>OLOI01001415.1_pt1 | contig 20428 bp, 19 predicted proteins | sample 1672131 | NCBI WGS metagenome assembly OLOI01 (sample SAMEA3136651, study PRJEB25190) | human gut metagenome
TCAGATTAAATGCAATCGCAAATTGCACTGTTGCATTTACTTTGAGAATTTACTTCTAAAAAACTAAACTTATGAAGCGGCTAAAAATATTGAAAAATCATTGTGATTATGTTATTCTATTTTTAGTATATTGTAATAGAAATTTACGGAAATATGAAAAATACAGGAGGCGAATTTAAAATATGAAAATTGCATTAACTACATTCAGAACCATTTTTGCGATTATTGCTATCGTTTTTATAGTATATTTTATAGTGTCGTTATTTGCGGGACTTGACAAATTAAGCTGTATTGCAGGTCTTTTGCTGAGCCTGTGGGTGATGTGCGTAAGCATTAAGCCGATTTATGTTTTTATTAAAGATTTATGTTTTAAAACAGGATTTACACGTATCCTTTTTGTAATTTTAAATGTGTGTTTTATAATTTTTGCTGTTTACGGTGCTTTAGTGTCTTGTGCAATGGCTGTTTGTGCCTGTCAGGCACCTGCTGAAAATTCAACCGCTGTGGTACTCGGTGCTCAGGTCAAGCCGTGGGGACCGTCAACAATTTTAAGGGGCAGAATTAATGCGGCTGAAAAGTATCTTAATGAAAATCCCGATGCTTGTGCGGTTCTTACAGGCGGTAAGGGTGATGATGAGCCAATAAGCGAAGCGCAGTCAATGTTTGATACCCTTAAAGAAAAGGGAATAGACCCGGAACGCCTTTATCAGGAGGATAAGGCGACAAACACAACCGAGAATTTTAAGTATTCGCTTGAAATTATAAAGGAAAACGGGCTTAATGAGGATATAGCGATAGTGACCGACAGCTTTCACCAGTTGAGGGCGAGAATAATATGTATGCAGCTTGGCATAAAACAAAATGTCGGCGCAGTCAGCGCCGACACTTCGCTTAAATATCTCCCTGTTTTTGCTGTCCGTGAATGGTTTGCTCTGCCATATCAGGTGCTATTTCGGTAGCGACAACTTCTGTAATGCTGTCGTGTAAGTCAAATGCACCGCTTTTGTGATTTGCATTGTGATAGGGAGAGTTTACATTCATAGGGAAAATCTCATTTTCGGTCACATCAACAATAGGCGAATGACCTGCCTTGTTGCCACGTGACGGAAACTCAACCGGATATTGCTCTTTATCAGTTTTTTTACTCATAAAAATAACCACCTTTTACTTAATGTAGAGGTGGTTATATTTTTTGCTGATTTTTATTTGTTATACATATTTTGTTGCAAAAACTAAAAATGATGATATAATTAAATTCGATTTAAACAGAACGGTGGCTAACGGTGTGCATATAATCGGGAGAATTGATAGAGAAATTTATAGATGTGTCACAGAAAATATAGTAACTGACGAAGTAATTATTACTGATGAGCGAATACAGCATATAAAACTCCGTCATCCAAATGATTTTGAAAAATATTGTGACTATATGAATGATATTGTCACAAATCCTGAATATATTATTGAAACGAATAAACCGAATACTGCGTTGATATTAAAATCATTTTTTGAGGGCGATGAGCAGTTTAAAACCGTGCTTAGGCTTATTACTTCGTCGGAAAACAGTAAGTATAAAAATTCAATAATTACTTTTATGAAAATAAATGAAAAAGAATGGAGAAGACTTCTCAGAAATAAAAAAATACTTTACAAATCCGAATAAATAAGGTAAAATAATAATAGAATAAGAATAGTTATTTGAGGTGGAAGATTTCGTCCCCGTCCACACACCGATGGTTTGACAGGGATTTATCCCGAGAGATGCAGGAGAATGGGACGCCTGCCAAATAACAATTCCTTGCCGCTCGTACATTGTATGAGCGGCTTTTCTTATATAAAAAGCACTTCACCAAAAAGTGAAGTGCTTTAGAAGATTAAATAAATGGTATTGAAAAAGGAAGTAATACAATAAAGTATGCAAGGAAAATTGCCAAAAGAACGGAAAAAATTGTCTGCTTTGGTTTTTTGAACAAAACTGCAATGCTCGCAATCAAAAGTAAAATTTCCAATCCCTGATATGATAAGCCGAAATAGCTGAAATCGCCTGCAAAGCTGAAAGCCTGCAAAATGAAATAGGCAATTATAAGGGCTGAAAGAATGGTTGCGGCAGTTCCGTATCCCTTTGCATACCAACATAGGACAGCAAAGATAGGGGATATGACTGTATAAGTCACCCAAATCATAAGGTATGAGAGGTCAAGCATAAAGCCGGCAACAAAATATGAATAAAGGCAATATCCAATCAGCATTCCTGCAAAAAAGCAAGGCGCATTGATTGCCGCACGAAGAGGTGTTTTACTGAAAACGGATATAATCATTGCGATAAATGCCCATATTGCTATTCGTCCGAAAAAATTAGTTATATCAAAATCATTAACTATTTTCGGTATGGCATTTGAAGGTGTACAGTCAAGAAATTTTGAAAATATCCCCAGAGCAAAGCCTAAAAGGGTACACAGCAAAGAAAAAGTTACCTTTTTTGTTAATGAACTACCTTTATGCGGAGCACGTATTTTATTCAGAGTTTTCATATAACTCACATACTTTCGGGGCAGGAAATGTTGAACATAGTCAAAACATTTTTGATTACCGCCTTGACTGCACAGCATAGTGCAAGTCTTGCCTGAGTAAGTCCCTCGTCCTCGCCCTTAACACGGCATGCATTGTAGAATTTGTGGAAAAGTGTTGCAAGCTGTGTTACATAGCGTGTGATTTTGGTTGGGTCATAGTCTTTTGCAGCACTGATTATTTCACTTGAATATGCTGCAAGGTGGTTGATAAGCTCACGCTCCTCAGCGGCTGTCAGCAGAGCAAGCTCTTCGTCTGTGCAGTCACGTGGAGTTATGCCGTCATTTGCAAGCGACTTTAAAATACTGCAAATTCTTGCGTGAGCATACTGAACATAATATACGGGGTTCTGGTTATCCTGACTTACTGCAAGGTCAAGGTCAAAGTCCATCTGAGTGTTAGCTTCACGGGTGTTGAACAAAAATCTTGCACTGTCAACAGGTACTTCGTCAAGCAAATCTGCAAGCTGAATAGCCTTGCCTGTACGTTTGCTCATCTTTACCAGTTCTCCGCCTTTTACAAGCTTTACAAGCTGCATAAGCACAACATCAAGTTTATCGCCGTCATATCCGATTGCGTCCATTGCGCCTTTCATACGCATTACGTGTCCGTGATGGTCAGCACCCCATACGTCAATCAAGGTATTGTAGCCACGGTCAAATTTATTTTTATGATATGCAATGTCGGCTGTAAAGTAGGTCGGATTGCCGTTCTTGCGGATTAAAACATCGTCCTTAAGTTCGAGGTTGTCAATGTATTTCTGCGTTTTGCCATCGGCAAGCAGTTTCTTTGTGAGGACTTCCTTGTTTTTGTACCATACAGCGCCGTCATCCTCATATGTAAGACCCTTTTCGGTTAGTATGTCAACAACCTCTTTAACAGCACCGCTGTTATGCAACTCGCTTTCAAAGAACCACTTGTCATATGTGATTTTGTATTTAGCCATATCAGCCTGTATTTTTTTGATATTTTTAGGAAGTGCATAGCCGACAAGAGCCTTTTTGCGTTCTTCACTTGAAACATCAACAAGACTGTCACCGTTTGCATCGGCGTATTCCTGTGCAAGCTCTGTGATGTCTGCGCCCTGATATCCGTCCTCAGGGAATACAATTTCGTCACCCTTGAAAATTTGCAGATAGCGAGCTTCAAGAGAACAGCCGAATTTTTCAATCTGATTGCCTGCGTCGTTTACATAAAATTCACGCCATACATCATAGCCTGCTTTGTCAAGAACAGCAGCAAGACAGTCGCCAAGAGCACCGCCTCGTGCGTTGCCCATATGCATAGGACCTGTTGGATTGGCTGAAACGAACTCGACCATAACCTTTTCGCCTTTGCCGAAATCTGATGAACCGTAGGTTTCGGGATTTGCAAGTACATCACGAATTACTGCTGAATAATAGCTGTCGCCGAGGAAAAAGTTAATAAATCCCGGTCCTGCCGTTTCAAAACGCTCACACAATGTGTTTTCAAGATTAAGATTTGCCGTGATAGCCTGAGCAATCTTAAAAGGCGGCATTCTGAATGCCTTAGCACCTGCCATTGCGGCATTGGTTGCAAAATCTCCGTGAGTTCTGTCGGCGGGGGTTTCAATTATAAACTGCGGAAGTTCCACCTTAGGAAGCTCGCCCTTTTCAATAGCTTTGTTCATTGCGTCTGTAATTGCTTCTTTGAGCATTTTGACAGCATTTGCGTATGTATCCATTATATTCTACCTCTTTACGAAATTTGTTTTGGTTCAACCTTTATTTTAAAACTGTTTTCACTGACCAGATCAGTGTTAAAATCAAGTGTATAGCTGACTTCGAGTGTTCCGCCGTTTTCATCAAGCGTGCTTTTCATTGATTTTGTATAAACACCGATTGTCAGATCGCCTGCAACCGTCTGATAGATGCACTGGTGACGGCGCCCTTTTTCCAGCATAAGCTGTGAACGCATCGGCCCTTTGCGTGTTATGGTGACCATATTGTCCTCAACCTTTATAAGATTGTCATAATAGTCGCCCGGACTGTTTTCATCATACTCTTTATAGCCTATAAAGGAATGTCCGTTTTTGCGGATGTAATTTCCGCCTGTGAGTACCTCAATTTTATCGCTTTCACCCTCAAGTATCTGTTCGCCGATAATTGAGATAAGATATTTTTCGTCTTTACTTTGCTTGTTCATTTTTCATCCTTAATTAATAGCTTTCAATATCAATCTGAGTTACTGTGTGTTCCATATCTCTGCCGAGAAAAAGCCCTGCGATATTTTTAAAATCGTCAGGTGTATCACTCACAAAAAATTCTGGATTCTGCGTAGCTTTGTTATCATTGAGCAGATTGTTTTCTTTCAGGATTTTTGCTGAATACAGGGCTGTTTCATAGCCTGAATCAACAAGTGCAACACCGCTGCCCATATAATCCTGTATTGCGCCGCTCAGCAGAGGGTAGTGTGTACATCCCAGAATGAGCGTGTCAATAGACTGTTCTTTTAATTCTGAAAGATAACGCTTTACAACAAGTCGGGTAATCTGGTCATCCTGTCCTATGAAGCCGTTTTCAACCAATGGCACGAACAGCGGACAGGCAAGCTCAAATACCTCAAATTCCGGATTCAGCTTTTGAAGGCGGTTTTTGTAGCTGTGACTGCCAATGGTTGCGGCTGTGCCGATTACACCTATTTTTTTATTTCTTGTCTTTTCAGCGGCAGCAAATGCAGTAGGATTGACAACACCCGTGTACGGTATGTCAAGCTTTGCCCGCAGTGCATCGCCTGCAACCGAGCTTACTGTTCCGCAGGCGGCTACAATAAGCTTTACATTATGTTCAAGTAAAAATCTTGTATCCTGAAAGGCGTATTTGCTTATGGTGCTGTTGCTTCGGTTGCCGTACGGAACTCTGCCTGTATCACCAAAATATATGATTTTTTCATTCGGAAGTATATGCAGAAATTCCTTTACCGCACTAAGTCCTCCAAGACCGGAGTCGAAAACTCCGATTGCTTCACTTGATGACATAGTAATCCCTCTTTTATAACAATACTGACATCTGATAAAACATCTGCAAATTATCTTATGTTTTATCGTTTATCGGTATAAATACATTATTTAGTAAAAATAATAACACAATAATTGTGATGTTGCAAGTCAAAACCTTTGACAAATTATATATTTAATTGTATAATGACAAATAATATTACTATTAATAATCGTTAGAATAATCAGTTATACTGATTTGTGTTAATGTTGTTAAGACTGAAACCGAAAGGATGATCAGGTTGGAGTTTAGTTTTAAAAAAGCATTTGATTTGATTGTGGGCAGAGTCGAAGATGAGCTTGTAAAATCAAACTATCAGAAGCAGAAAGTTGCGTCGGAGGATGAAAATGAGCTTGTTGCTTTGTTCACAAGCGAGAACCTTGCATATTCGGTAGTTTATTATAAGGATAAGATGCAGATGGTGCTGCGCTCCTGTACAATGACCGAGGAAGGTCCCGACAACGAGTGGAAAACCCTTGCAACATGGCTTTATGATGAAGAAACTGCAACTCAGAAGGATGCAGAAAGTATAGCAAATGACTTTGTTGAGGGCGTTTCCGGTGCAGTAGCAATCAAGCGTGCAAAGCAGGTTAAGCAGAAAAGGAAAAAAGATGATGACGGAACTGCAACACCAAAATTTCTGGCTAAGCGTTTTGTTGCTTTCTTTCCTGAACTAAGGGACGAAATTAAGAATGAAGAGGATTGCTATTTCCCGTTCAGGGGTGCAACCTTTGCAAAGGAACATATTGCTGACAGGATAAAGAAATATATCAGACAGGCCTCAAAGCCTGAGCTTGAAAAGCTTGCAGGTGTGTTTAATTTGCAGTACAACAACGGTGACGCCGATACAAGGTCAATTATCAGCATAGTGCTGTTAAATGCGCTTGATGATGAAGAGTATAAAGCTGTTTCGGAATTTTTTGACAATGATTTGTCCGTTGCTGCAAAGTCTGCAAGAAAGTATAAAGGCAGGACAGTTAAGCCCGAGAAGCCAAAGAAAAAGAATGCGAGCAGGGCAAGTACACTTTCAAACAGCTGATATATGTTTGAAACAGACAAAAAAATAAAAATTTGGAAAAAGTATTGACTTACTTACACGAATATGATAGAATATTTGTACCTCTGAAAGGGGCTTATTTTTTGTGCCCTATTGAGGGAGGCTAAAATATTCCGAAATAACCGGGAGGTGCCGTTATGAGAGTTAAAATCACATTGGCCTGCACAGAGTGCAAACAGCGTAATTACAACACAATGAAGAACAAGAAAAACAGTCCTGACAGACTTGAAATGAACAAGTACTGCCGTTTCTGTAAGAAACACACTCTTCACAAAGAGACAAAGTAATGGAGGTACATCATGGCTGACAAAAAGCTTGATACAAAAAAGGCTGACTCAAAAAAGTCTGCCAAAAAAAGCAAAAAGCCAAATGCTTTTAAAAGGCTTTTAAAGTACCTGACTGCTTGTAAGGGTGAGTTAAAGAAAATAACTTGGCCGACAGTAAGACAAACAACAAAAAATTTCGGTATTGTAATTGCCGTTATCGTTGTTATGGGCATTTTCCTGTTTGCTCTTGATCAGGGCTTATATGCTCTGCTTGGCTTGGTTATGGATACTTCTGCATAATTCTGTGTTATTACTTTTATACTTGCGAAAGGAGAAGTTATAATGGCAGAATCAGAAGCAAAATGGTATGTCGTACATACCTATTCGGGCTACGAAAACAAGGTGGCGGCTGACCTAATGTCAACTGCTGAAAACAGAAACCTCAAGGATATGATTGTTGATGTCAAGGTTCCTACCGAGATTGTAACAGAAACAGACGGTGACAAAACCAAAGAGGTTGAGGTTAAGCTTTATCCGGCATATGTTTTCGTTAAGATGGTCTATACTGATGAAACCTGGTATGTAGTCCGCAATATAAGAGGCTGCACAGGATTTGTCGGACCGGGATCAAAGCCTGTTCCGCTTACCGAGGCAGAGGTTTACAGAATGGGTGTAGAAGTCCGTTCAGTTAAAATACCATACTCTGTCGGGGAATCGGTACGAATTATTGACGGTCCTTTTGAGGACTATGTAGGTGTGGTTGATGAAATCAACACCGAAAAAGAGTATGTCCGGGTTATTGTGTCTGGCTTTGGACGAGAAACTCCTGTTGAGCTTGAGCTTAATCAGGTTGAACTAATTGAAGACATAGATTAATATTTGTAAATAATCAGCCAATCGGCTTTTTATTGGGAGCACAGCTCCCTGTGGGAGGGACCCTACAAAGTGGCGTTCCGCAATTTACCACGAATTTTGGAGGTGCAAAATCAATGGCTCAGAAGGTTGTAGGTTTAATCAAACTTCAGATCCCTGCCGGAAAGGCTACTCCGGCACCACCAGTTGGCCCTGCGCTTGGTCAGCACGGTGTAAACATTGTTGCGTTCACAAAGGACTTTAACGAGCGTACAAAGAATGATATTGGTCTTATTATTCCTGTTGTAATTACAGTATATGCTGACCGCTCATTCACATTTGTTACAAAAACTCCGCCGGCAGCAGTTCTTCTTAAGAAGGCTTGCGGTATTGAAAGTGGTTCCGGTGTACCGAACAAGACTAAGGTTGCTCAGATTACTCGTGAGCAGATCAACAAGATTGCAGAGCAGAAAATGCCTGACCTTAATGCAGGCTCTATTGAAGCTGCTGCAAGTATGATTGCCGGTACAGCAAGAAGCATGGGTATTACAGTAGTTGACTAATTAATCCGGGTGGGAGGATTTTTCCGATTGACCACCTAACAATGGAGGAAAACTGATGAAACACGGTAAGAAATATGTTGACGCTGCTAAGCTCGTTGACAGAACTAAATTATATGATACAGCTGAAGCTCTTGAAACAGTAGTTAAAACTGCTCCTGCTAAGTTTGACGAAACAGTTGAGCTTCATATTAAGCTCGGTGTTGACAGCCGTCATGCTGATCAGCAGGTTAGAGGTGCTGTTGTTCTTCCTAACGGCACAGGTAAAAAGGTTAGAGTTCTTGCTATTTGTAAGGGCGCTAACGAGGATCTTGCTAAGGAAGCAGGCGCTGATTATGTAGGTGCCGAGGATATGACACAGAAGATTCAGCAGGAAAACTGGATGGACTTCGATGTTCTCATTACAACTCCTGACTGTATGGGTCTTGTAGGTCGTCTTGGTAGAATCCTTGGTCCCCGTGGTCTTATGCCAAACCCAAAGGCAGGTACTGTTACTCCTGATATTGCTAAGGCTGTTAAGGAAGCTAAGGCTGGTAAAATTGAGTACCGTCTTGACAAAACAAACATCATTCACTGCCCAATCGGCAAGGTTAGCTTCGGTGCTGAGAAGCTCGGACAGAACCTTGACACACTTATGGATGCAGTTGTTAAGGCAAAGCCTGCTGCTGCAAAGGGTCAGTACATTCGTTCAGTTGCTGTTACATCAACAATGGGTCCGAGTGTAAGAATTAACCCAACAAAGTTTGGTGTTTAATTAATATTTTGTTATATACACTTTTGTGTAATATAAAATCGCTGTTCTAAAGACAGCAGGTGCATTAGCATAAAGGGATTACCCACCTGCCGAGGAAGATGCAAATTATACTATTGTTTTGTATTTTTGCAGCCGTCCGAGGTTCGGGCGGCTGTTTTTATGAACTGCGTTAAAAAATTTTGGAGGTGAATTTAATCTTGCCAAGTCAAAGTGTTTTAGAGCAGAAAAAAGCAATTGTTGCTGAGCTTTCTGAAAGACTTAAAAGCTCAATCACAGGTTTGGTTGTAAGCTATGAGGGTATCAACACAGAGGACGATACAAAGCTCAGAAAAGAGCTCAGAGAGAATAATGTTCAGTACAGTGTTGTAAAGAATACACTTCTTTCCCGTGCTTGCGACGAAGTCGGTCTTGAGGACATTAAGCCGGTTCTTGAGGGAACAACAGCTCTTGCAACAAGCGACAGCGAATACGCTGCTGCTGCAAGAATTCTTTGCGGTTATGCAAAGGATCATGAAAACTTTAAGGTTAAGTCAGGCTATCTTGACGGTGCTGTAATTGATATGGATACTATCATATCTCTTTCAAAGCTTCCATCAAGAGATGTACTTCTTGCAAACGTTCTTGGTGCATTCCAGGCACCTATCGCTTCTTTCGCACGTGCCGTACAGGCTGTTGTTGATAAGGGCGGTGTTGAGGCTTGTTTAGCAGATGCTGAGCAGGCACAGGCAGAGGCTCCTGCTGAGGAAGCTCCTGCAGCAGAATAATTGTCTGCAATTAAATAAAATAATAACTACTTATATATTGGAGGTAAATTAAAATGGCATCAGAAAAAATTACTGCTATTATTGAAGAATTAAAGGGCCTCACAGTTCTTGAGCTTTCAGAGCTCGTTCACGCTGTAGAGGATGAGTTTGGTGTATCAGCTGCTGCTGCAGTTGCAGTTGCTGGTCCTGCTGCTGACGGCGGCGCTGCTGCTGCTGAGCAGACAGAGTTTGATGTAATCCTTAAGTCAGCTGGCGGCAACAAGATTGCTGTTATCAAGGTTGTTCGTGAGGTAACAGGTCTTGGTCTTAAGGAAGCAAAGGCACTTGTTGACGGTGCTCCTAAGACACTTAAGGAAGCTGCTTCTAAGGAAGAGGCTGAAGAGATTAAGTCTAAGATCGAAGCTGCTGGTGCAGAGGTTGAATTGAAGTAATCCGCTTTCAAATATTTTAAGCCTGGCTTTTAAAGTCAGGCTTTTTATTTACTTTATAGGAAATTGCTTGGATGTAACCGGGCATAGAAGTAAAAAACAGATGAAACTGTCTGCCCGGATAGGTGCAGCCCACCGACTGCTTTTTTATGGTTAAATATCAATAGTTGGGGTAAAAATATAAATAAGAATGGATTATTTAAAAAATCGGAATCTTAGAACATTATAAAGTTATCTTTTTGTGTTCGTAGGGGACGGCTTCCCAGACGTCCCGAATACAAGCACAAATTCAATGAGTGACGTCAGGGATGCCGTCCCCTACACATAATTTTATTTAGGCTTTGTTTGTTTTTACCTCAACAAAATTTTAGAATCCTTCTTATTAAACAAAAACAGGGATGATCTGTTTATGATCATCCCTGTTTTTTAATGTGGATATTTAACGAGCAAATCATGCAAATCATACGGAGTTGCCTGATATACAAAGTAGTTAAGCCAATTTGTGTAGAGTAATGTTGCATTACTGCGCCATTTCATTGGCGGTGTCTGTTCAATATCATCATTTGGAAAATAATTGTGCGGCAGTGCAGGCTTGATTCCTTTGTTGCGATCACGGAAATATTCATTCGCAAGTGTTTCTCTGTCATACTCAGCGTGACCTGTAACAAAAACCTGTCTGCCTGAGTTGCTGCAAACAATACTGACGCCTGCTTCTTTTGAGGTCGCAAGTATTTCAAGCTCATTTATTTTGCGGATGTCTTCTTCATAAACAGTAGTATATCGGGAGTGAGGTATGACAAATGTATCGTCAAATCCACGCATCAATGGATGGTGAGGATTCAGAATTTTATGATTATATATACCACTCAGTTTTTTGCTCATCATATGCTTTTTTAAACCGTAGTGATAATACAATCCTGCCTGTGCACCCCAGCAAATGTGGAAAGTTGAAAAGACGTTGTGTTTTGACCATTCCATAATATCGCACAGCTCATCCCAGTAGTCAACCTCTTCAAATTCCATCTGTTCCACAGGTGCACCCGTGATAATCATACCGTCAAATGTTTCATTCTGAATCTGATTAAAGGTTTTATAAAAGGTGGTAAGGTGTTGGGGAGAGGTGTTCTTTGATTTATGAGATGCCATTTGCAGAAGTTCAATGTCAACCTGCAAAGGACTGTTGCTCAGAAGTCTGAGAAGCTGAGTTTCAGTTTCAATCTTTGTAGGCATAAGATTTAAAATTAAAATTTTAAGAGGGCGTATATCCTGTTTAAGGGCTACCTCATCAGCCATAACAAAGATGTTTTCGGATTCAAGTACCTTAAATGCAGGCAAATTACTATTAACTTTAATCGGCATATTTTATCCCCGCTTCAAAGGTTTGATGTTACTAATGTTTTATTCCCGAAGTTTTAACTTCGGCTGGTCGGTTGCGCTCGGGCATAGAAGTGTATTTAAATATGATGCTGTCTGCACGAATAAGTGCAGCCCACCGGCTGCTTAATATTGCTTGCCCCAGAATACCATATGTTTAGCAGGCTTACCACAGCATACGCAGGTATCGGAGAGATGTTCCTCTTCAAACGGAATACATCTGCTCTTTACACCGCCTGTTTCATCCTTAATCTTTTCCTCGCATTCAGTTTCTCCGCACCACATAGCTTTGATAAAGCCCGGATGATTTTTTGCTGTATCAAGGAATTCCTCATAGCTTGTAGCTGTGAATGTCTTTTCTTCTGTGTTTTTGAGAGCACGGTTATACATATCATTATGTATTGTAACCATAAGCTCAGTAATAAATTCCGTGAGATTTTCAAGCGGAACAAATGCTTTTTCCCTTGTATCACGGCGAACAACAACACACTGATTTTTCTCAATGTCCTTTGGCCCGATTTCAACTCTTACAGGCACGCCTTTCATCTCGTACTCGGCAAATTTCCAGCCCGGAGCATGGTCGGAATCGTCAAGTTTTACTCTGAAGTTTGCTTGTAGTTCTTCTTTGAGCGCATAAGCCTTTTCAAGCACGCCTTCCTTGTGCTGAGCAACAGGAATAATGGCAACCTGAATCGGAGAAATCTTCGGCGGCAGAACAAGTCCGTCATCATCGCTGTGTACCATAATAATAGCACCGATCATACGAGTTGAAACACCCCAGGATGTCTGATGCGGATAATGCTGTTTGTTATCCTTGCCTGTGTATGTAATATCGAAACTCTTGGCAAAACCGTCGCCAAAGTAATGTGATGTGCCGCCCTGCAAAGCAACGCCGTTGTGCATCATCGGTTCAATAGTGTATGTTGCTTCTGCACCGGCAAACTTTTCCTTTTCAGTCTTTTTGCCGATAACTGCAGGAATAGCAAGAGTTTCCTTATAGAAGTCATTGTAAACATTAAGCATTCTCAAGGTTTCTTCCTTTGCCTCTTCGGCAGTTTCGTGCATTGTGTGACCCTCCTGCCACAAAAACTCAGAGGTTCTGAGGAACGGACGTGTTGTCTTTTCCCATCTTACAACACTGCACCACTGATTGTAAAGCTTTGGGAGGTCACGGTAGGTGTTGATAATTTTTTTGTAGTGCTCGCAGAAGAGTGTTTCGGAAGTAGGACGCACTGCAAGTCTTTCGGCAAGCTTTTCCTGACCTCCGACTGTAACCCATGCACATTCGGGGGCAAAGCCCTCAACATGATCTTTTTCCTTCTGCAAAAGACTTTCGGGAATAAACATCGGCATATATACATTTTCGTGACCTGTTTCCTTGAAACGACGGTCAAGGTCAGCCTGAATATTTTCCCAGATTGCATAACCGTACGGTCTGATAACCATACAACCCTTAACGCCTGAATAATCTATAAGTTCTGCTTTTTTTACAATGTCAGTATACCATTTTGCAAAGTCTTCATCTCTGCTTGTAATGGCTTCAACCATTTTTTTATTGTCTGCCATAGAATAATCCTCCATAATACTCATTATAATTAAATATAACATTTTTATTATACAATAAATTCAGATTTTTTCAAGGTTTATACTAAATTTTACTGTCTGTTGTGTGATTAACGATTTATAAAGAAATGTGCCTTTAGTCTGTTAAGTATTTGAAAAATCAGACAAAAAGTAAAAGCAGCCATCGGGCTGCTTTTAAAAACTTATCTTTTTTTAGTAAAACTGATTTGCATAGGATTGTTTTCATAGTCAAGGGAATAGGTAATTATTCCTGCTTCATATCCCAGCTTGTTTTCCTCATTGTTAATAATAATGTCAATGGATGTTTCATTGAACGTATATGTGCAGTTGTGGGAAATACCGGTCAAGACAACTGTACAGGTACCATTGGAATTAAAGGTAAGAAAAAATTGGTCATCTTCAAGTCCCAGAGATGAATAATGAACAGTTGTTCCGTTAATTGTAGCTGTAGTAGGTACCCAGTCCCCGATAATTTCGTTATTTTTATCGTTACCGCATCCGACAAGAAATATAGAAAACGCAAAAAAGCAAGACAGAATGATTGCAAACCTTTTAATCATATCTACCAATCCCCATAATTTATGGGATAATTGTAGCATAATACTTAACTTTAGTCAAATATTTTATATTTATTATAATCAAAAGCTGATTTTACCGGAAATATAATCAACAAGCTTATCAATAGAAATTCTTTCCTGCTGCATTGTGTCACGGTCACGGACAGTAACGCAACCGTCCTCGGCAGAATCAAAGTCATAGGTAATACAGAACGGTGTGCCTATTTCATCCTGACGTCTGTAACGCTTGCCGATTGAACCTGTTTCATCAAAATCAGTCATAAATGATTTGCTTAATTTTTCGCAGATTTCCCAAGCCTGTTCAGAAAGCTTTTTGGAAAGAGGAAGAACGGCAGCCTTGTAAGGTGCAACAACAGGACTTAAGTGCAGAACTACTCTTGTGTCGTTTTTCTCAGCGTCAATAACTTCTTCATCATAAGCTTCGCAAAGAAGAGCAAGAACGGTTCTGTCAAGACCGTAGGTTGATTCAATAATGAACGGAATAAATTTTTCATTGGTAGCGGGATCAAGATAATCCATTTTCTGACCGCTGTATTCCTGATGTCTTGTAAGGTCAAAGTTTGTTCTGTTGTGAGTTCCGTTAATTTCTCCCCAGCCGAATGGGAACAAAAATTCTATATCGCAGGCAGCTTTTGCATAGTGTGCGAGTTTTTCATGATCGTGAAAACGCAGATGCTCCGGCGCAATGCCTAAATCTTCAAAATACTTTTTGCCGTACTCTTTAAAATAATCGTACAGTTCTGTATCCGTTCCCTCTTTACAGAAGGTCTGAAATTCCATTTGCTCGAATTCAATAGTTCTGAAAGTGAAATTACCCGGAGTAATCTCATTTCTGAAAGCCTTGCCTATTTGTCCGATACTGAAAGGAAGCTTTGCTCTCATTGTACGCTGAACATTAAGGAAATTCACATATTCACCCTGAGCATTTTCAGGACGAAGATAAATAACGCTTTTGCTGTTATTTGTAACGCCTCTGAATGTCTGGAACATAAGGTTGAATTCTCTTATATCAGTAAAATTGTGCTTTCCGCAGTTAGGACACGGGATGCTGTTATCCTTTATATATTGAAACATCTCTTCCTTTGTCATACCGTCTGCATGAGCGTCAGGATTAAAATCATCAATAAGATTATCAGCTCTGTGACGCATCTTGCATTCCTTACAGTCAAGAAGCGGATCTGAAAAAGACGCAACGTGACCGCTTGCCTCCCATACACGGGGATGCATTAGTATATCAGCGTCAACCTCGTAGCTGTTTCTTCTTTCCTGAATAAATCTTTTTCTCCATGTATCCTTTACATTATTTTTAAGTCTTGAGCCAAGCGGACCGTAATCCCAGGTGTTGGCAAGACCTCCGTAAATTTCCGAACCCGGATAAATAAATCCTCTGTTTTTGCAAAGTGCTACAACTTTTTCCATAGTTTTTTTAGAATTTTCCATATTTAATCCTCACTTTTAGAAAAATATACAAGAAAATAATACTATTAAAATGCCTTTATGTCAAGAAAATAGATGTTTTTAGCCTGCAAATAATATTACTATATATAATGAAAATGAAGTTAGAAAAAATTTAAAGCAAATTTAACAAAAAGCTCTTGTAAAATGAAATCATTTGATATATAATAGTATTGCTCAAATATACTCAATTTTTGAGAAAAATTTTTTTAAGGAGGAAAAAATGATGAGAAAATCATCAAAGATTGTTAGTCTTTTGCTTGCAGTGCTTATGGCAGCTTCTTGTATCACAGGTTTGTCATTTGCTTCTGTTGCTGCTGCAGAAGATCCAACAATTAACTTTAGAGTACCCAGTGACTGGACAGATGCCGGGGAAATTAAAGCAGTTTATTGCCATATATATAATGTTTATGGCGATGACGATTACATTGAAGTTGCTTGGGGCAACAAGAATGAAAAAGCAAATTATGATGCAGCCAAAGGTATTGCAACATTTAATGATGTTGAAATATTCAGCAAAAAAGGCGAATTAGTTCGCAGACCAATCAAAGACGAATGTGATTACGGCGTTCTTTTCCATTGCATTTACAGTGATAAAACAATTGCTCCTAAGCAGACAGGTAATGTTTCACTTTCTACTGAATGCTATGGCGGTACAATTTATGTTACCGGCAATTTGACAGAGAACACAGAAGATTCATCTAAGATGGATGCTGAAGCAAGATGGGAAGAAGCTTCCCTTGATGCTAAGTATGGTCCTCTTCTTGGTATTACATCAACAGGTAAAATCGTTAATGACTATCTTCCTATTCACAGACCAAAGGCTCAGCCTATTGCTCAGTTTATCGGCAACTATGCTAAGAGCAAGGTGAATTCAAAGTATGTAACTCCTGAAAACATTCAGGGTATGATGAATGATGACAGATTCCAGGTTACAGCTCAGGAAGTTCTTGATGAGTATAATGCTCTTTATGCAGAGAAGCTTGCTGAAGAGGCTGAACTTGCAGAAGCTGACAGAACTCTTGCTACTATTGAAGAGGTTAAGGTACTTACAGGTTATGTTGAAGAGGCTACTACAACAGAAGAAGTTCCTACAACAACAGAAGAAGTTCCTACAACAACAGAGGAAGTTCCAACTACAACAGAGGAAGTTCCTACTACAACAGAGGAAGTTCCTACTACAACAGAGGAAGTTCCTACAACAACAGAAGAAGTTCCTACAACAACAGAAGAAGTTCCTACTACAACAGTACCTACAACACAGTTCGGTACTCTTGTTTACGGTGACGTAAATATGGATGGCAACATCAACATTGATGATGCTACACTTGTTCAGAAGGCAGGTATAAACCTTATTACACTTACAGAGCAGCAGTCTTCACTTGCTAATGTTAATCCTGAAGAGGATAAGATTGTAAACATCATTGATGTTACATACATTCAGAAGTGGCTTGCAGGTATGTATAAGAACACTGCATTTGTAGGCAATGAGTATAAGGAACAGGCTGACACATATGTTGTTGCCGGTTCAGAAGAAGTATTCGGCGTTAACTGGGATGGATTTGCAGAAGCTAACCAGATGACTTTAGTTGACGGCGTTTATGTACTTACAATTTCAGATGTAGCTCCTATTGAGCAGGCACAGTTCAAGATTGTAAAGAACGGTGCAGACTGGATTGGTGATCCAACAGGCAACAACTTTGCATTTAAGGTTGCTGATACTTGCGATGTAACAATCACATTTGATCCTGCAACTAATGAGGCTAAGGTTGAAGGTGACGGCGTTGTTCCTGTAGACTTTAATCTTGAGTCAGTAAGAGCAGTTGGTAACGGCGGTTCAGGTTTCCTTAATGATGTTGAATGGGATCCTGCTGCTGACGAAAACCTTTTGACAGAAGTATCAGACGGCGTATATCAGCTCGTTATGACTGATGTAGAAGGTAATGGCAATGCTGAATTCAAGTTTGCTGCAAACGGCAACTGGAATGACAGCTGGGGCGGTACATTTGCAGGTTTTGACGTTGAAACAGAAGCTGTTTACAACGGTGATAACCTTGTAATGGCAATCGGCGAAGGCGATGCTGACGAAAACCTTTACACAGTAACACTTACACTTGACCTTACTGCATTTGATTATGCAACAAAGCAGGGTGCTAAGTTTACAGTTTCACAGAAAGTTCAGGGCGATGAGCCTTCAACAACTGAGGAAGTTCCTACTACAACAGAGGAAGTTCCAACAACAACAGAAGAAGTTCCTACAACAACAGAAGAAGTTCCTACAACTGAGCCGGTTCCGGCAAAGACTTATGTTGTAGCAGGTTCAGAAGAAGTTTTTGGTGTAAAATGGGACTTTAACGCTGAAACAGCTTCAAGCAATGTTATGACAGAAGTTGATGGTGTTTACACACTTACAGTTGAAGATGTACCGGCATTCACAAACGCACAGTTCAAGATCGGTACAAACGGTATTGACGGTACAGATTGTATCGGTAAGGGTGCAGACGGTGCTGTTAGCACAGCTCCGGACGCATTTAACTTTGCATTCAATGTTACTGATACATGTGATGTAACAATCACATACAACCCTGCAACAAACGAGGTTACATATACAGGTGAATTTGTAACTGAGTATGCTTTCACTGTTGATTCAATCAGAGTAGTTGGTAACGGCGGTTCAGGTTTCCTTAACGATGTTAATTGGGATCCTGCAGCTGATGAAAACCTTATGGAAGAAATCGCACCGGGCGTATATCAGATTGTTATGGTAGACGTTGAGTATTATCCAAATGCTCAGCTCAAGTTTGCAGCTGACGGTTCTTGGGGAACTAACTGGGGCGGTACGTTTGCAGGCTTTGATGTAGAAACAGACGCTGTTTATAACGCTGCTGATAACATCACATTTGACATTGGTGAAGATGATGACAACTACTACAAAGTAACAGTTACTCTTGATCTTTCAGGTTTTGATCCTGCAACAAACTCAGGTGCTAAGTTTACAATTTCACAGGAAGTTCAGAGCGATGAGCCGATTCCTACAGATCCTGTAGAAACAACAGCTCCTGTTGAGACAACAGCTCCTGTAGAAACAACAGCTCCTGTTGAGACAACAGCTCCTGCAGCAGATTCACTTACAGTAAATGCTACATCTAACTTCTTCTCAAAAGTTGAAGCTAAGTACAATGCTGATACAAAAAGAGTAAGAGTTTCTTATTATCTTGAAAGTGATAAGAATATCCTTAACTTCCAGTTTGGTACAAAGGATGTTACAACTACAGTAATCGACGGTATTACTTATGATCCTGAAGTTCTTAAGGTAGCTGATGATTGGACAAATAAGAAGACAGTTCCAATGTTAGGCGGTACAGCTGGTTGTGCAATCAACCTTAAGGGTATTTCTGGTTCAATTAAGCTTAACGGTTCAAACCTTAACCTTTGGGAAGTAAAATCTGATGTACCTTTTATTCAGGTTGAATTTGAGGTTCTTGATATTACAGGCAAGGGCGCAGTAACAACAACAATCGGTTGCGAACTTGAATCAATGATCGTTGCAAATATTGATGAGAACAATCCAAATGAAGAAGTTGATCCTAAAACTGAGGATTATCTTGTAAGAGACAAGATTGTTAACGAAGCTAATGTGGCAAAGAACAATGTTAAGGCTACAACAACTCTTTGGCCTGAGCCTCCTGTTCCAACAACAACAGAGGAACCTGTTCCAACAACAACAGAGGAACCAGTTCCAACAACAACAGAGGAACCAGTTCCAACAACAACAGAGCCAGTTCCAACAACAACAGAGGAACCAGTTCCAACAACAACTGAGCCAGTTCCTACAACAACAGAGCCGGTTCCTACAACAACAGAGCCAGTTCCAACAACAACTGAGCCAGTTCCAACAACAACTGAGCCGGTTCCAACAACAACAGAACCAGTTCCAACAACAACAGTTGCAGGTAATGTAATTACTGCTAACTCTAACTTCTTACCAACTGATACTTATGATGCAAAGGTTGGCGAAGTTGTAGATGTTGAATATTCATTTAATGCAAATGTATTTGCAACACAGTGGAAACTCAATTACGATCCTACAGTTCTTGAGCTTGTAACAACAACTAACTTTATGCCACAGATGACAACAGGTGCTGACTATAATGCAGAGGTACCTGGTGTTGTTGAAGGTTCAGCTTCTAACCTTGGTCTTTACAATGTAACAGCTGACGCTCCATTCGTTGGTGCACAGTTTAAGAAGATTGCTGAAGGCGATACTACTGTAACACTTATTCTTTCAGTTCTTGAAACAGCTGAATTGAACGAAGATGGTACAATTAATGAGGATTCACAGGTTCGTGTTGTATTCAATGGTCAGGTTGCTGAAGAGGTTACTACTGTTACAGATCTTAAGACAGTAATTAAGCCTGCTTCTGAAGTACCAACAGAGACAACTCCTGTTCCAACAGAGACAACTCCTGTTCCTACAGAAACAACACCTGTACCAACAGAGACAACTCCAGTTCCAACAGAAACAACACCTGTTCCAACAGAGACAACTCCAGTTCCAACAGAGACAACTCCTGTTGCAACAGAAACAACTCCTGCTACAACAGTAGCACCTACTACAGTTGATCAGGAAGTTCCAACACAGCCTGCAACAGATAAGGGCAGCTCAACTGCTGACACACCGAAGTCTACAGCAGACACACCTAATAACAACGGTGGTAACGGTGCAGTTCAGACAGGAGACGCTTCTATGGCTATCATCATTCTCTCAGTTCTCGTTGCTGGTACAGCTGTAATGTTCGTACTCAGAAAGAGAGAAATGTTCTAATTGAACTTAACTTAATTATTTTATAATAATTGCAATGGGCTGACCTTTTGGTCAGCCCTATTTGTTTATATCTTAAGTAATTTGACTTTTATGCTATTGAATAATATATGTTTTTGTTATATAATTTTTATTAAATAAGTGGCAATACGCTGTTATTAATTAAAACAAGTAACGGCAAAAGAGGTGTTTTACTTATAATCTTACAATTTTGACTTAGCATAACATTTTGTAAGTCTGTTTTGTAAGAAATAATTCTCTTGCAAATGCAATGATTTTGCGTATTGGCTCAAATGCATAACTTTTGATCTGATTTTAAAACCAAAGTTATGTTTAGATATTTCAGTAT
>OLOI01001419.1_pt1 | contig 20405 bp, 13 predicted proteins | sample 1672131 | NCBI WGS metagenome assembly OLOI01 (sample SAMEA3136651, study PRJEB25190) | human gut metagenome
ACCCTTTGCCCTGCGGGCATTTCCCTTAACAAGGGAATACCTGTGTCGTTCCTTACATTTGTTTAACAACCGTTCAGCTAAAAAACTTAACTATAATTTTTATGAATTTTACCTTAACGTTTGTAATTAACCCAACATTTATTATAGAACCGTTTTTTGTGATAGAAAGATTAATGAAAAAATTTACAAAATAAAATTGTTTAAGGTTCTATAATTCCATTGCATACAAAGTAATTGTGTATATAAATTCCCAAACGGGGGAATATTATAAATGAGGAAGATAACAGCAGAAAGTGAATGATTAACTATGGTTGGATTTATAATAGGACTTTTCATAGGATGCTTTATCGGTGTATGCATTATGTGTTTATTTAACGCAGCTTCAAATGCTGATGATCAAATGGAAAGATTTAATAAAGACAAAACAGAATAATTAAAAACAATTAATATCAGTTGCTTGCGATAATTGATATTAGTTGTTACATAGAGAGCCGTTGGTTGAGTTTATTTATCTCAGTCAACGGTTTTTGTTAATATAAGCTTTAAATCTGCAATTAGTACAGAGTTTGACATATACGTATGTTTAGTTTAGTATTATATTCTAAGCATTTGAGTTACTAAAAAAGACTGAAATCGCATTCAGAGTTAGAAGATATATTTATACATTATTGGCAGTGATATTAAATGAAAGAAAGCAGATTGTTTAAGATTTTATATTGTCTTCTTGATAAAGGGTACACAACTGCCCCTGAGTTGGCAGAAAAATTTGAGGTTTCGGTAAGGACAATTTACAGAGATATAGACGCTTTAAGCAGTGCAGGTATTCCGGTTTACTCTGAGACAGGGCGCAATGGCGGAATATATTTGATGAACAATTTTGTTTTGGATAAGGCCGTTTTGTCTGAAAATGAAAAGCAGGAAATACTGACGGCATTACAAAGTCTGAATGCTACGCAGAATATTAATAACAGTGCTACGCTTGGAAAACTATCCGCTCTTTTTAAGTCAGACTCGGAGGATTGGCTCGAGGTTGATTTTTCAAGATGGGGCAATCGGAATAATGATAACGAAAAGTTTGAGTTGTTTAAACAGGCTGTTATCAACCGAAAGTGCGTAAAAATCATCTATGCAGGTTCCTCTGAAATTATCAGTGAAAGAGTAATTCAGCCGCTGAAACTGATGTACAAATCAATGTCGTGGTATTTAAAGGCTTTCTGCACAAAAAGGCAGGAGTATCGTTTGTTTAAACTGACTCGTATTTTGGATTTTGAAATTCTGGATGAGGGCTTTGAACCTCGCTTGTTTCCTAAATCTGAAAACACACCCTTGCATATGCAAAATGAAATGATAAAACTCAGATTTCCTAAAGAGATGACATATCGTGTTTATGATGAATTTGACAGGGATGATGTTGATAGATTGGAAAACGGAGATTTGATAGTATCAGCGGATATGCCTCAGGATGCGTGGCTTGTTGGCTATGTTTTTTCGTTTGGAACTCAGGTTGAAATTATTGAGCCTGCACATCTGCGAAAAGCGGTAGCACAAAAAGCTAAAGAAATATACGAAAAAAATAAAACCTGACAAAGGATGTCAACTATTCATTTATAATATATAAGTGGTAATGTTGCTTAAATCTATGAATAGGAGAATTATTATGAGCAGACCTGCTACAAAAGCAGATTTGATAAGCTCAGCAACAGAGAATTACGAGGAAATGAATAGGCTTATTGATTCACTTAGCGAAAAAGAATTGTCAACGCCATTTGAATTTGATGAAAAAAAAGAAAGAAGCACACTTGGGTCGTATTTTGTTTCAAATACAGCAAGTCATTACAACTGGGCAATAAAAAAGCTAAAGGCACACAGAAAAAACTGCAAGAACCTGTAATTTGTTTTCAAACATCAATCATTGAGGAAGATAAAATGCACTATGTTAAGGCAAAAGGAATATTATCCTCTAAAAACGGAATGAATTTATACCGAGGTTGTTCTCACGGTTGTATTTACTGCGACTCCAGAAGTAAATGTTATGGTATGAAACACGATTTTGAGGATATTGAGGTCAAGGAAAACGCTATAGAGTTGTTGGAATATGCCCTCAGGCATAAGCGAAAAAAATGTATGATTGGCACAGGAGCTATGACAGATCCTTATATTCCATTGGAAATGAAGCTTGAAAATGTCAGAAAAGCGTTGTCACTAATAGATAAATACGGCTTTGGAGTCACCGTGCACACAAAGTCAGACCGTGTACTCAGAGATATTGATTCACTTAATAAAATAAACGAAAAGACAAAATGTGTTGTTCAGATGACTCTGACTACTTATGATGAGGATTTGTGCAGAAAAATTGAGCCGAATGTATGCACAACAAAGGAACGCTTTGAGGTATTGAAGAAAATGCGTGACGCAGGGATACCGACCGTTGTGTGGCTGTCTCCGATTCTGCCGTTTATAAATGATACGGAGGACAATATTTCGGGCATATTGGATATGTGCATTGAAGCAAAGGTGTACGGAGTTATTTGCTTTGGTATGGGGCTTACGCTTCGTGAGGGAAACAGGGAATATTTTTATAAGAAGTTAGACAAGCTGTTTCCCGGTCTAAAAGAGAAGTACATACAAAAGTACGGAAACCGATATGAAATTGACAGTCCGAATAGTGACAGACTAATGAAACTGTTTCATAAAAAGTGCAGTGAAAACGGAATTGTCCACAATGTTGACCTAATTTTTAATTATCTGCACACATTTGAGGAAAAACAAAAAGCGGAACAATTAAGCATATGGGACTTGGAGTGAGATGAATATGGCAATGTGGAATCCGTGGCGTGGCTGTCATAAGTACAGTGAAGGCTGCAAATTTTGTTACATTCATAAGGGCGATTTGAAGCGTGGAGTTGATACCAATAATATAGTAAAAACTGATAATTTTTATGCTCCTGTTGTAAAGAATAAATCGGGAGCATACAAGATAAAGTCAGGACAGTTTGTGTATCTTTGCTTTTCAACCGATTTTTTGATTGAAGAAGCTGACCGGTGGCGTGAAGAATGCTGGAATATGATAAGGGAGCGTTCGGATTTGCATTTTTTCTTTCTGACAAAAAGAATCGAACGGTTTATGGATTGTCTTCCGAGAGACTGGAATGACGGATATGACAATGTTACAGTCGGATGTACGATTGAAAATCAGGACAGAGCAGATTACAGATTATCAATTTTTAAAGAGCTTCCTATCAAGCACAAGAATATAATATGTCAGCCGTTGATTGAAAAAATAGATATTTCTGCCTATCTTAAGGATATTGAGTTAGTTACAGTCGGCGGTGAATCGGATAAAAATGCCCGCCCGCTTGATTTTGACTGGGTGCTTGATATAAGAGAGCAATGTGTTGCCCAAAATGTTCATTTTGAGTTCAGACAATGCGGAACGCACTTTATAAAGGATGGAAAATCTTATACTCTTAATGTCCGTGATTTATGCAGTCAGGCAAGAAAGGCGGATATTAATTTCTTATGAGCATACAGATAGTATAAATTGTAATTATGAAGGAAGATAAAAATGGAAAGACCTGAATTAAATAAGGATTTAGACAGCAAAACATTCCGTGATTTTTACTATTTAAAAGAAGAACTGGTGGACTTTTGCAGAAAATGCGGTTTGCCGACATCGGGCGGAAAAATTGAAATTACAGACAGAGTTGCATATTTTCTTGATACAGGAAAGATACTGAACAATTCAGCGGCAAAAAGAAACCGCACGGCAATCAGTAGTATTGATGAAAACACAGGGATAGAATCCGATTTCGTTTGTTCGGAAAAACACAGGGCGTTTTTTAAAGAACGTATAGGGGAGAGCTTTACATTCAATGTCGCTTTTCAAAAATGGTTAAAAACCAATTCAGGGAAAACCTATAGGGAAGCAATAGAGGCTTATTATCAAATACTTAAGGATAAGAAAAAAGGAAAAACAAAAATTGACAGGCAATTTGAGTACAACACCTATATCCGAGATTTCTTTGAAGATAACAAAGGAAAATCCTTGGATGATGCAATAAAGTGCTGGAAATACAAAAAGCAGTTGCAAGGGCACAACCGCTATGAAAGGGCAGACCTTATAGTGATAGAATAATATTGTCTTACGCTTATAATTACCATTGATAAATTACAGAGCCTATGAATCGTGGGAAAACTCACAGCTCATAGGCTCTTGTTTTATAAAGTTTTTATAAAAGTCAGCACTACCATTTAAGTTCATATATGATTGGTGTGGCATAAGGATAATCAATACTGTTGGAACATATGTATCTTACGGTCTTTATTGACGGATTGTATGCAAACATCAGTATATCAAAGCGAGGACAATTTTCATCAAAATCGACATTCGGTATATCCTCAAAGCAATAGCAGGTGTATGAACCTCTTGTAATTATTTCATATTCACCGCAATCGTTTTGTGCGTGATTTAATGCTTGTTCAAATTCTTTACTGCTTAATTGCCATTCTGCATACACATCATATGAATAGTCAAAACCTTGGATATAGCGGTAGCAGTATTTCTCGTTTGTTCGTTCAGTCGGTTGCCATAAAGGGAACACATCAAATAGTTCCCTGTTCTTATATATTGTGCATTGCGAATCAAATTCTAAATAATTTTTAGGGTTTTCAGTATATGAATAGTATGGAAAAAATAACTGTAATATCATTAGAGGAAGATAGTAAAAAGCAATAAGCAGAAATGTCAGAGATGATTTTGCAAATATTTCAAGCAGTGTGTATTTGAAATGATAATCATTTTTGTGTATGACCATTCTGAATATTGATATTGCGAGCGGTGCAAAGAATAGTACATAAAAGATTATAGTAAAAATATATTTATCTGAATCGATATGTAAATATCTGTAATTAAAATGCAATTGTATAATGTGAATTATGAAAAAGACAATTGTGCTTGCCGCAATTATTAATCTAAAGATATTTTCTTTGATCCAGTCTGTTTTTTTAGATAATTTTTGGGAAAGTCTGTTGTCGGGTTCAGGAATTTTTTCCGTTTGAGCTTGTAATGTTTGTGCAAGTGATGACAAGTCAAGCTGAGATTCCAATGGGATTGTTTTAAGTCGATTCAGTACGGTACTACCGGTGTTTATCTCGGATTTTTTGCGCTCTATCAAATCGTTAATGATGTTTGACGTGTGATTTGGATAATGTATGATTTGTCTTATTTCTTCAACTGTAAAACCAGCTTTTCGTAAAGTAGATATATCGGAAAAGGTTTTTACATCTTCTTCTGAAAAATCATAAGATTTTCTTCCGCTGTAATTTTCTGTAAAATCCGGCGAGATTAGTCCTTTAGAAATATAGAAGCGTATTGCTTTATCGGTAAGCCCTGTGGCAGAGCAAACTTCTTTGATTTTCATTAAATCACATCCTTTATACCAACATTATATATTTTTACCCAAGGTAAAAGTCAATAGTTTATATAATATTTTTATTTTTATTTCATATTTAGTGCGTTTGCAATATGATTTTTTTCGATACGTCAAATGAGTTTTAGACGGATTATTACATTGCCAGAAACAGTACACGCTATCGGGTGTTGCTTTGAACACAAAAAAATAATCTTTAAGGATTATAATTCCTTAAAGACAACAAAAATCAAAAAAGATGAGATAAACTGCAAAAAATGTTAAAAACCCCTTGACAACTTGCCCGAAGGGTTATAAAATAATAAAATGTACCATAATGGGGATTAGTACCGAAGAAGACGGATTTATCATCAAAAAATACTTTCAACATAGGGATATTATCATAATTCTTTTACTATGTCAAGATAATTTTTTGTAACATTTTCGTTTTGTACATAAACCCTTTTACAATATTTTAAGGAGTGATACGCCTATGGTAAATGTCAAACCTGTAAAGCTTGGCAACACCGAAAGAATGAGTTTTGGCAAAATTGACGAAGTAATTCAGATGCCTAACCTCATCGACATTCAAAAAGCGTCATACAAGTGGTTCCTTGAAGAGGGACTTAAGGATGTGTTCAAGGATGTATCGGGTATTACTGATTATCAGGATAACCTCGTTCTTGACTTTATCGACTATGAGCTTGATGTTGACCACCCTAATTACAGCGTTATCGAATGTAAGGCTCGTGACGCAACATATTCAGCAGCACTCAGAGTAACTGCCCGTCTTTTGAATAAATCTACAGGCGAGATTAAAGAAAGCAATGTGTTTATGGGTGATTTCCCGCTGATGACTGCAAGCGGTACATTCATTATTAACGGTGCAGAGCGTGTAATTGTATCTCAGCTTGTCAGAAGCCCGGGCGTATACTATAAGATGGACCACGACAAAACAGGTAAGGAGCTTTACTCAACAACTGTAATTCCTAACCGTGGTGCGTGGCTCGAGTATGAAACAGATATTAATGATGTTTTCTATGTTCGTATTGATAAAAACCGCAAACTCCCGGTAACTTCGTTTATCCGTGCACTCGGTCTTGGCACAGACGCTGAAATTCTTGACTATTTCGGCGATGACGAAAGAATGAAGGCTACAATCGAAAAGGATCAGGCTCACAACATTGAAGAAGGTCTGATTGAGGTTTATAAAAAGCTTCGTCCTTCCGAGCCTCCTACGGTTGACAGTGCGCAGACTCACATCAACAATCTTTTCTTTGACCCTAACCGTTATGATATGTCAAGGGTCGGCAGATATAAATATAACAAAAAACTCGGTATCGCAAACCGTCTTGACGGACAGGTTCTTGCTGAGCCGATTGCAAATCCTCGTACAGGCGAGGTTATGGCTCTTGCAGGCGACAAAATCTCAACCGAAAAGGCTCTTGAAATCGAAAATGCAGGCGTTAATGTTGCTTTTGTAAAGGCTCAGGACGAAACAATCGTCAAGGTCATTTCAAACGGTATGGTTGACATTAAATGCTATGTTGATTTTGATGCAGAAGCTGAATGTGACATTAGAGAAAATGTTCGCTTTGATGTTCTCTGCGAGGTTCTTGACGCTGCGTCAAATGAGGAAGAACTCAAGGATATGCTCCGTGAAAGAGCAGAAGAGCTTGTTCCTAACCACATTACTGTTGAAGATATTTTCGCTACAATCAACTATCTTAATTGTGTTGCACACGGCGTAGGCAATACAGACGATATTGACCACCTTGGCAACAGAAGAATCCGTTGCGTAGGTGAACTCCTTCAGAATCAGTTCAGAATCGGTTTCTCAAGACTTGAAAGAGTTGTAAGAGAAAGAATGACAACACAGTCACAGGATATGGATTCACTTTCTCCGAACTCCCTTATTAATATAAGACCTGTAACAGCTGCAATCAAGGAATTCTTCGGTTCCTCTCCGCTGTCACAGTTTATGGATCAGGGTAACCCTCTTTCAGAGCTTACCCACAAGCGCCGTCTTTCAGCACTTGGTCCGGGCGGTCTTTCAAGAGATCGTGCAGGATTCGAGGTTCGTGACGTTCACTATACCCACTACGGCAGAATGTGTCCTATCGAAACTCCTGAAGGTCCGAACATCGGTCTTATCTCGTATCTTGCATCTTTCGCAAGAATTAACAAATATGGCTTTATTGAAGCTCCTTACCGTAAAATTGACAAGGAAACAGGCGTAGTTACTGATGAAGTTGTTTATATGACTGCTGATGTCGAGGATAACTATGCTGTTGCGCAGGCTAACGAACCTCTTGATGAGAACGGCAAGTTTGTTCATTCAAGAGTAGTAGGTCGTTATCGTGATGAATTCGTTGAGTATTCACCGGAAATGTTCGACTTTATGGACGTATCGCCTAAGATGGTTGTATCCGTTGCTACTGCAATGATTCCGTTCCTTGAAAATGACGACGCAAACCGTGCGCTTATGGGTGCAAACATGCAGCGTCAGGCTGTTCCGCTTCTTCGTTCAGAGGCTCCTATCGTTGCAACCGGTATGGAATACAAGGCAGGTACAGACTCAGGCGTTTGTATTCTTGCTGAAGAGGACGGTATTATAATGAGCGTTGACGCACGCAATATTCGTGTGCAGTACGACTCGGGCAGAATTCAGGACTTTGAACTCTTCAAGTTCCTCCGTTCAAACCAGGGTACATGCTATAACCAGCATCCTATCGTTTCAAGAGGACAGAGAGTAAAGGCAGGCGAGGTTCTCGCCGACGGTCCTGCAACAGAAAACGGCGAAATCGCAATCGGTAAGAATGCACTTATCGGATTTATGACCTGGGAAGGTTATAACTACGAGGATGCTGTTCTTCTTAATGAAAAAATAGTTCGTGAAGATGTTTATACATCTATTCACATTGAAGAATATGATACAGAGGCAAGAGATACAAAGCTCGGTCCTGAAGAAATCACAAGGGATATTCCGAATGTCGGTGAGGACGGTCTTAAGTACCTTGACGAGGATGGTATTATCCAGATTGGTTCAGAGGTTAAGGCCGGCGACATCCTTGTAGGTAAGGTAACTCCAAAGGGTGAAACCGAGCTTACTGCCGAGGAAAGACTTCTTCGTGCAATCTTCGGCGAGAAGGCGAGAGAGGTAAGAGATACTTCCCTTCGTGTTCCTCACGGCGAATGCGGTACGGTTGTCGATGTTAAGGTGTTTACAAGAGCCGAAAGCAGAAACGAGCTTCAGCCCGGTGTAAATAAGGTTGTAAGAGTTTATCTTGCAGTTAAGCGTAAAATCAGCGTAGGCGACAAGATGGCAGGTCGTCACGGTAACAAGGGTGTTGTTTCAAGAATCCTTCCTGAGGAGGATATGCCGTTCCTTCCTGACGGTACACCGCTTGACATCGTGCTCAACCCGCTCGGCGTACCTTCACGTATGAATATCGGTCAGGTGCTCGAGGTTCACCTCGGATATGCAGCAAAGGCACTTGGCTGGAAGATTATGACGCCTGTATTCGACGGCGCTCATGAGCAGGATATTTTTGCTGCACTCAAAGATGCTGGTTACAGCGAGGACGGTAAGACATGGCTTGTTGACGGCAGAACGGGCGAGCGTTTTGATAACCCCGTTACAGTCGGATATATGTATTACCTCAAGCTGCATCACCTTGTTGATGAAAAAATCCACGCAAGAAGTACAGGTCCTTACTCACTTGTTACACAGCAGCCTCTCGGCGGTAAGGCTCAGTTCGGCGGCCAGCGTTTTGGTGAGATGGAAGTTTGGGCACTTGAGGCTTACGGTGCTGCATATACACTTCAGGAAATTCTTACTGTTAAATCTGACGACGTTGTAGGTCGTGTTAAGACCTATGAGTCAATAGTAAAGGGTCAGAACATTCCTGCTCCGGGCATTCCTGAATCATTCAGAGTTCTTATTAAGGAGCTCCAGTCACTTTCTCTTGATGTTCGTGTTCTTGACTATAACGAGAATGAGATAGACATTAAGCAGAAATTTGAGGAAGATGAAGAGATTACTTCATCAGCATCTTCAGCATCAGAATTTGAGGAAGACAGTGTAATGACATCAATGGATGGATACACACTTGACGAGGGCGGCGAAGAAGGCAATATGTTTGATGAGTCACTGCTTTCAGATTCAGAAAATTCAGATGATTTGTTTGATTTTGAAGACGGTTTTGACAGTGAAGATATGTAAGGAGGAAGAAGAATATGATAGATAATAATGCTTTTGATTCAATTAAAATCGGTCTTGCTTCCCCAAAGCAGATTAGAGAATGGTCATTCGGCGAGGTTACAAAGCCTGAAACCATTAACTATCGTACACTAAAGCCTGAACGTGAGGGTTTGTTCTGCGAGCGTATTTTCGGACCTACAAAGGACTGGGAATGTCATTGCGGAAAGTACAAGAGAATTCGCTTCAAAGGCAAGATTTGTGACCGCTGCGGCGTTGAGGTTACACGCTCTAAGGTAAGAAGAGAGCGTATGGGTCATATTGAGCTTGCTGCTCCGGTTTCACATATCTGGTACTTCAAGGGTATTCCGTCAAGAATAGCTCTTATGCTTGATATTTCTCCGAAGCTCCTTGAAAGTGTACTTTATTTTTCACAGTATATTGTAATTAATCCGGGTGACTGCCGTGACCTTGAAAAATATCAGGGCTTGTCAGAATCCGAATATAATGATATGAGAGAGAAGTATGACAATGACTTTGAGGCAGGTATGGGTGCCGAGTCGATTAAAAAACTTCTCGAAGAAATTGACCTTGATGCGCTTTCCGCTTCAATCCGTGAGGAGCTGGAAACAGCTTCGGGTCAGAAGAGAGTTCGTCTTTTAAAGCGTCTTGATGTTGTTGACAGCTTCAGAATGTCGGGCAACAGACCTGAGTGGATGATTATGGATGTAGTTCCTGTAATTCCGCCGGATATTCGTCCGATGGTTCAGCTTGACGGCGGACGTTTTGCAACATCTGACCTTAATGACCTTTATCGTCGTGTAATTAACAGAAACAACCGTCTTAAAAAGCTTCTTGAACTCAATGCGCCTGAAATTATTATCCGCAACGAGAAGAGAATGCTACAGGAATCTGTTGACGCACTTATTGACAATGGCAGAAGAGGCAGACCTGTTACAGGACCTAACAACAGACCGCTCAAGTCACTTTCCGATATGCTTAAGGGTAAGCAGGGACGCTTCCGTCAGAACCTTCTCGGTAAGCGTGTTGACTACTCGGGACGTTCTGTTATCGTTGTAGGTCCTGAGCTAAAGATGTATCAGTGCGGTCTTCCTAAGGAAATGGCACTTGAACTCTTTAAACCTTTTGTTATGAAACGCCTTGTAGAAACCAAGGCTGAACAGAATATAAAATCAGCAAGAAAGGCTGTTGAGCGTGCAAAGGATAATGTATGGGATGCACTTGAGGTTGTAATCAAAGGTCATCCGGTTCTCCTTAACCGTGCGCCTACACTTCACCGTCTTGGCATTCAGGCATTCGAGCCTGTACTTGTTGAAGGTCGTGCTCTTAAGCTTCATCCTTTGGCTTGTACCGCTTATAATGCCGACTTCGACGGCGACCAGATGGCTGTACACGTTCCGCTTTCTGCTGAAGCACAGGCTGAAGCAAGATTTTTGATGCTTGCAGCAGGCAACCTGCTTAAGCCATCTGACGGTCAGCCTGTAACCGTTCCTACACAGGATATGATTCTCGGCTCTTATTATCTTACACTTGACAAAGACGGTGAAAAGGGCGAGGGCAAGGTGTTCCGTGATGTTGACGAAGTAATGATGGCTTATCAGACAGGCATTATTGAGCTTCATTCAAAAATTAAGGTTCGCCGTGAAATGGAGATTAACGGCAAGCTTGAATCAGGCATTGTTGACACAACAATCGGTAAGATTATTTTTAATAATCCGATACCGCAGGATTTGGGTTTTGTTGACCGTTCAATTCCCGAAAACCGTTTTAAATTTGAGGTTGACTTCCTTGTAGGCAAGTCAGGTCTTAAGAAGATTATAGATAAGTGCTACACAATCCACGGCACAGCAAAGACAAGCGAGGTTCTTGATAATATCAAGGCTCAGGGTTATAAGTATTCTACAAAGGGCGCTATCACGGTTGCCGTTTGTGATGCGGTTATCCCGCCTGCAAAGCAGGAGATTATCGCTAAAGCTGAGGAAGAAGTAGACGTAATCCGTGATGAGTTTATGATGGGTCTTCGTTCAAATGAGGAGCGTTATGAAGAAGTTCTCCGCATTTGGGAAAAGGCTACAAACGATGTTACAGACGCACTTCAGAAAAACCTTGACAGATATAATCCAATCTTTATGATGGCTGATTCCGGTGCCCGTGGTAGTATGAGTCAGATCAGACAGCTTGCCGGTATGCGTGGACTTATTGCCAATACATCAGGTAAGACAATCGAAATCCCAATCAGAGCTAACTACCGTGAAGGTCTTAACATTCTCGAATACTTTATTTCGTCCCGTGGTGCCCGTAAGGGTCTTGCTGATACAGCGCTCAGAACAGCCGACTCAGGTTATCTTACACGTCGACTTGTTGATGTATCGCAGGAGGTTATTATTCGTGAGGATGACTGCGGTACAAATGACGGCCTTGAGGTATTTGACATCAAGGCAGGCGAAACAAATGTTATCGAAGGTATGCACGAGCGTCTTATCGGTCGTTACCTTGTTGATGATTTCTGTGACTCAAACGGAAATGTCCTTGTTTCAAAGGATGTTATGATGGGTGATAAAGAGGCTGATATTATCGTTGAAAGCGGTGTTGAGAGCATCAAGATTCGTTCAGTGCTCTCCTGCCGTGCAAAACACGGTGCGTGCCGCAAGTGCTACGGTTCAAACCTTGCAAACCGTCAGCCTGTTACAGTCGGCGAAGCTGTTGGTATTATTGCCGCACAGTCAATCGGTGAGCCTGGTACACAGCTTACAATGAGAACATTCCACACCGGCGGTGTTGCATCTGCCGAAGATATTACACAGGGTCTTCCAAGAGTTGAAGAGCTGTTTGAAGCACGTAAACCTAAGAGCCTTGCTATCATAAGTGAAATTGACGGTGAGGTAAGATTTGAAGAGATTAAGCGTGCCCGTCATGCCGTTATCTTCAACAAGGAAACAGGCGACGAAAGAGCTTATCTCATTCCGTTCGGCTTCCGTGTTAAGGTTCAGGAAGGTCAGCAGATTAAGAAGGGTGACAAGATTACCGACGGTGCAGTTAATCCGCATGATATTCTTGACATTCTCGGTCCTGACGCAGTAATGAACTATCTTATCTCTGAGGTTCAGTCAACATACCGCTTACAGGGTGTTGATATCAACGATAAGCACGTTGAGGTTATCGTTCGTCAGATGATGCGCAAGGTAAGAGTTGACGATGCAGGCGATACAGGATTTATGGCTGGTCAGACCTATGACAAGAACGAAGTTCTCTATGAGAACAGAATGATAAAAAAACGTATTGCCGCAGGCGAAGAGGGACTCAGAGAAGCAGAGTTTACTCAGCTTCTCCTCGGTATCACAAAGGCTGCTCTTGCAACAGACAGCTTCCTTTCAGCCGCATCATTCCAGGAAACAACAAGAGTTCTTACAGATGCCGCAATCAAGGGCAAAAAGGATCCGCTTGTTGGTCTTAAGGAAAATGTTATTATCGGTAAGCTTATCCCTGCCGGAACAGGTATGAAGCGATATTCAAATGTTCAGCTTGAGAGCAACTCTGTTTCTGATGCCGTTACAGATGAATCTGTAAATGTTTATGAAGAGGTTGCTGGCTTTAATGAATCATCAGCCGAGTAATTTATAACAGGTTATTTTAATTAAGGCATAAATCAATCATAAATTAAGGCACATTGCTTATTTTTCAAGCAATGTGCCTTTTTGTGTTCGTTCCCTACGAGTTGTAAAGGAATACTTCTGTTCAACTTTAAAAAGTGAGCGATGATGCTTACAAATAAACCGAAGTATATCTTCGGGTCGGAACGGTCGTATTTTTATATAACCTATGAAGCGTGCCTAAAAATTATTCAGCATCCCAGAACAGCTCGTCAAGCGTTTTTCCAAGCACCTTGCAAATCTGAATGCAAAGGTTGATTGTGGGGTTGTAGTCCCCCTTTTCGATTGAATTAATTGTCTGGCGGGAAACTCCCACTCGGTTTGCAAGCTCCTGCTGTGACAAATCAAGAGCGGCTCTCGCACTTTTTAATTTCAGATTTTTCATTCTTCAACCAGATCTTTCTTTGCGTTTACTTTGTCAATAATTATCTTAATTATAAGCATAACGCAGACAGCTGTCAATAAAATGCCACAGACTAAGTTGGTAAGATAAACTTCGGGTATGTCGCTGTTTATTCCTGAATTTGCAAAGAAAGAGATATAGTTTATAACTGCAACAAAAGCCATAAACAGCAAAAATCTCAGCGGTTTAGCGTTTAATGAAATGTAGGCGTCCTTAAAAATTGCATAACCTGCATAGCATACAACACCAACTCCGATGCCGATAAAATTCATTTCAAACACGGGCATCCAGTTACCTAATTCCATACAAATAAAGCCGTTGATAATGAAGTAGGCAAACATTGCGAAAAAACCTACCTTATAAGCAACACCCTGTATTGCTTTCTGGCGTTCATCGTACTTTGTGCATCCAACAAGTTTTTTGCGGGCTATTAAAAAAACTGCTAAAACAATTAAAATACCAACCGTAAATCCTGCAATATAACTTAAACTCATAAAAATTCCTCCGATAAAAATTAATTTTGGATATTAGTAATGTATTTCAAGGTGTCGACCCCTTGCATAATTATAATAGCACTCACATTACATTATGTCAAGTATATTTTACAAAAAATCAAGTTTTTTTACTTTATAAAAACCGCTCGGAAACAGTCGGGTATAAAAGTGGGTTTTTATATGGTGCTTTCTGCCCGGATACGTGCAGCCCACTGGCTGCTTTTTATCTCCGCTATAAAAATTTTATAAATATTATAATGCAGTATCCCGAAGTTTGAACTTCCGTTGTAAGATAAACATCATTTTTACTTTTATTCACAAGTTGGTGAATGAATAATATGCAGTATCAAAAAGTTTGCAGAAAACCTGTCAAAAATAAATCCGTTTATTTATTAAGCATTATCAACTGGTAACATAACAGAAAGCTGTTATTGCAATAGGGTGGATAAGTGCGTGAGGACAAAAAATCTAATCAAGTTAAATTACCGTTATTAATTAAAATTTCTTAATACGCATTACGTGTTTTTATTATTACTTTTAAGTACTTTATATCACGTGTATAATAATATGATTGACAACTAATCACAATAGTGATAAAATATTATTATATGTTATTACAATGATTATTTTAAAAGTAAAGGAGGTGTATCCAATGTATTATTTAGATAATGACTACATCTATGTTTTAATATAACGATTACAGAATGTGAGGTAAACTATGTATAAAAAATTAATATCATTAGTATTAGTAATTATTATGTTTGCAGGAATCAGTATTAATGCTTTTGCCATTGATTCAAATCAAGTTTTGACAGAAAGTAAGAATTCAGTTGATTTGGATTCAATTTACGATGTGGTGTATTCCTCTGAATGGTCAGATATGGTTAGACCAGACAGAATAGAAGCATGTCAAATTCCAAACGAAATTTTAGATAAGCTTTCAACTACTGAGTTAATTCAAGCTGTTTTAGATTTTCCTTTTTTTATTGATATTTATGCATTTGATACAATTAGTGAAGGATATTCATGTGTTTTCTCAGAATGTAAGGCACTTCAAACTCTTGTTAGGAGAAATGATAAGACAGAGAAAATCATTGAGTATTATTCTTCTATGGATGTTCCCCAAAATATAAAAAATACTTCTGAAAATAAAAAATTTGATGATTTATGGAAAATGGAACTACTTATTTCACAGGACGATTTTTGTTACGAAATGAGTGATGAGCAGAAAGTTGAAATACTTAATATTGCAGAATCAAAACAACTTGCCAAATCTCAGAATTTAGAAATATACTCTGGAAGCAATAATGCATTTTTTGAAAGTGCCTCTGAAAATAGTGCATTATCCCTATATTCGGTTAGCAGTACTGTATATACGCCAAAAGGAAGTGCTGTATCTGTTTATAAATGGACGTCAAATGATTCTGATTTTTCTTCAACTGAGATTAGCAGTTTAAATTCACAATATGCAAAAGCATATCCTAATGCTACTCGTCTTGCAAATCCAACAAAAAAATATAATTGTCACTCATATGCTTGGTATAGCCAAACAACAAGTAATATTTATTGGATGAATAATCCTTCAAAGTATATGACGGATGGTAGTTATAACAAAGTAACAAAAATGAATACTTCGGTTGGGGATAGAATGGTATATTTCACATCTACTAATGGTACAAACTCTGGGATTAATCATAGTGCAATTATCGTATCTTATACAAATCATTCCAAAAGTAGACGGACTTTTGTTGTAAAATCAAAATGGGGTCAGTTAGGACTTTATCGGCATTCATGGGATGATGGACCATATATGTATTGGAATGGCAGTAAGTCACCGAGCGATTTGGCGTATTACCATAGATGAAAAAAGTTATAGCTTTCGCAATTTCTATTTTGCTGTTGGGATTGTTTTTTTCAGGTTGCGTAAAGTTGGAAGCGAATGATTTGCCGTTAACAACTTATGTCAATAAACAATCTGAAAATAATATAAAACCAAGTGTTACATTACAAGATAAAAATAGATTTGAATTTTTTTATTCCGTTGAGAGTTCGTATAAAGCCGTTGGTAATTATGAAATTAATAATGAAAAATTATATCTTAAAACTGACGATGGTAAGTATCAGTTTGTCTTTGCCATAAATGACAAATCTTTGATATTTATTATCAAAGATTCGCAATTGCCGCCTGATTTAATAAATATTTGCGATCAAACAGTTTTTGACCCAATATCTTAGTCTTTTTTAATTTATACAGCAGTGTAAAAAAACACCCCAAGCAGATTATTATAAATTTCTGCTTGGGGTAAAATTATTTATTAAGCTTTATTGGTTAAGTAACTTAAAATGTAAATTACTCAAGTGAAGCAAGCTTCTGGAGATGAGCATACTTCTTCTCTGCGCCCTCTTCTGCCTCTGCAAAGAGCTTTTCTGCTCTCTCAGGGAATGCACGAGTGAGTGAGTTGTAACGAACCTCGCCCATAATGAAGTCACGATAAGAAGCTGATGGAGCCTTGCCGTCGAGCATAAATGGATTCTTGCCCTCGTCTGCAAGTCTTGGGTCATAACGGAAGATGTTCCAGTAACCAGCCTCAACAGCCTTTTTCTCTTCAAGCTGAGCAATGCCCATACCGCCCTTGATACCGTGGTTGATACATGGAGCATAGCAGATAATGAGTGAAGGACCGTTGTAGCTTTCAGCCTCAACCATAGCCTTGAGCACCTGATTGTTGTCAGCGCCCATTGCGCACTGAGCAACATAAACATAGCCGTAGCTCATTGCGATTGCAGCAAGGTCTTTCTTCTTAACAGCCTTACCTGCGGCAGCAAACTGAGCAACTGAACCAACAGGTGTAGCCTTTGAAGCCTGACCGCCTGTATTTGAGTAAACCTCTGTATCGAATACGAGGATATTAACATTTTCGCCTGATGCGATTACGTGGTCAAGACCGCCGAAACCGATATCATAAGCCCAGCCGTCACCGCCGAATATCCACATTGACTTCTTAGCAAGCTCGTCTTTGTCGATAAGTGTTTTCTTAGCAAGCTCGCCAACCTTAGCATCGTCAACATTCTTTTCAAGCTCTGCAATGAGTGCATCTGTTGCAGGACGGCTTGATGTTGAGTCTGTAACTGTGTCAAGGTAGTTCTGACAAGCTGTCTTGAGTGACTCGCTGTCTGTGTCCTTCTGAATTGCTTCAACATATTCAATAAGTCTGTTGCGGATTGCCTTCTGACCGAGAGCCATACCAAGACCGAACTCTGCGTTATCTTCAAACAGTGAGTTCTGCCAAGCAGGACCGAAGCCCTTCTTATTTCTTGTGTATGGTGTTGCAGGAGCAGAAGCACCCCAGATTGATGAACAGCCTGTTGCGTTAGCAATGAACATTCTGTCACCGAAAAGCTGAGTTACAAGCTTTGCATATGGTGTTTCACCACAACCTGCGCAAGCACCTGAGAACTCGAGGAGAGGCTGCTTGAACTGGCTGCCCTTAACTGTTGAGAACTTAAACTTTTCAGCAACTTCAGGCTTTTCATCGAGTGTGAGTGCATAATCAAACAATGCCTGCTTTGGACGCTGTGAGTCGATTGGCTGCATTGTAAGAGCCTTTTCACCCTTCTTGCCGGGACATACCTGAGCACAAGCACCACAACCTGTGCAGTCGAGAGTTGAAACTGTCATAACAAACTTGAAGTCTGCAAGTCCCATCATCGGGATTGCTTTTGTGTCTACAGGAGCAGCAGCAACTTCATCATCTGTCATAGCAACAGGACGGATTACAGCGTGTGGACATACGATTGCACATCTGTTACACTGAATACAATTTGCACTGTTCCACTCAGGAACATCAACAGCGATACCTCTCTTTTCATAAGCGGCAGAGCCGTTCGGAGCGGTACCGTCAACGTGATCCATAAATGCTGAAACAGGGAGCTTGTTACCCTTGTACTCGTTTACAGGCTTTAAGATGCCGTTTACATATTCAACAAGAGCACCTTCGCCGTCAATCTTATCAGCAACACTGTCGTCAACAGCATTAGCCCACTCAGCAGGAATTTCAACCTTTTTAAGGTCTTCCATACCACGGTCAATAGCTGCGTAGTTCATATCTACGATAGCCTGACCCTTCTTTGAATATGATTTGTAAGCAGCCTTTTTCATCAAGTCCTTTGCCTCTTCAGCAGGAATGATGTCTGCAATCTTGAAGAATGCTGACTGCAATACTGTATTGATACGGCCGCCAAGACCGATTTCTTTACCAATCTTGATACCGTCGATTGTATAGAAGTTAATCTTACGGTCAGCAAGAATCTTCTTCATCTTGCCTGGGAGACGCTCTGAGAGTTCATCAATATCCCAAGGACAGTTGAGAAGGAATGAACCGCCTTCTTTGAGGTCATCAACAATATCATATTTGTCAACATATGATGGATTGTGACAAGCAACAAAGTCAGCTTTTGAAATATAGTAAGTTGACTTGATTGGTGTGTCACCAAAACGCAGATGAGATACTGTAAGACCGCCTGACTTCTTTGAGTCATAAGCAAAGTAACCCTGTGCGTACATATCAGTGTTGTCACCGATAATCTTGATTGAGTTCTTGTTTGCACCAACTGTACCGTCAGCACCAAGACCCCAGAACTTACAGCTGTGTGTGCCCTTAGGTGTTGTGTCAGGATTTTCGTTGAGAGGAAGTGAAAGATTTGTAACGTCATCAACGATGCCGATTGTAAATCTCTTCTTAGGTGTTTCACTTTCTGCATTTCTGTAAACAGCAACGATGTCAGCAGGAGTTGTATCCTTTGAGCCAAGACCGTATCTGCCTGTGTAAACCTTAACGCCTGCAAAGTCTGAGCCGTTGATTGCAGCAAGAACGTCAAGATAGAGCGGTTCGCCGATTGAACCGGGTTCCTTTGTTCTGTCAAGAACAGAAATAGTCTTAACAGTCTTTGGAAGTTCGCTGAGCATATAGTCAGCAACAAACGGTCTGTAAAGGTGAACCTTCAAAAGACCAACCTTTTCGCCTGCTGCATTGAGGTAGTCAACAACCTCTTCAGTACAGTCACAAACCGAACCCATAGCAACGATAACGTGCTCTGCATCTTCTGCACCGTAATAGTTAAACGGCTTGTAGTTAGTGCCGATTTTAGCATTAACCTTGTTCATATATTCAACTACAACCTCAGGAACTGCGTCGTAGTACTTATTACAAGCTTCTCTTGCCTGGAAGAAGATATCGTCGTTCTGAGCAGTACCTCTGGTTACAGGGTGCTCAGGGTTAAGTGCACGGCGGCGGAAAGCCTCAACAGCATCCCAGTCGAGCATATCGGCTAAATCTTCGTAATCCCACTCTTCAATCTTCTGAATTTCGTGAGAAGTTCTGAAACCGTCAAAGAAATGAAGGAAAGGCACTCTGCCTTTGATTGCTGCAAGGTGAGCAACAGCAGCCAAATCCATACATTCCTGAGGATTGTTTGAGCAAAGCATTGCATAACCTGTCTGACGACAAGCATAAATATCGGAATGATCACCGAAGATTGAGAGTGCATGGCTTGTAAGTGCACGAGCAGAAACGTGAATTACGCCCGGCAAAAGCTCGCCTGCCATTTTGTACATATTCGGAATCATAAGGAGCAGACCCTGTGAAGCTGTATATGTAGTAGTTAATGCGCCTGCTGCAAGTGAGCCGTGAACAGCACCTGAAGCACCGCCCTCGGACTGCATTTCAGTAACCTGAACCTCTCTGCCGAAAAGGTTCTTCACACCCTGAGCTGAAAACTTATCTGTAAGGTCAGCCATAACAGAAGAAGGTGTGATCGGATAGATAGCAGCAACATCTGTAAATGCGTAGGAAACGTGAGCAACTGCGCTGTTACCATCCATTGTCTTCATTTTTCTTGCCATTGGATTTTATCCTCCTTTAATTTTCAAGCGACGCTAAGGAAATATTGTCGCCAAGTTCAACAAAATTCGATACTTACACAATAGGCATTGTACCATAATAATTTTAACACTTTTAATATGATTTGTAAAGAGAAAACAAAAGTTTTTTACACATATTATACAAATTTTTTTAGTCCGTTTCATAAGTTTACTTGAATATGCAACCATTATTTCCCGAAGGTAAACTTCGTTTGTATGGTGAAGTTCATAATTCTCTAATATAAAGTTAAGCTAAATTATAGTTTAGCGACGGTGGTCGCTTTATCCGTTATAAAATTCGGACTTAA
>OLOI01001420.1_pt1 | contig 20386 bp, 20 predicted proteins | sample 1672131 | NCBI WGS metagenome assembly OLOI01 (sample SAMEA3136651, study PRJEB25190) | human gut metagenome
GTTGGCTTTGCTAATCGAATAATCGTTTTAATCCCCGGCACCCACGGATGCCGGGGAGGGGATAGAAAAGAGGTGCAGAATGGCGAAGAAAAAGACGAGGGCAGAGGAATTGCAGGAAAATTTACAGAAAGATTTTCAAAGATGGGAATATCTAAACACATATGGAGGTAGCGACCCATTATACGAAGATGGCTTCAATATGAACATTGTGCGGAACCATGTCATATACGACAAGCGAAAGTGCCAGGAAGAGTTGGAAGAAAAGGACTATCCGAAAGAATATTTCAGAGAAACGCCTCCGCAGGTAGACAATTATTATATGGCGAGGATGGATGAAATCAGGGAAAACGCAAAAAACTCTCTCCTTGTCTATAAGGCAGATGAAAATTATATTTTTATTATGCAGAATCTTGGAAAGCTGGACGAAAGGCAAAAAGTACAGTGCCATATCGGTGCGGTCATGGGATATATTACGGGGTTACAGAGTTTTATCAATGGGAATGATTACGTCGGGATGCGGCGGCATGAACACCCGGAAAGCTACCAGGACAGCTTTAAATATTGTCGCAAGCAGATTGAGGAATGCCTGAAAAAGATTCCCGAAGAAAAGGTACTGCCTACCGGACAGCTTACGTTATTTGACCTATTCGACATGAGTGGAGGCTAGAAGATGGAGGAAAGAAAGTGCTTGTATTGCAGGAAGATATTTCAGACGGATATTCCCGGAAAGAAATATTGCTGCCGCAAGTGCTCTGTAAAATACAGGAGACATAAGAAAAATGCTGATAAACACAAAATGTGAAAGATGCAATGAACCGACCAAACACGTTGTCGGGTTTTGGGATGGAGAAAATGGGAAAAGCGGCTTCGTACACGATTGCGAGAACGAGAAATGCGAAGTACGGCAACTGATTAAGGCTACAGAAACAAAAGCCATGCAGGAAAGATTCAGAATCCAGAACTTGAACAGTCGAAAAAGAATGTACGCAGGGTACATAGCAGCATTACGGAAAGATGCAAAAATATCGATGATGGAAATGTCAAAGATAGCCGGTTGCAGTCCGGCGGAATACAGTGCATATGAGCATGAAAGAAAGCCATTTGATGAGGAGGCTTACAAGAAATGCGAAGAGTATTTACTGAAAAACGAAAAGAAGTACAATGCGAGCGGATTATCTGCATCCGAGAGGCTACTGCTCCTTGGACCTTTTACAGGGGAACAGAAAGACTGGAAAGAACTGGAACGGTGGGTTGATACAGTAAATAAAATCATTTACGATTTGCAGAAAAACAGACAGTAAGGAGAAAAAAGATGGAAGTTAAAATCATTAGTGGATATGGAGAAAATACATTTCAGATGGACGATGCGGATACCATGTCACTTCTTAATAATGCCATGAGATTCCACAATAAAATCAAAGCAACTGGCGGTGTTGAGGATAATACTAATACCAAAGCTGAAAAGGAAGAGGAAATCAAGGAAAGTATCACAGCACAAGAATTTGTGAAAAAAATGCAGGAAAAGCCTCACAGCCGGAATGACAGCCTGTTTGGTACTGGATGGAAGAAAGAACCAGAGAAAACCGAAGAGCCGCAGGATGTGGAACATCCTGACGGATACAAAGGATTCCTGTATATCAAATGTGATAAATGCGGAAAAGAAAAAGGATTCTGTGCAAAAGAAAAGATAAAGTCCTATAAATGTGAATGTGGAAAAGAAACGGAACTGGTAAACCTTAAACCACTTTATACGAAATGCAAGTGTGGCAATGAATTTAAGTACATGACAAATATGAATACTGCGGAATTTACTTATAAATGCTTTACTTGCGGTAGTCCGGTAGATGTAAAGATGAACAGCAGAAGAACAGCCTATATTACAATCGGGGGGGGTACTAAAGGTTATAGCCGCAAGCTCGCTCGGAAATATGGTGCATCAGTTAGTTGCTGGTAGAAAGGAGCTGAACTATATCTATGTTTTACGATTATGAGGATGAAGATTTTTACACAGAAAACGAATATCAAGAAGAAATAGATAATTTGAAAGAGGCTATAAAAAAGTCTGTAAAAAGAGAAATCACCGAGGAAATGAACCGGCTTCGTGAAGAAAACAAAAAATTGCAGGGAATTAAAGAAAATTTCGATACTGTCAAGAAAGATTTCGAGAGGAAGAAAGACGAGTGTGACAGAGCAATACGGAATGCAGAATATAATGCAAGATGCGCACGAATAACGGAATTGATGGAAAAATTCAAAATAGTTATGTGGTCTGTAACTTGGGAAAATCTTTATAAACAAAAATGTGATAAATGCGATAGCTGGAGAAAAGTAAAAATTGCATTACCATCAGGAAAAGTTGTTGAAGATGATTGCAAATGCAGAAAATATGTAAAAATCTATTTCCCGAAAGCAAATGTAATATATGAGATGGAAGATAGAAGCGGCGGAGTTCGCATCTGGTACAAAGAAAAAGGAGAGCCAGGAAGTGGATATATTGTTGCTGACAGTAGCGCAGTGTTGCCAGGAATGATAATTGACCATGACAAAAATTTTGAAGATATTGAAGTGAAAAATCTATACACAATATTTTTTACTTCTCAGGAAGAATGTAAAGAGTTTTGCGATTTCCTAAATAGAAAGGCAGATTATAAAGGGTATGGATACGATATGGAGGGAAAATTGGTACGAGATGCACTAATGACAGAAACTGGATTTACAAACGGCAGTGAGCAGGAGGAAAAACATGAATAAAGCAATCGAGATAGGTCGCCTTACGCGCGACCCGGAGGTTAGATATTCGCAGGGGAGCAATACAGCAGTAGCAAGATACACTGTTGCGGTAGACAGAAAATTCAAAAGAGAGGGAGAACCAACAGCAGATTTCATCCCTTGTGTAGCGTTTGGAAAACAGGCGGAGTTTGCCGAGAAGTATTTCAGAAAAGGAACGAAAGTTGTTATTTCTGGAAGAATCACAACAGGAAGTTATACAAACAAGGACGGTCAGAAAATATATACCACTGAAATAACAGTGGAGGAGCAGGAGTTCGCAGAGAGCAAAGGAAGTAGCGAAGTGCAGGGAGCCGGTCAGATGTCAACTCCGAATGGCGATGGTTTTATGAGCGTCCCAGATGATGATACCGGCTTACCGTTCAATTAGAATTATGAGGAGAAATATCAATGCTTGCAAATTATGAAAAATTCGGTTTCAAAATTAGGGCGGAGCATCTGCCTAAATCATGCACCTGGTGTCCTTTTTGGACGGCTCCAATGGCGGATGTAGAATTTGCTGGATGCTATATAACCGGAAGTGAAGTCCGGCTAGATACCGGAGAGGCTGACAAAAGGCGAATGCCTGATTGCCCGATAAAGTGCAAGAGAGGCAGGGAGCGTAGGAAAAAAGTTTACCAAAAAAATAAAAGGATAAATAGGCAGGAGGAATAACGATGGACGATTATACAATCGAGGAAAAAGACAAGGAAGTTACAGGGATTACGGTAACGTATGACGATGGGAGCACGAAAGAAATTCAGAAAGGATGCTGTGTAGACCTGAAAAACGGCAGTGACGATTTAAGCGTAGAACTGTTGAATATAAAAGCGTTCGATTTAGTAAAACTTACATATGGTCTGATGGTTGTGATAGAAAAAATAGGGCTTGAGGATGCTTTCAATGCATACGCCAAAGGAGAAACAGTACAGGAGGAGCAGGATGAATAGAAAGGCACTGGAAGAAAACCTGGGACGGAAAATAAAGGTCAGACTATTCGATGGAGCAGAGCACGAGGGGTATCTAAGAAAATCGGGAGATGAACGGTATCGGAACGACCCGAATTTGTATTTACCGAAGAACTATTACTTCTTGACAGATGATTATGGAGTGTGTAAAACGTGTTTGTTCCGGGTATCGCATATCCAAAATTACAAAATATTAGCTTAAGAGGAGCAGAGAGAATGAAGAAAACAAGAGCGATGGCGGTTCTTGTAATTGTGGCGGTACTGGTATGTGCCGCCTTTGCTATAAGCAAGAACAGTGCCGAAAAAAGAAAACAGATGGTAGCGCAGAAATATGGAATCACGCAGGAAAATACAAAAAATGTTATCACAATCGAAGAAAATGTATGCAAAACCCAGGAAAGCGATTCAAAAACTCAAGAAAGTGCGCAGGAAGTTCCGGAAAGCGTTATCATACCGGGGAAAAATGAAACAGGGAATCCACTGATTGATGCAGAGTTGCAATCCAAAATAGTAGGCGATAGCTTGATGGCATACATTGAGGTTGACAAAGACACCTTAAAGGGAATATCAGAGGAGGAGTACAGAGCGTTCGCCGAAGAGGTTGTGAGGAACAGCGGATACAGATGGTTCGTAATTAAATGCGGAGATGGCACCGGGATAGTTCATGCCGGCTCATATTATGCTTGTGCCGTATATGGGAAACTGGATACGGATGGATGCATAGCGGAACCATACGGATACATATACCTTACAGACAACGGATTTATTTATGAGGAATAGTACAGAAAAAAAGAACTGGATTACTTCCTATATATATGATATACTGACAAATGTAACATTTCGACTACATTCCTAAAGGTTCGGGGATGCGATGTTGATACTTTAAAAAAATATAATTTTTTATAGGTAGACAAAAAACGGTTCTTAAAGTATAATTTATATGTTACCGCCTCCTAGACAGGTAAGGAAGGGAGGTGTTACATATGGAAATATTTTGGTCGTTTGTTGCTGCCGTCGCGGCTGGTGTAGTGTGTCACTATATCATCAAATGGTTAGACGGTGATAAGTAGTCGGTAACTAGCCTGTGGATTAAGCCACCACTCCAAAACGGAATAAGACCCCAGAGCTGCAACTCTGGGGTCTTTTGCTGTTACATATGGCTTTTGGTCTTTGTTGTTTAGCTATATTATAGCATACGTAGTTTATATTTTCAATATGTATTTTCTGTATCAATCCAGGAGCTTCTTTCCTGGATTTTTTCCATGATTCGGGTTTTCTCGTCGCCTTCTGCGGGAGTGGGCTGATAGTTGTTGTAGTCAGAGGCAGAGGAGATGGAGCAGGGGATGATGTTGGTTACGTTATCATCCTGCACGCCATCATTTGTGATAGTGAAGGTCTGCTGGAAAATCATGGTGTCCATGTCGCTTGGGGAGGAATTGCCGCCGAAGCAGAAGTTTCCAAGGCTGTACACAATATTTTTGCCCTTGTACTCCTCAACGCCTTGAAGCACATGAGGATGATGACCGCATACCAGGTCGGCTCCAAGGTCGATGGCAAGTCTGCCCAGGGTGGTCTGGTTGGAATCCGGAACGGTTTCTTTTTCATTTCCCCAGTGGAAAATGACGATAACCAGTTCGGCGCCCTCATCTTTTACCTTATTAATATTGTCCTCCAGCTGCTGTTTACGCTCCAGGTGGTCGTTTAGCTCATAAATTCCTATAAGACCGACTTTCACCCCTTTTACGTCCATAACAGCAGTTTCATCATAGCCAAAGTGAACGATTCCTTCGGCGTCCAGTGCGTCCATAGTGTCCTGGAAGCTCTGCTCGCCGTAATCATGGCTGTGGTTGTTGGCTGTATTTACCGCTTCCACAGAGCTACAGGAGTAAATTCCGGCAAAGGAAGCAGGGGCTTTGAATGCAAAGGTTTTGTCCTCGCGGTCATAGCTTTCGGTGAAAGTTCCCTCATTATTGGCAATAGTCAGATCATCTGCCTCGAAAATGCTTTTTACATTCTGGAAAAAATATTCCTTTCCATAGCTTTCGAAATATGCGTTCAGGCTGGTATCGTAATCGAAATTTTCATCTGTGCCAAGGGTGCAGTCACCAACCACGCTGACGGTGAGGGTAACAGGGGTGTCGTGGGCGGCTTTGGCCGTTCCAGCTGCGGAATCTGAATTCTCGCTTTCTCCGTTCGCGGAAGCTTCACTATCAGCAGTACTCGAAGCGGCAGCTTGGGTATCGGAAGTGGTGTCAGCGTTTGCAGCGGATTCGTTTTTGACATTGGAAGAATCAGCGGTCTTAGCCTGTCTGGACATGCAGCCGCGTACGATCAGAACGATTACGACCAGCAGCAAAACGCCGCCAATGGCTGCATAAATTCTCCGCAGCAGCTGCTGACGCCGACGATAATATCTGGATTTTCTATATAAATTCTTTTTCTTTTGCATACGTTTATCCTTATCTGGTATTTGGTGTGAACCGGAAACTGTGTAAAAAGGTCGCTGGATAGTCAGAAGGGCAAAAATCCAAAGGTTTCTGTAAAATAGTCCGGTGAATTTTTGCCCTGTTGGGTATGGTATTTTGCGGGTATTTTATCTGAAAAACTTATCGTAATAACCCATTACGAAAATCAACAGAACGATAAGCGGCAGTACATAGGTGAGATATGGACGTGCCCATTTTGGAAATTTAACACCGTTTCCAAGATCCGCCTCTTTGATGAAGTTGTCCCATCCCCATCCATAGCGGGTAACGCAGAACAGCAGGTAAACAAGGCTTCCAAGGGGAAGCAGGTTGTTGGAGATAATGAAGTCCTCCAGGTCCTGAATGGTGCTTCCTGCGCCAAGCGGCTGAAAACCGCTCCATACATTGAATCCAAGCACGCATGGCATGGACAGAATGAAAATGGCGATACCGTTTACAGCAACGGCTTTTTTACGGCTCCATCCCCACAGATCCATGGCAAAGCTTAAGATATTTTCAAATACGGCAATGATGGTGGAAAGAGCCGCAAATGTCATGAAAATAAAGAACAATGCGCCCCAGAAGCGTCCTCCCATCATCTGGTTGAACATGTTGGGCAGTGTTACGAACACAAGTCCAACACCCTGTGTAGGACTTACGTTGTAAGCGAAGCATGCCGGGAAAATAATAAGGCCGGCCATCAGCGCTACGAAGGTATCCAGAATTCCGATCTGGATGGATTCGCCCATAAGGCTGCGTTCTTTGTCGATGTAGCTTCCGAAGATCGCCATAGCACCGATTCCAAGGCTCAGGGTGAAGAATGCCTGTCCCATAGCAGCGTAGATACCGGAGAGCAGTCCGTTTTCTTTCAGACGGCCAAAGTCCGGAAGCAGGTAGAACTTAATGCCTTCGATTGCCCCTGGAAGGGTACAGCTCTTGATACAGAGGACTACCATAATGGTAAGAAGACAAACCATCATAACTTTGGTAATACGCTCAACGCCTTTCTGCAGTCCCATGCAGCAGGTGCCAAAGCCAAAAGCGGTTACGACTACCATCCAGAAGGTCATTTCCCCTGGATTGGAAAGCAGGGTGTTAAAGACATTTCCGACACCGTCTGTGTCAAGACCTGTGAAGGTTCCGCTTGCTATTTTGAAAAAGTATGCAAGCATCCAGCCGCCTACTGTGGTGTAGAACATCATCAGCATGTAGTTGCCGAGCATGGCACCGTAGCTGTAAAGGTGCCATTTGGTGCCTTTGGGCTCAAGGAGATGGAAGCTTCTGGCAGCGGATTTGCGGCTTGCGCGGCCGACTGCAAATTCCATAACCATGATGGGCAGTCCCAGGATTACCAGGAACAGAAGATAGATCAGTACGAAGGCAGCACCGCCGTACTGGCCTGTGATGTAAGGGAAGCGCCATACATTACCGATGCCGATGGCGCAGCCGGCTGAGATCAGGATAAATCCCAGCCGGGATGAGAATTTTTCACGTTCTTTCATATCGATTTCCTTCCTCTTTTTGTATGAATGAACTCTGTAAAAATGTGGGACGAACGTGTTTTTACAGATGAACACATCTTTCAATAGTATAAGAAGAAAAAGGGATTTCGTCAATAAATTTCTTGAAAAAGAAGGGAGAAATGGTACAATAAGGTGACTGTTCACTGGTAATGTTCCGCGGGGGTTTTGGCGCAAAGTGTACAGGAACAATGGAGGATATTTGCAGAAAGGGAAAAAGCATATGTTATATATAGGAAATCATACATCTTCTTCTAAAGGATACGCTGCCATGGGGCGGCAGATGGTGAAAAACGGCGGGAATACATTCGCGTTTTTTACAAGAAATCCAAGAGGGGGAAATGCCAAGGCTATTGATCCGGCGGATGTGGCAAAGTTTCTGGAGCTTGCCAGGGAGCATGAATTTGGGAAAATAGTGGCTCATGCCCCTTATACTCTGAATGCCTGTGCGGTGAAGGAGAATCTGAGAGAGTTTGCAAAGGAGACTTTTGCGGATGATCTGAAGCGCATGGAATTTACCCATGGAAATTACTATAATTTCCACCCGGGAAGCCATGTGGGACAGGGAATCGAGGTTGGAATCCAGAAGATTGCGGAGGTACTGAATGCAGTTCTTACAAAGGAGCAGACCACAACCGTTCTTCTTGAAACCATGTCCGGGAAAGGATCTGAGGTGGGAAGCCGTTTTGAGGAGCTTCGGGCCATTATGGATCTGGTGGAGAAGAAAGACAAGCTGGGTGTCTGTTTGGATACCTGTCATGTATGGGATGGCGGCTATGATATTGTGAATGATCTGGATGGTGTGCTGAATGAGTTCGACCGTATCATCGGCCTCGAACGTCTGAAAGCAATTCATCTGAACGATAGTATGAACGGCCTTGGCAGCCACAAAGACCGCCACGCCAAAATCGGCGAAGGCCAGATCGGTCTCGACGCCCTGGTCCGTGTCATCCGCCACCCCGCCCTGGAAGGCAGACCATTTATTCTGGAAACACCCAATGACGACGAGGGCTGGACAAGGGAGATTGCGCTATTACGGGCGAAATATGCGGAATAATGCTGAAAACTTGTAATTGTAAATTTTTTGAAAACATTGACTTCGTTGTATGAGATAAGTATAATATAGATAGAATATTACTATCTCAATGATTCCAAGGAGGTGTCAATATGATTATTCGTCCGTCTGCAGCGATTCGTCAAAATTACAATGAGATTGCTGATATGTGCCGCAAAACAGAAGAACCCATATTCCTGACCAAGAATGGTGAAGGTGACTTGGTGGTTATGGATATTGAAACTTACAACCGTTGGGAAAAGATGCTAAAACTAAGGGAGGAACTGCTTGCTGTTGAGGAAGACAGAATAGCAGGAAGAAGCGGATGTACTCTTGATGAACTGGATGCATACCTTGATGATGTGATTGACGAGGTATAGTGTATGGCAGATAAGAAATATAAGGTGATTGTTTCTGATAGAGCAAAGCAAATGTTGGGAGTGCACTTCCGTTTTATGACACAGGTCAATAAAGAAGCTGTTGCTGCCAAAAAGAAAGAACTGATCACAGCGATGCGCTCCTTAGAGCGTATGTCTCAGCGCTTTCCGTTCTTTGAAGAATCTTATATACCACCGAATAAATATCATAAGATGTTCGTGGAAAAGTGGTATCTAGTTCTTTATCAAATCAAAGATCATGCGGTGTATGTGGATTATATTCTTGATTGCCGTAAGGATTATAGCTGGCTTATTCGATAAAATGTATGGCTGATGTAAAAATCGTTGCTTCAACTGGTGGTGCTTTTTACTATAAAGAAACAAAAAAGGTATTTCAAACGCTTTCTGCCTTGAAATACCTTTCATTTATTTTATTGAAATAACAGAGGCGCTGCTTATGAAAGTACTTCGTTCTTCAGTTCTTCTCCGTTCATGTAAGCACGCGCATTTTCCATGGTGGTCTCGGCGATGTTGGTGAGGGCTTCTTCGGTGAAGAATCCCTGGTGGGAGGTCATGGTGACGTTCGGGAAAGAGAGGAGACGCTGGATCAGGGAAGTCTGCATAATGCTCTCGGACAGATCCTCGAATACATAATCAGATTCCTCCTCGTAAACGTCCAGTCCAACTGCGAAGAACTTGTGATCGCGGATGCCGGAAATCAGATCCTCTGTCTTGATCAGGCCGCCGCGGGAAGTATTCACAAGAATCACGCCATCCTTCATCTGCGCAATTGTTTTCTCATTGATGATATGCTTGGTCTCATCGGTAAGCGGGCAGTGGAGGCTGATCAGATCACTGGTAGCAAGCAGCTCGTCCAGGGAAACATACTCCAGGAAATCAAGGTTCTTATTCGGGAAAAGATCATAAGCGATGACGCGCATTCCAAATCCCTTGCAGATTCTTGCCATAGCCTGTCCGATCTTTCCGGTACCGATGATTCCAGCTGTTTTCTTATAAAGGTTCACGCCCATAAGACCATTTAAGGTAAAGTTATTCTCACGGCATTTGATGTACGCCTTGTGAGTGTGACGGTTGGCAGTAAGGGCAAGCGCCATTGCATGCTCTGCAACTGCTTCCGGAGAATAACCCGGTACACGCAGAACCTTGATACCGTATTTCTGTGCTGTTTTCAGATCGACGTTGTTGTAACCTGCGCAGCGCATAAGGATTAGTTTCACGCCCTGCTGATGTAACTCTTCTATAACTTTCGTACTCAGATCCGCATTTACAAATGCACAGATGGCTTCATAGCCCTTTGCAAGAGAAGCGGTCTCTTCGTGGATATTCGCTTCGATAAATTTAATTTCAATACCTGGGAATTCAGGCAGAAGTTTGTCAAAAAACTGCTCGTCATAATTTTTGGTTCCGTAAAATAAAATTTTCATTATTTCTGGCTCCTTTCTTTGTACCAGCCGCTCTTTTGTCTGGGCTGATCTCGGTTCGTTTTGTTTGTCTTTTAGTGTTCCTCAACTTACAGTGAGATTATACGTTATTTTTTCCAGGAAAAAAAGGGGAAAACAGGAAGTTTTTCAACTTCGTCGAATGTGTTAAAAAAATATCAATATAAAAATCGGAATAAAACGAATTTTAAAATTGTGCACAAATAAATACATGATAAAATGTGAAAAATACATAATGAAATTAGGAAAACAGAAGAATTATATAGTGAAAAAGACGATTGCATCAAACTAACATTGATTATTATTTAACAGAATGAGGCGGAAAAACAACCATCTCAAAGAGAAAATATTTGAAAAAAGAAAGGTCATTAACCGAACAAACAGCCAGATTTTACCCATTTTGAGAAAGGAGATTTGAAGAAAAAAGATATTGCATAAAAGAAAGCCGAAACTCCATACAGATGCTTTTCTGGAAAATTTCGGCTTTTATTATTTTTGCTTAATTCACTTGCCTCAGATCGCTATGGTAACCTAAGAGGAGGGAAGGGTTATTCGCCTAAACGATACAGATCTTCATAAAATTCCGGATAGGAAATCTTCACACAGTCGCCACCTTTAATGGAAAGCGGACCGTCGCAGAGGAGTCCGGCGATGGCAAATGACATGGCGACACGGTGATCCAGATAAGAATCAATCACGGCGCCGTGCAGCGGCTTGCCGCCATGAATGATCATGCCGTCATCTGTCGGGGTGATGTCAGCACCCATGCGGGAGAGATTCTCTGCCATAACCAGAATACGGTCGGATTCTTTTACCTTAAGCTCCTTGGCATCCTTGATGATGGTGGTTCCCTCTGCGAAAGCCGCCATAACCGCGATCATCGGGATCTCGTCGATCAAAGTAGGGATAATTTCGCCTCCTACAGTGGTACCGTGAAGCGAACTGGTGCGTACCAGAAGGTCCGCAGTTGGCTCGCCGTCCATATTCACATTCAGCATGGTAATGTCAGCGCCCATGTCTTTGCAGACGCGAAGAAGCCCGTCTCTGGTAGGGTTGATCCCCACGTTTTTCAGAAGGATCTCGCTTCCTGGAACCAGAAGGCCTGCTGCAATAAAGTAAGCGGCAGAAGAAATATCGCCTGGTACAGTGATTTCCCTTGCATGAAGAGAAGGTTCCGGAACAATGGAAGCGGTGGTTCCCTCAGAGGTTACCTGTGCGCCGAAATAATTCAGCATGATCTCCGTGTGGTTTCTGGAAAGGACGGGCTCTGTGACGCTGGTAACGCCGTCACTGTACATGCCTGCCAGAAGCACACAGGATTTCACCTGGGCAGAAGCAACCGGAGAATCGTAGTGAATGGCTTTCAGCGGGTGTCCGGCAATCCGAAGGGGAACGCAGTTGTTTCCTTTTATGCTGGTGATGTCGGCTCCCATGGAAAGAAGGGGAGTCATAATCCGTTTCATAGGGCGGCTCTGGATGGAGTCGTCTCCGGTCAGTTCGGATACAAAATTCTGTCCTGCAAGGATACCGGAAATCAGGCGGGTTGTGGTGCCGCTGTTTCCTACATCTAAGATGTCAGTTGGGGAAGAAAGTCCGCGAAGTCCTTTTCCGTGGACCAGGATTTCGCCGTTGTTGTTCTCGATGTCGATGCCCATTTTGCGGAAACAGGAGATGGTGGAAAGGCAGTCCGCTCCTTCCAGAAAATGGGTGATGCGGGTGGTCCCTTTGGCAAGGGAACCGAACATGACAGCACGGTGGGAGATGGATTTGTCGCCTGGGACGGTAATCTCGCCGTGGAGATTGGTTAATTTTTTTATTTCCATAATAATCGTTCCTTAAATGAAAAGTCTAATACAGCAAAATGGAGTATCTGCCATAGAAGAATTAGACGAGTCAATATGGCGGTTACTTCATATTTACTGTACTGATACAGTGTTTGTTTGAAAAATTGATTGTAATGTATCCTTTATAAACAACCGCTGGGGCACAGATTATCGTTCATAAACGATATAATTGCGCTTCTTCAAAAGTGCAATTGCCCGCTCCATGGCGTCTTCCTCATAAAATTCGATTTTCAGAACGCCCTGTTCAAATTCACGGTTGTGGATGATGCCGATATTCTTGATACTGATCTTGTCCATAGCAAGAATGGTTGCGATGGTAGCAATTCCACTGGCCTCATCTGCAATATCCAGATAAAGCACATAAGCCTTGCGGATGGGTCCATTATCTACCACATCGATGGAGTCACGGTAATCCCTGGAGCTTGCAAACATCTGGTAAATGGCGTCTGCTTCCCTGCCGTCAGAAGCGCAGTTGTCAATGGAACAGCGGATCTGGATCAGCATGCGGATGTAGTCATCCAGAACATTGGAAATGTTCTCGTGATTTTCCATGCAGATCTGCTGCCACATTACAGGAGAAGAGGAAGCGATCCTTGTAATGTCCCGGAAGCCGCCGGCTGCGATGGTTTTCATATATTCCGCGTCATTGTCCAGTGTTTTCACAAGATTGACAAGCGCAGATGCGATAATGTGGGGCAGATGGCTCACACCTGCAGTGATGAAATCGTGCTCCTCTGCAGTGAGCACCATAGGAATGGCCCCAAGGGAGCGGATCAGCTCTGTGAAATCTCCAATATATTCCAGCCCAACTTCGCCGCCTGGAGTAAGAATATAGTAAGCGTTCTCCAGAATGCGCTCATTGGAATGGTCGAATCCGATTTTCTCAGAACCAGCCATTGGATGACCGCCGATGAAGCAGTCTGTCATTCCAAGTTCCTCAACCTTCTGGTGGATGATTCCCTTTACGCTTCCCACATCTGTAATGATGCATCCGTCCTGACGGATCTCCTTTAAGTATGCCAGGCATTCCAGATTGATTTCTACTGGTGCGCAAAGAAATACATAGTCACAGGTTCCAAACCTTGGATCCTTCATTTCCTCGCAGACACCATCTATAATGCCGCTGCTAAGTGCAGAGACAAGTGCTTCCTTGCTGCGGTTATAGGCCAGAATGTGGTAGTCCGGATGGTACTTCCGGATGGCTTTGGCGATGGAACCGCCGATCAGACCAAGACCGATAAAACCGATTGTCTTCATTATAATATCGTTTCCTTTCCTTCGTTAAAGTGAGAAACGTTACAGTTCACTTTGTTCACAGTAACGCGCTTCGCGATGCACAGAAATCATGCAGGCATGATTTCGCGCTGCTAGTCTCGGATTTTTCGTGAACTTTGTTCACAAAAAATACCTCGCGGAATATTACCCGCGTTTTAAATAAGAAATTACCTTCTGTCATTGTACGAGATTCCTCGCAAATTGTCAATTCCCACGAAAATGACAAAATAATCTAAACTTTTTTGAAAAAAGACCGTCAAAATCCCAGAAAATACTTGAAATTCTTCTGAATATTTAGTAAAATATGAACATATCAGACAAACAGGGAGGTATTACATATGGACGTTTTTAGAACTGACCGAATCAGAAATGTAGTCCTATTAGGTCACGGTGGGGCTGGCAAGACAACTCTGGCAGAGGCAATGGCATATCTGGCAGGCCTGACCAACCGTTTAGGTAAAGTGGAAGACGGCAACACTGTCAGTGATTATGATAAAGAAGAGATCAAACGACACTTTTCCATTACTACATCTGTGATTCCGGTCCCGTGGCAGAAGAACAAGGTAAACATTCTGGACACTCCCGGATATTTTGATTTCGTAGGAGAGGTCGAGGAAGCTGTCAGCGCTGCAGACGCAGCAATCATCGTAGTATCTGGTAAAGCCGGCGTACAGGTTGGTACCCAGAAGGCATGGAATCTGTGCGAGAAGTACAAACTTCCGCGTATGATTTTCGTTACCGATATGGACGTGGACGATGTCAGCTATCGTAAGGTAGTAGATCAGCTTACTGAGCTTTACGGCAAGAAGATTGCTCCGCTTCATTTCCCAATTCGTGAGGACGGCAAGTTTGTGGGATATGTAAACGTTGTGAAGCAGGCCGGAAGAAAATATATTGACAAGGGACAGAAGGAAGAATGTGCGATTCCTTCTTACCTGGATGAGTACCTTGAGAAATATCATGATATCCTGATGGAATCTGTAGCAGAGACCAGCGAGGAATTCATGGATCGTTACTTTGAGGGAGATGAATTCTCTGTAACAGAGGTTTCCGCAGCACTTGCAGCCAATATTCAGGAAGCAAGCATTGTTCCGGTATGCATGGGATCCCCGATCAATCTTCGCGGCGTATCCAACTTGCTGGATGATATCTGCGGATATTTCCCAAGCCCGGACAAACGTTCCTGCAACGGTATTTCCCAGAAAACCAATGAAATTTTTGAAGCAAATTACGACTTCGCCAAAGCGAAATCTGCATATGTATGGAAATCCATCGTGGATCCATTCCTTGGCAAATATTCCCTGATCAAGGTTTGCTCCGGTGTTATCAAATCCGATGATACCCTTCTCAATGTGGAGAAAGGTACAGAGGAGCGCCTGAACAAATTATATGTTCTTCAGGGTTCCAAGCCGATCGAGGTTCCGGAACTCCATGCAGGTGATATCGGCGCCATTGCCAAGCTGGTAAGCGTTCAGACTGGCGACAGCCTTGCTGGCAAAGCCAATCCGGTGCTTTATCCGAAGGCAATCCTTTCCACACCTTATACCTATAAGAGATTTAAGGCTGTAAATAAAGGTGATGAGGATAAGATTTCCCAGGCTCTGTCCAAGATCATGAGCGAGGATAAGACTGTCCGCGTTGAGAATGACGGTGCGAACCGCCAGAGCCTTATTTATGGCATGGGCGACCAGCATCTTGACGTTGTTGTCAGCATGCTGAAGGATCGCTATAAAGTAGACGTAGAGCTTTCCAAACCGAAGGTTCCGTTCCGTGAGACTATTCGCAAGAACTCTGATGTAGAAGGAAAGCATAAGAAACAGTCCGGCGGACACGGACAGTATGGTCATGTTAAGATGCGCTTTGAGCCGTCTGGTGATATGGAGACTCCATATGTATTTGAGCAGGTTGTAGTTGGCGGTGCAGTTCCGAAGAATTACTTCCCGGCAGTTGAGAAGGGACTTCAGGAATGCGTTCAGAAGGGACCTCTGGCTGCATATCCGGTAGTAGGTGTGAAGGCTACTCTTTATGATGGATCCTATCATCCGGTAGATTCCTCTGAGATGGCATTTAAGATGGCAACTATTCTGGCATTTAAGAAAGGCTTTATGGATGCATCACCTGTACTCCTTGAGCCGATCGTTTCCATGAAGGTCACTGTTCCGGATAAATATACCGGTGACGTTATGGGCGATCTGAATAAGCGCCGTGGTCGTGTCCTTGGCATGAATCCGGATCACAATGGAAATACTATCATTGAAGCTGATGTGCCGCTTCTTGAGATTTACGGATATTCCACAGATCTTCGCTCCATGACAGGCGGAAGCGGAGACTTCTCCTATGAGTTTGCACGCTATGAGCAGGCACCTGGAGATATCCAGCAGAAGGAAATCGAGGCAAGAGCAAGCAAGGTTGCTGCTGATGCTGAATAAAAATGGAGGTTAGGGGCAAAATTTTTGCCCCTAATTCAAAACCTTATTGTGCAAGTACAAACGGCTTTTTGAGTTTTTAACCCTGGTATTTAAAAAACGCCGGAGAGTTTGGGTGAACCCTAGAAATCAAACTCTCTGGCGTTTTTTTATTATGAAAGTCCCAGACGGCAGCCAAGAATGAGCCATGCTTGCATGAGCGAATTTTTGGATATCGGATATTCTAGAGCCTTTTTCAAACAGGCTCTAGACCGTATGAGTAAGTAGGGCGATAGTCTGGATTACGAATGTGGTTGGCAGCTGTGGGAGCGCCCATAGGCGCCAAGCAGCTGACTTTCATATATGGTGATGTCGCTGTTAGGTGACATGTCCGTTTTAAATTAAAGTACTTTCGTGGTCCACTTACTGCAGTCCCACACCTGGGAAACCACATCCTGGTAAAACTCCGGTTCGTGGCAGATAAGAAGAACGCTTCCTCTGTATTCTTTCAGCGCTTCCTTCAACGCATCCTTTGCGTCCACATCCAGATGGTTGGTAGGCTCATCCAGAAGAAGTACGTTGGTCTCTTTGTTTACCAGCTTGCACAGGCGCACCTTGGCCTGCTCACCGCCGCTGAGTACCCGGACCTGACTTTCAATGTGCTTGGTGGTAAGTCCGCATTTTGCAAGTGCGGAGCGCACTTTGTACTGGGTGTAGGATGGAAATTCTGCCCAGATCTCATCAATACAGGTGGTTTTATTATCGCCCTTTACCTCCTGCTCGAAATAACCGATCTGAAGATTATCTCCTAATTCTCTGGTTCCCTTCAGTGCAGGAATCAGTCCGAGGATGCTTTTCAGAAGAGTGGTTTTTCCGATTCCATTAGCACCTACCAGGGCAATTTTCTGACCTCTTTCCATGGAAAGCGTAAGAGGACGGGAAAGGGGCTCATCGTATCCGATTACCAGATCCTTGGTCTCAAAAATATATTTGCCAGGGGTACGTCCCTGTTTAAAATGAAATTCCGGCTTCGGCTTCTCGGCTGCAAGCTCGATCACATCCATTTTGTCCAGCTTTTTCTGTCTGGACATTGCCATATTTCGGGTGGCAACACGAGCCTTGTTTCTGGCAACAAAATCCTTCAGCTCATTGATTTCCTGCTGCTGACGGCGATAAGCTGCCTCCAGCTGGGATTTTTTTACCTCGTAAACCTCCTGGAAGTGGTCATAGTCGCCTACGTAGCGGTTCAGCTCCTGGTTTTCCATATGGTAAACAATGTTGATAACATCGTTCAAAAACGGAATATCATGGGAGATGAGAATAAAAGCATTCTCATATTCCTGAAGATAACGCTTCAGCCAGGCAATGTGCTCTTCGTCCAGATAGTTGGTGGGCTCGTCCAGAAGAAGGATGTCCGGTTTCTCCAGAAGAAGCTTGGCAAGAAGAACCTTGGTACGCTGACCACCGCTTAAATCTGTAACATCACGGTCAAGCCCCAGATCCAGAAGCCCAAGTGCGCGGGCAACCTCCTCAACCTTAGAGTCGATTATGTAAAAATCGTGCATGGTCATAGTATCCTGAATGGTTCCAAGCTCCTCCATAAGAGCTTCCATTTCCTCAGGGGAAGCTTCTCCAAGAGAATCGCAGATGGTATTCATTCGCTCTTCCAGCTCAAAAAGCCAGGAAAAAGCGGATTTCAGTACATCGCGGATGGTCATGCCCTGGGAAAGGACAGAGTGCTGATCCAGATAGCCTACCCGGACATTCTTTGCCCATTGGATTTTGCCCTCATCCGGCATTAATTTGTCAGTTACAATGTTGAAGAAGGTGGATTTGCCTTCTCCGTTGGCGCCTACCAGGCCGATGTGCTCTCCTTTGAGAAGGCGGAAGGACACATCCTGAAAAATAGCTCTGTCACCAAAGCCGTGGGTAAGGTGTTCAACGTTTAAAATACTCATAGGTTGCTCCTGTTCTTAGAATAATGTATGTTGTGCAGCAAACATTCCGGTTTGCCGCAAAAAAAATCTGCATTTGCCGCGGTTAGGATAATTGCTCGATTCCTGTAATATCCGGGGAAGCCATCAAAGAATAGTTGGTGTAATAAACCACAAATCCAGGCTTGGCTCCGGCTGGCTTTTTCACATTTTTTTTCTGAAGATAGTCAATTTCCACCTTGGGGGCAGTGCGTCCCTTGGAATAGTAGGCGGCAAGATTGCCTGCTTCCTCGAAGGTGCGGTCCGGCAGGGTGCCGTCTTTGGTTTTTACTACGACGTGGGAACCGGGCATTTTTTTGGCGTGGAACCACCAGTCGTTTCCTGTGGCGAACTTGAAGGTAAGCTCGTCGTTCTGGTAGTTGTTTTTGCCTACATAAATATCGTAGCCATCGCTGGAAACATAGTGGAAGGGCTTGGACTTCACCTGCATTTTGGCGCCTTTTTTGTTTCCGTAATGGCGTTTCACGTAGCCGTACTCCATTAGCTCTTCCTTGATCTGGGAAAGGTCGCTTTCCTCAGTGGCAATATCAAGGGCATTGGAAATGGATTCCAGATGCTCGATCTCGCTGGCTGTGTCTGCAATCTGAACCTCCAGGGCTTCCTGGGTACGCTTCAGCTTGCCGTAGCGGTCGAAGTATTTTTTGGAATTCTCCTGGGGAGTGAGGGTAGGGTCAAGGGGAATGGTGATTTCCTCTCCATTATAATAGTTTACAGCTTTAAAGGATTTGCATCCTTCTTCCAGGCCGTAGCCGTAGGCGTTGATCAGCTCGCCGTAGATCTTGTACTTGTCCTTTTTCTCTGTGTCCTTCATCTGCTTCTGCTGAATACTTAACTTCTTGCGGTTGCGGTCAAGGGCGGTCTGGACGATCTTGCGAAGGTCCGCGGATTTCTGGCGGATGCGGGTGATCACGTCACGGGAAGCGTAGTAGGTTTCCAGCATCTCGGAAACGGATTCATACGTCTGGCTGGAGAAGCCTTCTCCATACTGAGCAAAAGGAAAAACGCCGTATTCTACAGGTTCATCTCCTTTGTATACAATAACAGGGGTAAATTCTTCCCTGCGGATCTGCTCCATCATACCGGAAAATTCCTGATATAATTTTTCACGGGCATTTTCCTCAAGGGCTGTGGCCTCATCATTTCCGTCAATGGAAGCGCGGTAGCAAAGCTCCTGTGCCATCACCGGGCTAAGACCGGTAAGAGTCTGGTAAAGAGCCTTGGAAATGGCGGTAGATTTTCCGCAGACTTTTTCCATAAAGTCTTCTTTGGAAATGGTGAGCGGGTCCAGCTTGTCCTGAGTGTGTGGAATAAAGTAGGGGCGTCCGGGAAGAACTTCGCGGACGGAGCTTACGTTGCAGGATACGTGCTTGATGCTGTCCAGGATCATATTCTGGTCATCGCAGAAAATAATGTTGCTGTGCTTGCCCATCAGCTCCATGATCAGAACCTTGTGGCACACGTCGCCCAGCTCGTTGAGATGCTCCAGCTCAAATTCCACTACACGTTCCAGTTCCGGCTGGCGGATGGCTGTGATCCTTGCACTGCCGATGTGCTTGCGAAGAAGCATGCAGAAGTTGGGGGCAGTGAGGGGACTGATCCGGTTCTTGCCTGTGAAATAGATCAGGGGAAGGGAAGCACTGGCTGAGAGCAGCAGACGCTTCTGGCCGTTTGCCCCTTTCCCGGTGATGAGAAGCTCATCGCTCTCTGGCTGGGCAATCTTGTTGATGCGTCCGCCGGAGAGATTTTTATTTAATTCAGAAACCATTGCAGCAATGGATTCTGAATTAAATAAAAATCTCTCCGGCGGAGCAGGGCATCAACACCCTGGAAGAGGCGGCGGCCTATATGCAGGCCCAGAATGCCCGGTATACCCGGACGGCCAACCTGATGAAGCTGCTGCAAATCTCCGGGCGGAGCCTGACCCCGGCGGAGGACCGGTATGCCCAGGCCTGGCTGGATATGGATTTCGATTCCCAGGCCCTTCAGATGGCCTATGAGAAGACCTGCCTCAACACCGGGGGACTGAAGTGGCCCTATATGAATAAAATCCTTCAAAGCTGGCACCAGCAGAACCTCCACACCGGGGCGCAGATCCAGGCCGGGGATAAAAAACCCACTCCCCAGGCCCAGCGGGTCCAGGCGGGTACCGCCGCCCTGGGTCAGATGGAGCGGGAGGCCATTGCCCGGATGCTCCGGGAGCAGGAACAGGAGGGGTAATCAGTGGCATATACAGGAGAGGTGCTGCGCCGGGCCCGGGA
>OLOI01001436.1_pt1 | contig 20210 bp, 16 predicted proteins | sample 1672131 | NCBI WGS metagenome assembly OLOI01 (sample SAMEA3136651, study PRJEB25190) | human gut metagenome
GACACCTGGTAGCGGTACCTGAAATCGCGGCTGGACAGCGGCTGCGTGGACTTCACTTCGACGGATACAATGGCAGAGGAGCTTGCCGTGTGCGATGAAGGTCTGCTCGAGCAGTACCTCGAGACAGGAATGGTGGACGACAGCCAGATCGCACAGCTGGTTGCGGAACGAAAAGCGTTCCCGTGCTACTTTGGCTCGGCGCTCAAACTGGACGGCGTGAACGCGCTGCTGGATGGTCTGGAACGCTATCTTCCTGCACCGCAGTACGGCGCGGACTTCGGTGCGCGTGTGTTCAAAATCGCGCGTGACGCACAGGGCAACCGCCTGTCATATCTCAAAATCACCGGCGGTGCGCTGTCCGTGCGCGAGCAGCTTTCGGGCAGCGAGGACGGCGGCTGGCAGGAAAAGGTGAGCGGCATCCGCATCTACTCGGGTGAAAAATTCCGCACGGCTGAGCGCGTCGAGAGCGGCATGGTATGCGCCGTCACTGGGCTCACCCATACCCGTCCGGGTATGGGTCTTGGCGCGGAGGCCGGCGCACTGCCGCCGGTTCTGGAACCCGTTCTCGGGTACCGCGTGTGCCTGCCGGAAGGGTGTGACGCGCATGTCATGCTGCGCAATCTGCGCCAGCTCGAGGAGGAGGACCCGCAGCTGCACATCGTCTGGGACGAGGCGCTGCGCGAGATCCATGTCCAGCTCATGGGCACGGTGCAGATCGAGGTGCTCAAAAGCCTCATCCGCGAGCGGTTCGACGTGGACGTGCAGGTCGATTCCGGCCGCATCCTCTATCAGGAGACGATCGCGGCGCCGGTCGAGGGCGTGGGCCATTTTGAGCCCCTGCGTCACTATGCCGAGGTGCACCTGCTGCTCGAGCCTGCCGAGCGCGGCACGGGCCTGACGTTTGACACCGCCTGCAGCGAGGACGTGCTCGACCGCAACTGGCAGCGCCTGATCCTCACGCACCTGGCCGAGAAGTGCCACCGCGGCGTGCTTACCGGCGCGCCGCTGACGGATGTGAAGATCACGCTGCTCGCCGGGCGCGCGCACGTCAAGCACACCGAGGGCGGCGATTTCCGGCAGGCGACGTGGCGCGCCGTGCGGCAGGGGCTCATGCAGGCGGAAAGCGTCCTGCTCGAGCCGTACTATGCCTTTCGTATCGAGGTCCCGGCCGAGCAGATCGGCCGCGCGATCAGCGACGTGCGCCTCATGTCCGGCACGTTTTCCTCGCCCGAGACGCACGGCGACATGGCCGTGCTCACCGGCCGCGCGCCGGTGGCCACGATGCGCGATTATCCCGCCGAGGTCGCGGCCTACACCCGCGGGCGCGGGCGCATCTCGTGCAGCGTCGCGGGCTACGACACCTGCCACAACGCGCAGGAGGTCATCGCCGAGAGCGGTTACGACCCCACGCGCGACCTTGACAACACGCCGGACAGCGTGTTCTGCGCGCACGGTGCGGGCACGGTCATCCCGTGGGATCGCGTGCGCGATTATATGCACATCGACACCGGCTTCGGCAAGGCGGAGACGCAGACGCCCCCGCCCGCGCCGCGCATGTTCCGCCGCCGCTTCGATCTCGACGACCGGGAGCTGGAGGAGATCCTGCAGCGCGAGTTCGGCCCGATCCGCCGCGCGCAGTATGCCGCCCCCGTGCGCAACGCCGCGCCCGGCGCGGACGAGACCGAGCGCGCGGAGCTGTTCCATCCCCGGCGCGAGCGCGTGATCGTGGACGGCTACAACGTCATCTTCGCCTGGGACGAGCTGCGCGCCCTGGCCGACAGCGGCCACATCGACGCCGCGCGCGAGCGGCTCATGGACGCGCTGAGCAACTACGCCGCCTTCACGCGCCGCGAGGTCGTGGTCGTGTTCGACGGCTACCGCGTGCCCGGCGGACAGGGGGAGAAGTTCGACCGCAGCGGCCTGCACGTGGTCTTCACGCGCCAGGGTGAGACGGCGGACGCCTACATGGAAAAGCTCGCCGACGAGATCGGCAAAAACGAGTCCGTGCGCGTCGTCACGTCCGACGCGCTCATCCAGCTCACGGCGCTGCGCGCGGGCGTGCTGCGCATGAGCGCGCGCGAGTTCCGGCAGGAGCTGGCGCAGGTGGCGCAGCAGCTCGAGGCCGCCATCCGCGACATCAACGGGAGGTGAGGGCAATGGAGGAAGATCTTCTGCGCCGCGCGGCCGATCTGGCCGAGCGCTGCGAGCGCACGGCGACGGTCACGTCCACGGCGTTTCTGACGCCGGCGGAGCAGTACGCGCTCACGAACTGGGCCCGCCACCGTGACTGCACGCTCGTGCTGCACGGCGGCGGCGCGGGCTGTGAGCGGCGGGCGGCGTTTTTCCTGCCGTTTTACCTCGCGGCCGAGGACTTTGACCCAGCAGAGCACCTGTGCGCCGTGCACTTTTCGGCGCCGTTCGGCGCACCCGGCCACCGGGACTATCTCGGCGCGATCCTCGGTCTCGGCATCCGGCGCGAGTGGGTCGGCGACATTCTCGTGCAGGAGCACGGCGCGTATGTGTTCTGCCTGCCGAGCGTCGCGCCGGCGCTGCTGGAGCTGGAACAGGTGGGCCGCACGGGCGTGAAGGCGGCGGCTGTGGAGCTGGCCGCCGTGCCGGTGCCGGAGCGGAAGGTGCGTCCCGTGACGTTCACGGTGCAGTCGGCGCGGCTGGACGCCGTCGTGAGCGGGATGTTCCGTCTTTCGCGCACGAGCGCCGCGGCGCAGATCCGCGCGGGCGCGGTGCACCTGAATTATACCGAGTGCCTGCGGCCGGATGCGCCGGTCGCGCCCGGCGACGTGCTGTCGCTGCGCGGCGCGGGCAAGGGCAGCGTCACGGAAGTGGGCGGCATGTCGCGCAAGGGGCGGCAGTTCGTCACGGCGGAGCTCTGGCAGTGAACCTGTTTTTCAGACAAACAAAATGTCCGCACCGGGAACGCCGGTCCGGACAATATAGAAAAAAATCTCCGGAGTCAGACTCCGGAGATTTTTTGTTGATGCTGTGGTTTACTCAGCGGTCTTGTCGTTCTCGGCGGGAGCGGCGACCGGCTCAGCGACCGGAGCGGCTACGGGAGCGGCAGCGGCGGCAGCCTGATCGGCAACGGCTTTCTGCGAACGCTTATAAGCGCCGGAGACGACACACGCGATGATCGCAAACAGGATCGCAACGATGGCCAGAATGACGATCGCGACGAACTGGGTGTGACCCGTAAACTCGTAGGTGACAGGGTCGGGAGCCTCGCCATAGCGGCAGGCGAACGTGTAGCCGGTGTAGCCGGTGAGCATGCCGATGACGTTGCCGGCAGCGGCGATGACGGCGGAGATGATGCCGCAGACGGAGGCGGTCACGATCTTGCCCTTGCTGATGCGGATCACGGACAGGATGCCGAACAGGCCGGCGATGAGGCCGAGCACGGACGCGATGAGCATCGCGGCGACGACGCCGAGTCTGCTCATGACTTCCTTCGTGACGGCAGCGGTCTGGTAGACGGAGATGTAGTCACGGCCAGCCTGACCAACGGCGCGGCAGTTTTCGAGGTTCAGGTACTGGCAGCCGTTGACGACGCGGATCTCACCGTTGTCATCGAGCTCCCAGATGGAGAAGTTGTCGCCATAGCGCTCTTTGAGGATGTCGGCAACGCTCGGGCACATTTTCTTGTCGCCGTTGCCTTCGTTGTTCATGTAAGCGGGCTGAGTCATCAGGAGCTCACAGCCGGCGGCGACCTTCGCGCAGCCGTCCTCAAAGGTGTTGAGCTGCTTTTTGCCGTCGGCCAGCTTGTTGCCGCCGGCCGCGAGCTCGTTTTCGCCCTGCGCGAGCTGCTTCTCAGCGTCTCTGAGCTGCGCTTCGCCGGCGGCGATGGCCTTTTCGGCCTCGGCCAGCTGGACCAGACCGTCTTCATACTGCTTGAGCTGGGCCTTGCCGTCCGCGACCATCTGCTGGACGTAAGTCGGCAGGTCGGTGACATCGTCCGGAATGACCAGGCCCTTGCTGGCCGCGATCGGACGCACGACGGAGACGAACCACGCCTGGGCGCTCGAGAAGCCGGCGAGGTTGGAGATCGTACCGTTGCGGAACTTTACGTACTGGTCGACGTAGGGCATGAGCGGCTCGATCTTGGCGAGGGTCGCTTTGCCTTCGTTGTAGGCCGCGGTGTTGTCCTCGATCTGCTTCTTGCCGGCGGCATAGGCGGCTTTGCCTTCCTCGAGCTGCTTCTTGCCGGCGTAGTAGGCGGCGTAGCCTGCGGAGAGCTGAGTCTTGCCCTCGGAGTAGGAGATCAGGCCGGCGGTGTAGGTGTCCACGCCGGCGAGGTACGTGCCCTCGTTCTCCTGCAGCTTGTCAAGACCATCGTCGAGTTCTTTGATGGCGTCCAGACCCTCTTCGGCGTCCTTTTCCTTGTACTCTTTGACATTCATGATGTCGCTGAAGCTGCTCACTCCGGCGAACAGGCCGAAGATACTCGCAGCGATCAGGCAGACGCTGATGATCGTGAGTAATACTTTTTTCATGTCGTTCCTCCACTCATTTAAGCATTTTTCAGTCTAATACCGAACGCTTGACCTAAACTATATCTTAAATTTCACAAAATCGCAAGAGAAACCGGCCAAATCTTTTTCCGGCGTAAAAAAATTGCCTTTTTCAACAAATGTGAAAGGAATTGTTGTGCAGATTTTCCGTTTTCTACTTCCCTGAATTGGAGGATTTTTGCTGCTGATTCAACATATTCGCGCGGGTGTGAAAACTTGTCTCCAAACGCAAAAAGCGTGAAAAAACTCCACAATCCGGGCAGGATCGTGGAGTAAAAAGGGCCTTTTTTACAAAACACCGAGGTGCTCGAGCAGGATCTTCGTGCCGAGCAGGATGAGGATCACGCCGCCGGCAAACTCGGCCTTGCTCTTGTAGCGCAGGCCGAACACGTTGCCGAGCCGGATGCCGGCCGCGGAAAAGACGAAGGTGATCGAGCCGATGAGCGCCACGGCGGGCACGATGCGCGTGCCGGGCAGAAACGCGAACGTGATGCCGACGGCGAGCGCGTCGATGCTCGTTGCGATCGCCAGCAGGAGCATGGTCTTGAACGCCAGCGAGCCGTCGAGCTTATCCTCGTCTTTTGACAGCGCCTCGCGGATCATGTTGCCGCCGATGATGCCCAGCAGCACGAACGCGATCCAGTGATCGACGGAGGTGACAAACTGCTCAAACTGCGTGCCGAGCAGATAGCCCAGCAGCGGCATGAGCGCCTGAAAACCGCCGAACCACGCCCCGGCGATGCAGCATTCTTTCCATGATACGCGCTGCAATGCCAGCCCCTTGCAGATGGACACGGCGAACGCATCCATCGACAGGCCGACGGCCAGCACGACCAGTTCCCAAAACCCCATATCTTCACGTCCCTTTTTCCGCAGATTCCCCATACTATAAAGGAAAGGGCAGGAAAATGCAAGGAAAACTTGCTTCCCGCGCATAGAAAAAACCGGCGCCCGGATCTTCCGGGCGCCGGCTGGCAGCTTCGTTTCAGCAGGGCTCGATGAGGATGACGTTGCTCATCAGGTCCACTTTTTTGAGTTTGCCGGGGACGATCTTGCGGATCCCCATCAGGTCGGTCAGTGTGACGTTCTCGCCGTCGGCGGACACGTTGCACACGCGCGAGCAGACAAGGTTCTGTTTGCCGTCCTTGATCTCATATGCATCAGAAAGACACATGGTCGTTCGCTCCTTTTTACCCGTTATGCCTGTTTGGCAAGCTCGAGGGCTTTTTCGAGCTTGTCGTTGCCGTGGTCAAATGCATGCAGCGCCTCGGCCAGAGCCGCGGCCGCCTCGGCCTTGCCCTCATCTTCCAGCGCGTGGCAGATGTCGTGCAGCTCGTCGGCGTGGTGGCGGTTGTGGTCGAGCATATAGTTCAGCAGCGCCAGCACTTCCTCAGGGCTCATCGGCTTATCGCCGGTGTGCTCGTGGCTGTGCGGGTGGCAGTGATGTGCATGATCGTGATCGTGTTCATGTTCGTGCATGGGGAACACTCCTTTCTAAGTGGGGCAGGGCCGCCGTGCGGAAAAAACACCCTGCTCTGAATGGATTATCAAAAGTTTATCATATCCTCTTGTAAGAATCAACAATTTTTTGCCCCCATATGTGATAAAAGACTTGTAAATTGTGCGCGAACATGTTAATCTGTTGACGTGATAACGGAAGCTATCCTTGCGTTTTTGGACGGAATGCTTTGAAGTGTTACATAAGGGTGGTACGCTTTGAAGAACCGCACGTTTCGGCCGGAGACACAGCGACGGTTTCCATGTCCGTGACCACCATGGGGGAACGCCCCCGGCGAGCCCAATCAAACGAAAACCATAAAAAAGGGAAGAAGAGGTGTAACATTTGAAGGATTTAAAGCATCTGATCTACTTTGAGAACCTTCTTGACAGCGCCAACAACGAGCTCGTGCAGCAGGCCAAGGATGAGGGTATGCACCCCATCGCTTACACTTGCTATCACATGCCCGAAGTGGTCCTCAACGTAGACAACTGTTTCTCGGTCAGACTTCGTGCGCCGAAAACGGGTTCATTCGACATCGCATCCTACTACATGTCCAACTACACCTGCGAGTACTGCAGAGCACTCGTGGAGCGTGCGATCGAGGGCGGCTATAACTTCCTCGACGCCATCGCTGGTGTGGACGCCTGCGCGGAGATGAACCGCTGCATGGAGAACATCGAGCTGGTCGCTGCCCCCGATATGCCCAACAAGAAGATGTTCGTTACCCACTGCGACATCCCGTACAAAGTCAAGGACTACACCCTCAAGCACTACGTCAAGCAGATCCGCAACCGCTTCCTGAACGTGCTGGCCGAGACCTACGGCGTGGATACGTCCGACAAGGCGCTGCGCAAGGCCGTCAAGGAGCACAACGAGGTCTGCAAGATCATCACCGAGATCGGCGATATGCGCAAGCTGGAGAACCCGCCCATCACCGGTTATGAATTCCACGTCCTCAACCTGGTTACTTACTGCTGCCCGAAGAGCAAGATCCTCCCGTACCTGAAGGAGACGCTGGCAGAGATCAAGAAGAGAAAAGTCGACGCCAAGCCGTGGTACCGCTGCCGCGTGGCCCTCATCGGCTCCGAGATCGACGACCTCGACATGACCCGCATGGTCGAAGACGCCGGCGCGATGATCGTTGCCGACCGTTTCTGCTTCGGCAGCACGCCGGGCCGTGAAGTCATCGAGCTCAACGACACGGACGACGTCCTCACGCAGATCTGCGCCCACTACCTGAAGACCACGCAGTGCCCGCGCTACATGAGCCAGGAGAAGATCCAGGAGCGCCGCGACACGATCAACCGTCTCGCCACCGAGAACGGTGCCGAAGGCATCATCTACGAATCCATGAAGTTCTGCGATTTCTGGGCATTCGAGCGCGCGCTGGCAAGCCACATCATGAACGAAGAGTATGGCTGGCCGGTCCTGTCCATCGACCGCCCGTACATGGCTCGCTCCTCCGGTCAGCTCCGCACGAGACTGCAGGCCTTTGTCGAGAGCCTTGAGATCAAGCAGATTCATAAGGCTGCGAAGGAGGACAAATAAATGCTGAAAAGTAACATTGCATGGATGAAGAAAAATGTCCCCTCCGACCTGAAGGTCTGGAAGGGCATGATCCAGGATATCGACTGGTCCCAGGTCGCAGCGAAGACCAAGCTGAGCCTCCAGCGCGATAAGGACCGCATCACGGCCGAGTTCAAGGAATTCGCCGCCATGGACACCAGCGCCAAGATCGATTGGCTCATGAACGGCGACCGTCACCTCGGTTATCTGTATAAGAAAGACGCCATCGCGTTTGCCCGCCGTGAGTGGAAGGGCCTCAAGAGCGTCGGCTACGACTTCGTCGGCTGGCTGAAGATCTGGGGCGGCATGCTCAACATGGTCATGAAGGACCCCATGTCCATTATGCTGGCCGTGTTCGAGTATCACTGGTTCGCTTCCTACCTGGCCACCCCGGCTGTGGTCGACCGCAGCGTGTTCGGCCGCCGCGGCAAGCTGCTGCAGGCTGACTTTGATATGTGGGTCGCCATTACCCACTGGGCCGAGGATCTGATCGCCAACCTCATCATGGCGGACGCGAAGATCGGCGGCAACCAGAAGATCAACAAGCGCATCATCATGTTCGACGAAATGACGATGGCGCAGATGATGGCCGGCTTCCCGAATCTGCTCGGCATCCCGTACCAGATGATTCCGGTCTTCATGGTCTCCGAAATGGACCAGCTGACCCTCATCCCGTACATCGACGCCATCGAGAGCTACGGCCTCCCGTCCGATACCTGCCCGCTGCCGACGGCTGAGTGCGGCTGCGCGGTCAAGGACGAGTACCCGATGTGCGGCCAGGGCTTCATCGCCTCCTCCATGCCGTGCGACGGTTCCGTCATGGCGACGTCCTTCCAGGATCGCCGCTTCAGCAAGTTCATGCCGAGCTACCCGCTGTGCATGCCCGTCCGTTACGACGACGAGGACACCACCGAGATGGCGGCTGCCGACATGAAGGACTGCATCCACTGGGTCGAGGGTCTCACCGGCGAGACCTGGAACTGGGACACTTACTTTGCCACCATGGAGAAGATGAACGAGTGCACCCGACTCGAGATGGAGAAGTGGGAGATCAACAAGACCCATTATCCGCAGCTGGTCGGTTCCTCCTTCGAGCTGTTCCGTAAGTGGAACTACGAGATGGACGGCGGCCTGTTCCCCGAAGGCCTGAAGACGCAGCGCAAGATCTGCAAGACCATGATGGAGACCTACGAGAAGAAGCTGCCCGCTTACGTCGGCGGCTATGAGAAGTACCGTGCGCTCATCTGGAGCTGCCCGGCCCACTTCTATGCCAACTTCTCCAACTGGCTGGCCAACTGCTGGGGCATTTACGCGCTGACCGAGATGGAAGCGCTGAACATGACCAAGATGCTCAACACCACCGACAAGGAAGAGGCCATCAACGACCTCTGCCGTCTGTACGAGCGCATGGTCATGCGTCGCCACACCAACGGCGGCCACGATCACGTTCTGGGCGAGCTGTGGAGACAGTGCGAGAACTTCAACGCGAACGTCGTCATCATGTATCAGCACGTCTGCTGCAAGACGATGGCCGGCCTGCAGGGCCTGTTCGACGATCAGGCACGTGAGCTTGGTATCCACCTGATCTGGGTCGAGCACGACCTGATGGATCCGCGTACCGTTTCCCGTAAGGACATGCGCGGCCGTGTGAACAACTACATGGTCAACGTCATGCACGCGGAGCCGGTCGATGCCACCCTCATCGACATCGATGACGAGGTCACCTGGTAATTCGGAGCATTTAAACGTATATCGGACATTAAAAACATTCAGGAGGAAGTAATACTATGAAATACTTTGGCGGATGCGACGTAGGTTCCACCTACACGAAGGCAGTTATTCTCGACGAGAACGGCAAAATGTGCGCCGACACGACGATCCGCAGCAAGATCAATGCGGAGCAGTCCGCGATCGCGGCGATGCAGGAAGTCTGCGACAAGGTCGGCCTGAAGGACTCCAAGGAGCTCGCTTACCTCATCGGCACCGGCTACGGCCGCAACAAGGTCCCGTTCGCCGACGAGAACATCTCCGAGATCTCCTGCCACGCCATGGGCGTGCACGTCACGAATCCGGAAGTCCGCGCCATCATCGATATCGGCGGCCAGGACGTCAAGGGCATCAGCATCGACACCGACGGCACCGTCAAGAGCTTCGCGATGAACGATAAGTGCTCCGCCGGTACCGGCCGCTTCTTCGAGGCCATGGCCCGCTCCTTCGAGATGAGCCTGCCGGAGTTCTCGAACCTGTCCCTGACGGCGAAGAACGTCATCCCGATCACGGCGCAGTGCACCGTTTTCGCGGAGTCCGAAGTCATCACCCTCGTGGGCGAAGGCAAGCCGACCGACGAGATCGCCGCTGGCATCGAGATGGCCGTCGCCAAGCGCTGCTTCGTCATGGCCAAGAAGGCCGGTGCCACCGACAGCATCACGCTGACGGGCGGCTGCGCGAAGAACGCCGGCCTGAAGCAGGCCATCGAGCACGTGCTGAAGTTCAAAGTCGTTGAGCTGAAGACCGACCCGCAGCTGATGGGCGCTCTGGGTGCTGCCGAGTACGCTCGCCAGAAGGGTCTCGCCAAGAAGTAATCACTTCTGCAATCACCCCGAAAGAGGGAGAACCGCCCGGTTCTCCCTCTTCTTTTTTTGCGGAAGCGCAAAGTGAACGATTCCGGCGAAAAAAACACAAAAAAATTCATCGTTTTTGCAAGAAGTATTTGCTTTTATGATCAGATTAGTTTAATATATGTACGTCATCAAGACAGTTGACCGGCGTATGGAAGAGAGCACGCCGGCCAAAGCCCAAAATATTAGGAGTGAGGAAAACCATGGATAACCTATTCTGGATCGGCTTCGTCGGAGCCGCGCTCGCCCTGATTTTCGCCTACCTGCAGAAGTGCAAAGTTATGAAGTGCTCTGAAGGCGACGAGAAGATGGTCAAGATCGCTTCTTCGATCCGCGCCGGTGCCAACGCCTACCTGAAGCAGCAGTATTCCACTGTTGCAAAAGTGTTTGCAGTCGTATTTGTCATCCTGCTGATCATCGCCTTTGCTTCCAAGGGCCAGATGCTTTCCAGAGTGACGCCGTTTGCGTTCCTGACCGGTGGCATCTGGTCGATGCTCGCCGGCCTGATCGGCATGAAGATCGCCACTGCCGCCAATGCCCGCACGGCCAATGCCGCGCATGAGAGCCTGAACCACGGCCTGAACGTTGCCTTCTCTTCCGGCACGGTCATGGGCTTCACGGTCGTCGGCCTCGGCATTCTGGACATCACGCTCTGGTTTATCGGCCTGCGCTACATTGGCAAGATCACCGATCCCACCGTGCTTGCCAACATCATGGTCATGAACGGCATGGGCGCTTCCTTCATGGCACTGTTTGCCCGTGTCGGCGGCGGTATCTACACCAAGGCTGCTGACGTCGGCGCCGACCTCGTCGGTAAAGTCGAAGCCGGTATTCCGGAAGATGACCCGCGTAACCCTGCGACCATCGCGGACAACGTCGGCGATAACGTCGGCGACGTTGCCGGTATGGGCGCTGACCTGTACGAGTCCTATGTTGGCTCCATCCTTGCCACCTTCGCGCTGAGCGCCGCCGCCAACTATGGCTGGAGCGGCATGCTGCTGCCCGTTGCGCTGGCTGTCTGCGGCATTGTCTGCTCGCTGATTGGTTCCTTCCTCATCAAGACGAAGGAAGACGCTACCCAGATGTCCCTGCTCAAGAGCCTGCGCACCGGCACCTACACGGCTGCCGCCCTCTCCGCTGTGCTCGCCCTGCCCCTGTCCTACCTCATTCTCGGACCCGAGCAGCACTGCTGGGGCGTTTACGTCGCCATCCTCTGCGGCCTCATCGGCGGCTGCGCCATCGGCTACTTCACCGAGTACTACACCTCTGACAACTACAAGCCCACCCAGCAGCTGGCCGCGGCTTCCGAGACCGGCTCCGCTACGATCATCATCGGCGGTATCTCCCTGGGCCTGAAGTCCACCATGGCTTCCATTCTGATTGTCTCCGTCGCCATCCTGCTCAGCTACTTCTGCGCAGGCGGCACCACCACGATCATCGATGCCAGCGGTGCGTTCACTGCTGAGTTCAACCAGGGCCTGTACGGCATCGGCATTGCCGCTGTCGGCATGCTCTCCACCCTCGGCATCACCCTTGCGACCGACGCTTACGGCCCCGTGGCCGACAACGCCGGCGGCATTGCCGAGATGTCCGGCCTGCCGGAAGAAGTCCGCGACCGCACCGACGCCCTCGATTCCCTTGGCAACACCACTGCTGCCACCGGCAAGGGCTTTGCGATCGGCTCTGCTTCCCTGACCGCTCTGGCGCTGCTCGTGTCCTACGTCAACATCGTGCAGACCCGCACGCCCGAGACCCTCAACTTCACGCTGACGAGCCCGTCCGTTCTGGTCGGCCTGTTCATCGGCGCGATGCTTACCTTCGTTTTCTCCGCACTGACCATGAGCGCTGTGCAGACCGCTGCGCAGTCCATCGTCGTGGAAGTGCGCCGTCAGTTCCGCGAGATCGTCGGCATCATGGACTACAAGGCAGACCCGGATTACGCGGCCTGCGTCAGCCTGTGCACCAAGGGCGCTCTGCATGAGATGGTCGCTCCGGCGCTGCTGGCTGTTGTCGTCCCGATCGTCACCGGCCTGATCCTTGGACCCACCGGCGTTGTCGGCCTGCTCGGCGGCGTGTCCGTCACCGGCTTTGCGATGGCCGTGTTCATGTCCAACGCAGGCGGCGCCTGGGATAACGCAAAGAAGTATATCGAGCGCGGCAATCACGGCGGCAAGGGCAGCCCCCAGCACAAGGCGGCTGTTGTTGGCGATACCGTCGGCGACCCGTTCAAGGATACTTCCGGCCCGTCCCTGAACATCCTCATCAAGCTCTGCTCCACGGTCTCCATCGTGTTTGCTGGCCTGATCATTGCGTTCAACCTCATGAACGTGCTGTAAATCCAGATATGGAAAAGCCCGTTGGCAGTTTGCCAACGGGCTTTTTGAGCCTGTCGGAAAAACTCTGCGGGTTTTTCCGACAAAGGGCTTGCAGTCTGCTGCGCGCATAATTTGTGTGCCGGTTGCACACAAATTCCACACTTGCAGCCTGAGAAGCATTTTCTCTCACGCACATGTCTCGAGAGGAAATGATTGCAATGCTTTGCCGCCTGCGGGCGGCAAACTCTGCGAGGCTTTTTTCGCCTGTGTCATACGATCTGAAACAGATAGAACTTCAAATAATCCGTCTCCGGCACGTTCCAGAGGATCGGATGATCCGGCCCCTGCTGCCGTGCCTCGATCTGCCGCAGGGAGACCTGCGCGTCCTTGGCGGCGTCCGCCAGCATGGCGCGGAAACGATCGTCCGTCATGAAGTGCGAGCACGAGCACGTGGCCAGATAGCCGCCGCGCGGCAGGATGCGCATGGCTTTGAGATTGATCTCCTTATAGCCGCGGATGGCGTTCGCCACGGTCGCGCTGCTCTTGGTGAAGGCCGGCGGGTCAAGGATGATATAATCATATGCCCCGCGCTTTTGCTCGGCCAGCTTCGTGAGCAGATCGAACACATCGGCGCAGAGATACTCCACGCGATCCTGCAGGCCGTTGAGCGCTGCATTGTGCCGCGCGGTCGTGAGCGCATCTTCCGATACATCCACCGACAAGACGGATGCCGCGCCTGCCGCTGCGCAGTTGAGCCCGAAAGCCCCGGTGTGCGTGAAGCAGTCGAGCACATGCTTGCCCTGTGCGAGCTGCGCTGCTGCGCGGCGGTTATACTTCTGATCGAGGAAAAACCCGGTTTTCTGTCCATGGATATAATCCACGTCGTACAGGATGCCGTTTTCCCGGATCGTCACGTGTCCGTCCAGATCCGTCCGAAGACCGTCGAGCGTCACAAAGCCTGTCCCCTGTTCCATGCCTTCTTTCTGCCGGAGCTTGACATCATTGCGCTCGTAGATCGCGTCGATCTGCGCACCGTCTGCGTGCAGCGTCTGCAGCAGGAGCGCGAATAGCTGCTGCTTTCGCAGCTCCATGCCCAGCGAGAGCACCTGTGCGACCAGGATCTGGCCGAAGCGATCGACCGTCAGCCCCGGAAAACCGTCCGCCTCGCCGAAAATCAGGCGGCAGTTGTCGAAATCCTGCCCAATGACCGTGCGGCGGTAATCGACCGCGTACCGAATGCGCCGCGCCCAGAATGCCTCGTCAAAGCGATCATTCGCGTTGCGCGAGAGCACGCGCACGCGGATCTTGGACGCGCTGTTATAAAACCCGGCGCCGAGCCAGTGGCCGCTGCGCGTGGTCACATCCACGATCTGCCCGTCGACGCAGGCAGCGTCTGCCTGCAGCACTTCGTCTGCATAGACCCACGGGTGGCCGCTGCGCAGGCTGCGCGCTGCCTTGTCCGTGATCTGAATTTTCGGATAATTTCGTTCCATGGCATCGTCACTCCCAATGTAATCGCCCTATTGTACCCCGAACACGCCGCGCGGACAAGAGCGAAATGCGATATTTACATTTTCCGACCGGTCGTTTATAATATTAACATTAGTCTGTTTTGAAAAGGTGACGCCATGAAGCTCTCCAAATCCGGTATTTTTCTGATCGTTGTGCTCGTAATCGCCATCGGGCTCGGCGTCTGGGTCGCAATCATGACCTGCGACGTTCTGGCGAAGGACCCCATCACAATGCCTGACCGCGGCAGTGCAGCCGGTACGCCGCGTCCAGTGCAAAACGCCGACAAGCCAAAGGAGCCGGACACGTTTGTCATCTCCATGGTCGGCGACTGCACGCTTGCCTCGATCCAGACCGGGCGCGATTTTGACAGCTATATTGATAAAAACGGGACGTCCTGGCCATTTTCCGGCGTGGTAGACTACCTGGATCAGGACGAATTCACCCTTGCAAACCTCGAGTGCACGTTTTCGGATGAAAAGCTCAAGTCCTCTTCCCTGTTCTATTTCCGCGGCCCGTCGTCCTATGCGGATATCCTGGTGCAGGGCAGCGTGGAATGCGTCACACTCGGCAACAACCACACGGACGACTTCGGCGCCAAAGGCGTCGCGGACACAAAGGCCGCGCTCGACGCAGTTGGCGTTCCGTGGGCAGCCGCCGGAGAATCCAAGGTGATCACGACCGAGCATGGACTGAAGATCGGCATCTACTGTCCGGGGTGGACCGGCCTGAGCAAAAGCAACATCACCACCGGAATCCAGAAACTCAAGGAAGCCGGCGCGGACATTCTGATCTTCGCCCCGCACTGGGGCACGGAGGGCAGCTACAAGGTGACTGCAAATCAGGAATCCTTTGCGCACGCGGCCATTGACGCGGGCGCGCACATCGTTTTCGGCACGCACCCGCATGTCCTGCAGAAGATGGAAGCCTACAACGGCGGCTATATCTTCTACAGTCTCGGCAACTTCAGTTTCGGCGGCAACACCGCTCCGCGCGACGTGGACACGGCGATCGCACAGGTGACTGTGAAAAAAGACGGCGACAGCTGGGCCGTCGACGATTACGATCTCATCCCCTGCCGTCTGTCGAGCACGGACAGCAAGAATGACTACTGCCCGCGCCCGTACAAAGAGGACGAAGAGGGCTATACGCGTGCACTCAGCAAGCTCGACGGCTCCTGGACCGGCGCGCTGCAAAGCATCCAGAACAGTCTGTTCTGTTCCGGCGTCCAGGTTTGCGGTAATTTCATCCAGCAGCAATATTTGCGGTCCGGCTGCAATGGCGCGCGCGATGGAAAGCAGCTGCCACTGCCCCTGCGAAAAGATGCCCGGCGTACACGGGGTATCGTACCCTTTGGGCAGCGCCGCAATGGCATCATGCAGGCCCACGGTGCGGGCGGCATCCTCCGCCTGCTGCGGGGTGATGGCGACATCAAACAGGGTGATCTGGTCCCGCACGGTGCCCGGCACACGGCGGAAGCTCTGCTCCACATAGCCAACCAGCGGGCGGCGGGCAGTATCCGGCAGTGTGGCGGCTTCCACACCGTTCAGCATCACCTGGCCCTGCTGCGGGCGGTACAAGCCCAGCAGCAGCTTAAAGATGGTGCTCTTTCCCGCACCGGTGCGGCCGGTCAGGGTAACCTGCTCGCCTTTCTGCACAGCAAAGCTCAGGCCGTGCAGCACTTCCTCATCGCTCTCATAACCAAAATGCACGTTCTGCAGCTCCACGCTGGGGGCACCCGGCACGGCCTGCGGGGCGGTTTCAGCGGTGGGAATGCGCTCTGCCTGCGCCAAAAAGCCGTTGATGCGCCGCACACCGGCCACAGCGGATTGAATCGTTTCAATCTCCATGCCAATGCTTTCCAGCGGGGTGAACACCTGGGAGATATAGGCAATAACCGCCACAGCCGTGCCGACCGACATGCCAAAGAACGCCCTCACTTCCGGGCTGCCCGCTGCGGAAAGCAGCATGACCAGCGCCACCACCGCCGCGTTCATAATCAAAATCACAGGCGAATAGCAGGCATCGTAAAAATTGGTTTTCTCCACCGCGGCAAAGCTGTCGTCCAGCGCTTCGTCATAGGCTTTTGCCATATAGCTTTCCCGCCGAAGGGTGTGGATGGTGCGGATGCAGCGCAGCGTTTCCGGCACATGGGCGGAAGCCCGCGCCACAGCGGCACGGTTTTGCAGCTGCGCTTTCAGCATCCGCTTTTGCACCACGCGGGTAAAGAGATACAGCAGCGGCAAAACCGCCAGCAGGATCAACTCCAGCCCGCGGTTCTCTGCAAAAATCACGGCCAGAATGCCGCACAGGCGGCAGGCATCCGCAAACATGCTGATGATGCCGGAGGTGAACAGCTCTTCCACCGTGTCCACATCACCCACAAAGCGAGAAACCGCCGCGCCGGATTCCTGGTTTACAAAGGCTTCCGCCGGGAGCTTGTCCAGCTTGGCGCACATGGCGCTGCGCAGGGCGTGGGTCATTTTCTGGCCAAACACGGTCAGCAGACTTTCCCGCAGGGAATCCAACCCGCCGGAAAGTGCCAGCAGCCCAAAGTACCCCAACGCCAGCGCAAAGGGCACCACCTGCCGGGCCGTCAGGCGGTCCACCACGCGGCCCAGTACCAGCGGCGGCAGCAGGCTTGCCGCCACCGCACCGGCCACGGCCAGCACCAGCGCGGTGCAAAGCAGCGGCTGGCGGCGCACGGTACCCAGCACAACGCTGCGCACGGTCTCATTTTTCCGGTTCATCCTGCTCGCCTCCTTCCTGGGCATTTACCAGCGCGGCATACTGCGGGTTCTGCACTATCAGTTCCTCGTGGGCTGCACAGACTGCTTTGCCGTCCTGTATCCACAACACGCCGTCCATCTGGGGGAACAGGTACAGCCGGTGGCTGATCAGCAGCACGGTGCTGCCCGCGGTCATTTTACGCAGGTTGTCAAAAACCTGTTCTTCTGTTTTGCGGTCCAGGGCCGAGAACGGGTCGTCCAGCACCAGCAGCGGGCGCGGGTGGGCCAGTGTGCGGGCCAAAGCCAGGCGCTGCTGCTGCCCGCCGGACAGGCGCACGCCGCCATCGCCCACGCGGGTATCCAGGCCGTTGGGCATCGCTTTTACTTCATCCTCCAGGCAGACGGCCCGCAGGTATTTCCAGGCGTCGTCATCTCTGCCCAGCAGGATGTTGTTGCGGATGCTGTCGCTCAGCAGCTCGGGGTCATGCCCCAGGTAGCCAACCACGCCGCAGCGCTCCGCGTCCGTCATGCCGGCCATCTCACGCCCGCCGTACCGGATGGAACCGGTATAGGGCAGCTCACACAAAAACGCTTTGCCCAGTGTGGATTTGCCGCAGGCCACCGCGCCGGTAATGCCAAAAATCCGGCCCGGCTGTGCGGTAAAGGTGATATCCTGCAAAACCGGTGCCCCGCCCCGGTAGGCAAAGCCAAGCTTGTTCACGGTCAGGGTTTCCGGCTTGGCCGGGATCTCTTCCGGCAGGGGGTCCGGCTGGCGCATCAGTGGTTTGATGCGTCCCCAGGATACCTGGGCTTTCTGCACCGCGTTGAACAGCTTTGCCGCGTGGGAGGATTTGACCGCCAATTTGCCAAAGCAGGACAAGAACGTGGTGAACGCTGCAATATCCCAGGCGGCCCAGCCGGTGCCCGCCACATTGCGCGCGCCAAAGATAAAGATGAACAGAACGCCGGTCATCGAGATGACCCCGTACAGCGGCGGCATGGCGGCCACCGGCAGCCCGGCTTTGACGGCGGTACGCTCGTAATCCTGCAGGCAGGCTTCATACGCGGCATCGCGCTGCGGCTCACAGCCATACACGCGGTAGGTCAGCGCGCCGGACACCCGGTCCAGCGTGGCGGCGCTCAGGCGGCCTGTGCTCTCCTTGTTGGCAGCGCCGGTGCGCTGCACCAGGGTTTTCATCTGCTCGGCAATATAATAGGAGATCGGCGCAAACACCAGGCAGAGCAGCGCCAGCCGCCAGTCGTACCCCAGCAGCATCACGGCATAGGCCAGCAGGGCAATGCCGGTATCAAAAATTTCCGTGGTGAACTTGCGCATGCCCTCGGCACAGGCGTCCACATCGGAGATAGCTTTGGTCATCAGGGTGCCGGTGCCGGCCTGTTCCAGTTCAACCTTGTCTTTCCGCACCAGATTGGCGTACAGCACCTGTTTCATGCTGCGGTTGATGTTGTTGGCAAACTTGCGCACATACAGCCGCTTGATGAACCGCGACCCCTGCACCACCGCAATGGCGATCAAATAGCCCGCACACAGCGCCGCCATGGCGGCAAAGGTTTCGTTCCCGTTCAAAATGCCCAGCAGGCATTGGGCCAGCTGGCCTTCAAACCAGGGGCCGACCACCAGACCCAGGTTATAGATCAGGCCCGATACCGTTACCACCGCCAGCACCGACCTCTGGTTTTCGAAGTAGCTCAGCACCCGGTCCGGCTGGCGCACCGGAACTCTTTCCGTGTTCTTCATCCTGCAATTCCTCCCCATTCATCTGCTGCACCCGCGCCGTCACATCCGGGAACCCTGCCCGCCGCTGGTTTTTGCTGCGCCAATACAGGGTTTCCAGCGTTTTGCAAAAGGCTTCCCGTTCAGCCTCCGGCAGTTCCTCCACCAGCCAGGCATAAAATACGGTTTCAATCGCAGCTTTGGAGTTTTTCAGTTCCTCGGCCTTGGGCGTGGCATACAGCAGCTGGCTGCGGCCATCGTCCGGGTTCGGTTTGCGCACCAGGTAGCCCTTGGCTTCCAGGCGGGCCGCACGGCGGGCGGCCGCACCCTTATCAATCTTCAGGGCCGCACGCACATCCGCCTGGGTCATGCCGGGGTTGTGGCGTACCAGATGAATAAAATCAAACTCTGCCGTGCCAATGCCATCGGCTTTCATCATCTGTACGGTAAACTTGGCCACTTCCCGCGCAATTTTGGTCATCTGCCGCTCGGTCGGGTCCTTGTTCTGTTCTGCCTGCATGTTTGGCCTCCTTTTCAAGTTGGATGTACTATCAACCATTTGGATGATACTGCCTCTATCTAGTCCTGTCAATGCTTTTTGCCAGATTTTCTGCGGTGTGCTACAATAAAGGCAAAGCTTTGCAAAGGAGCGCCTTTTTGTATGCCGAACGTGATTGAAATTACTGATTTTGCCGCCCCGGAGCTGGACGTTTACGCCCGGCTGACCCAGGCTCAGCTGCGCAGCCGCCTGGAACCGGAAAAAGGCATTTTTATTGCCGAAAGCCCCAAGGTGATTGCCCGCGCACTGGACGCCGGGTATCAGCCTATCTCCTTTTTAATGGAGCGCAAGCAGATCACCGGCCCGGCCAGCGAGGTTCTGGCCCGCTGCGGGAACGCCCCGGTGTATACCGCTGACCGCGCCATGCTGGCCCAGCTGACCGGCTTCGAGCTGACCCGCGGCGTGCTGTGCGCGATGCACCGTCCCCTGCTGCCCACGGTGGAGGAAGTTTGCCGCAATGCCCGCCGGGTGGCCGTGCTGGAAGGCATTGTGGATTCCACCAACATCGGGGCCATCTTCCGCAGTGCTGCCGCCCTGAACATGGATGCCGTGCTCGTCACACCCTCCTGCTGCGATCCGCTGTGCCGCCGGGCCGTGCGGGTCAGCATGGGCACCGTGTTCCAGGTGCCCTGGACCCAGATCGGCTCCACCGCCGCCGACTGGCCGGAGCAGGGCATGCAGCAGCTGCACGCTCTCGGCTTCAAGACCGCCGCCATGGCGCTGACCGACCTTTCGGTTTCTATCGACGATGCCGCCCTGGCCGCCGAGCCGAAGCTGGCCATCGTGCTGGGCACCGAGGGTGATGGCCTTGCCCACACCACCATTGCCGCCTGCGATTACACGGTGCGCATCCCCATGTCCCACGGGGTCGATTCCCTCAACGTTGCCGCCGCCAGCGCCGTTGCGTTCTGGCAGCTGGGCAAACAGTAACACGCTTTTGGAGGTCCCCATGAGCAGAATAGAACCTGTTACCCTTGGGTGTATATTTCTTCTATCAGGATGATGGCAAGTGGAATGAGGTTCTGAAATAAACCGGCCTGTATTTTGATAAAACGGAATTTAATGGAGCCAAACATGAAAATTGCAGCGGTTCCGGCAAATCGGGATTTAATGGAGGGATGTTTCTATGAAATCTTTTGTTTGCAGTTTGTGTCA
>OLOI01001439.1_pt1 | contig 20198 bp, 16 predicted proteins | sample 1672131 | NCBI WGS metagenome assembly OLOI01 (sample SAMEA3136651, study PRJEB25190) | human gut metagenome
CTGCCGCACCTCGCTCGCCGTATCGGCACTTAGAATTATGCGGTATTGCCTTATCGGTTATGCTCCGTTTTAATAGCTGCGCAGGGCATCGCACTGACCGCGCAGGATACGCAGCGGCTCCACGGGGGTTTTGCCCACGCGCACTTCCACCACGGTAGCTTTGTCGGTGGTGCCAAGGGCATCGCCCTGGGCCACGATTGCACCTTTTTCTACCGTCAGCCTGCGCAGGCCATAGTAAATAGTCTTTACGCCCGCGCCGTGCTCGATCACCAGCGTATTGCCCACATTGGGCAATTTTTCCGCCAGCAGTACCTTGCCGCCCGCCGGGGCAATCAGGTCGCACCTGCCGGAAAGCACCACATTGATGCTGGTGCGGCCGGTACCGGTGTTGTTCTTGCGCTCGGTCTGGGTACGGTTGACATATTCGGTCAGGCCATACGGCAGGGTGACCTCCACCTTATCGCTGAACGGCGAAGCAAACCCAGTGTCCGCCCAGTAGATGGTATCCGATGCCGTATCCAGCAGGTCCAGCACCTCCTGCGGGGTATCATCCGCGCCGACATACGGTGTGACCAGCCTGGACTTGGAAGTATAATCCCGAAAAGATGCGGCGCTCTTGCTCACGTTCAGGGTAAGCTCCTGCACCTCACCGTCCACGGTGACCTTGATGGTATAGCTGCCAGGCTCGGTTTCGAGCGGGACCGCCAGGTAAGCCACCCAGCCATCGCCGGTCGTGCTGGCACGGAAGCCGGTATCCGGCAGTTCTGCCGTCAGGCTTGGCTTGGTATCCGTCTGCTGGCCCGTTACCTTTACGGCCACAACGCCACCCGGCGTAACAGCCTGGGTATTCAGCCGCACGGTAGCCTTAATCGTTATATCAAATGTGAACTCATAGGTCTGGTGGCCCGAAACTGTCGGCTCGCTCTGGTAACCCTCGCCGCTGCTGACCACCAGCTTGGCGGTGTAGCTGCCGGGCGTGGTAAAGCGGTAGGCGGCAAATTCCTGGGCACTGCCGCTGAACACTTCCTGCTTGTTCTCGTCTTTAACGGTCACTTCGGCGCTGCAGTCCGCCGGGGCCACCCGCAGCGTCATGGTGCCGCCGCCAAAATCAGATTCCAGCGCTGTGGGAGTGCTGGAAAGTGTCTCGGCATAGGTACGCTTAAGGTGGTTGCCTGCCACCGGCACCTGCCAATGGTACGCCACGGGGTCCAGCTGCTGGCCCGCCACTGTTACCGTAACGGCAGGAATCATATCCGGCGTGGCTTTTTTGTACAGCCAGTATATGCCGCCTGCGGCGATCATACCCGCCAGCAGCACCACCAGCAGCAGCCAGCCGATCAGCAGCCGCACGGCGCGGCCCACTTTGCTGTCAGTCGATTCCGGCGTATCTGCCTCTTTCTCCGCCTGTTCTGCTTCGGCATCCTCGATCTGTTCAATCGAAACCTGGACCGTTCGGGTGATCTCCGCCTTGCGCCGCTCTGCTGCAGCGCGCTGTTCCGGGGTCAGTTCCGGTTCGTCATCCTCCGGCTCCGGCGTCTCCGTGGCCTGGGGCAGCTGCGCGGCTTTGGGTTCCTGCACCGCCTTTTCCGGCATTTCCGGCGCGGCGGCTGCTTCAGCCGGTTCGGCCACAGCGGCAGGTTCCGGCGTTTGCGGTTTTTCCGGCGCTTCCGGGGGTTCCGGCCGGGGCTCAACATATTGCTGCGGTTTTGCTTCCGGCTTGGGGGTAGCCTTTTTGCGGCGGCGTTTGCCGCCTGCCTGCCCGCTGCGCGGCGCTTTGGGCTTGGCTGTCACCTGTTCCGGGGCGGCAGCTTCGGTCTGCTCGGCTTGTTCCGCCCGCGTTTTTGGTTCTTGCGGGGATTTTGTATTTTGGGGTTCGCTTTTTTGTTTTTGCGTGCCCGTTTTGCGGTGCGCAGTATTGCTATTGCTGGCATGGGGTTTGGCCATCCTGCCTCGCCCCGTGCCTGGAGCGGTTTTGCCCTGCGTGCGCTGCCCGCCCCTGGCTTTGGGCTTTGGCTGCTGCGCCGGCTCCATCGCAGTCTGTGTTACCTTCTCTTCGTCCATCGCTTTCTCCACCAACATTTGCGATTTATCGTTGCTCTAACTCTATTTTGTTACATTGTTTCGCGGTACAAAAGGCCGCTGCTTCCCGTCAGGGCGGCAGCAGGGTCAATGGACTTGCTGCCAATGCGCAGCTCCCAGATCAGGGTATGCTCCTCACTGGTGGTGCCCAGTTCTTCGCCGCGGGCAAGGCTCTGCCCACGCTGCACCTTTACGGCATCCAGCCCAAACAGATAGCTCTTAACCCCGCAGCCATGGTCAATCACCACAGTGCCGCCGGTCAGCGCCAGCGTTCCGGCGTACACCACAGTACCCGCCTGCGGTGCCGTAACGGCGGTACCCGCTGCGGCGTTATAATTGATGCCAGTTGCCCGGCCGGTAATGGTCCCATCGGTGCGCAGCCGCGCGCCGTAATCCGCCAGAATCGCACTGGGCACCGGCGAGGCAAAATTGCCCTGCCACAGCTTTTCGCTGCTGCCCTGTGTGTAAAGGGGCCAGATCGCATTTTTATATTCCGTTGCTGCGCCCGGTATGTCTGCCTCTGCGGCCACATCCACGGTTTTGGCCTCGCTCTGCATCACGTTCAGGGTCAGCTCCTGGGTCAGGCTGCCGCAGGTCACGGTCAGGGTATGGGGGCCGCCCTCGGCATTATAGGTTACCGGGATATAGCCCATATACCCACCGGTCACCGGGCGGAACCATACATCCCCCAGGTCGGTTTCCACGGTCGGCTCGCTGCCATCCAGAATGCCGGTGATGACCAGTGCCGCCACGCCGCCCTGGCTGACGCGCTCACTGCTGAGCACCGCCTTGGGCTGGATGTTCATGGTATAAGATGCACAGTACCGGTACCAGCCGGTGGCATCGCCGGGGTCCGCTGTGTTGCGGTAAGCGGTCAGGGTCAGCTCATAGCTACCATTTTTGGGGTAAGCATACATCGCAAAGGCAGCGGCATCCCCCTGCACCACAACACTGCCGGTCGAATCTTTCAGCGTAAGGGTCGTGCGCTGCGCCCAGTCCGGCAAAACCAGCTCCGGGGCAGCTTCCGTCATTTCGCCCAGCTTTTGCACCGTCAGGGTGCTGGGCTGTTCAAACGTGCGGTTCAGCACATTGCCCAGCACCGGCACACTCCAGTCATAGCCGATCGGTTCCAGTTCCGTATCGCCCAAAGTGGGGTGCTGCGTGGGAAGTTTGTCATCGCCCGTCATAGCGTACATGGCGTACCCGGCGCCGCCCAGCAGCACCGCCAGCATAACCACCACCATAACCAGCCACAGCAAGAGCTTTTTCATGGCGTTCCCTTTCCTTGGCACAGCAGAAAAATCGAAATTCAGTCTGATTTTATAGTCACTGCCGTCATTTTTCTTATTTTCAGCAGCGCCTTATGGTTTATCTGAGCCTTTTTTATCATTTAATAAGTATCACTACTGATTGCAAGAAACACGAACAGCCGGGCCGAAGCCCGGCCATTTTCACTTTTCTGCTGGCTGTTCCGGCTTATTCAGCATCGTCAGCAGCCTTTTCTTCGGCGGCTTCTGTCGGTTCATTGTCGATGGGCAGATATTCGTCGTCATCGTCATAATCGTCGCCGTCATCGCTGTACAGCAGGCGCTCGTATTCGTCCAGTTCCTTTTCGCGGCGGCGCAGGTAGAGCGCAGCGGCAGTCAGGGCACCGGCAGCAGCAAACAAAAACGCCAGAATGGCACCAAAAGTGGATTTCTTCATCATAATACTTTTCCTCCGCGTATTCTAAAAGGGATGGGTCTGTAAAATATTATACCCGATTAACCGGGTGAATACAATCTTTCCCTTGTAAATTTTTCACACAAAAAGGTTCAGGTATCAAGGTGATACCGCACCATTCTCCGCAGCATGGTCTCCGGAAAATTTCTTCACCTGTCAAAAGCCATGCCACTCTGCTTGCTTTTTATTCCGGCCGCCACTGGCGCATAATACCCGCAAATGCGCTTGGCACCGCGTATTCCCCGTTCAGCTCCGCGCGGCTGGCCCAGACACAGCCCTCCGGCGCCGGGCCTGCGGCTGTGCCGCAAAACCCGCTGATCTGCCAAATGCGATGGGTGAACACATGGCGGGTGCTTTGCAACGGGGCCTGCCACTGCACACAAAGGCCAATGGTGCGCAACGCGGCGTCCAGTTCCGGTTGGGCCATGGCGGTACCCTCAAAGGCAAGGGGCTGCCACAGCCCGGCCAGCAGCCCTTTGGACGGGCGGCGCTGCAAAAGCACGCCCTGCGGCCCGGTGATCAACGCGGCCGTGACCGGCACCAGCGTTTTTTCCGGCTTAGCCGTTTTGACCGGCAGCTGTTCGGCCCGGCCTGCAGCGCGGCCCTTGCACTGAGCAGCCAGCGGGCAGACCTCGCACTTTGGCGCACCGTTGGGCAGGCAGACCAGCGCCCCCAGTTCCATCAACGCCTCGTTATAAGGGCCGGGGCGTTCCTTTGGCATTTCTTCCAGCACACGGGCTGTGAACTCGCGCTTGGCGGCAGGTTTGGTAATATCGGCAGAGTTATTATCCAGCCGGGCAAATACCCGCAGCACGTTGCCGTCCACCGCCGGGGCTGGGATGCCAAATGCAATGGAGGCAATAGCCCCAGCCGTGTAATCCCCAATGCCGGGCAGAGCGCGCAGGGCGGCATAATCTGCGGGAAGCTGGCCGCCGTACTGCCGGCAGACGATCTGCGCCGCCTTTTGCATGTTGGCCACCCGGCTGTAATACCCCAGCCCCTGCCACAGCTTGCGCAGCTTGTCCGGGTCGCAGGCGGCAAGGGCGGCGGGGTCCGGCAGTTCGGCCACAAAACGCTCGTAATAGGGCAGCGCCGCCGAGACGCGGGTCTGCTGAAGCATGATCTCGCTGACCCAGATATGATATGCCGAAGGCTCCTGCCGGAAAGGCAGGAGCCTTCGATTCAGTTCAAACCATTGGATCAGCGGTTCGCTGACCGCCCCCATTAAAAACCGCCGCAGGTGCGCGGGAAGGCAATGACGTCACGGATGTTGGGGATGCCGGTGACATACATCAGCAGGCGCTCAAAGCCCAGGCCGTAACCGGCATGCTTTACGCTGCCAAAACGGCGCAGGTCCAGGTACCAGTCATAATCTTCGCGCTTCAGGCCCAGTTCATCCAGGCGGGCCAGCAGCACATCCAGGCGCTCCTCACGCTGGGAACCGCCGATCAGCTCGCCAATGCCGGGCACCAGCATATCGGCGGCGGCAACCGTCTTGCCGTCCTCGTTCATGCGCATATAGAATGCCTTGATCTCTTTGGGGTAATCGGTAACAAACACAGGCTTTTTGAACACCTGCTCGGTCAGGTAGCGCTCGTGCTCGGTCTGCAGGTCAATGCCCCAGCTTACTTTATACTGGAAGTTGTCATCGTTCTTTTTCAGCAGTTCGATGGCATCGGTGTAGCTCACGCGGGCAAAATCGCTGTTGGCAACCAGCTCCAGACGCTCGATCAGGCCCTTATCAAAGAACTGGTTGAAGAATGCCAGCTCGTCCGGGCAGTTATCCAGCAGGTAGCGGATGACATACTTGGTCATGGCCTCGGCGGTGTCCATGTAGGTATTCAGGTCAGCAAATGCCATTTCCGGCTCAATCATCCAGAACTCTGCGGCATGGCGGGTATCATAGCTCTTCTCTGCGCGGAAGGTGGGGCCAAAGGTGTAAACCTTGCCCAGGGCCATTGCCATGGCCTCGGCTTCCAGCTGGCCGGAAACCGTCAGGTTGACCGGGCGCTTGAAGAAGTCCTTGCTGTAATCCACCTTGCCGTCCTCGGTCTTGGGCACATCGTTCAGGTCCAGGGTAGTAACCTGGAACATCTCGCCTGCGCCTTCGCAGTCAGAACCGGTAAAGATGGGGGTGTGTACATAGGTAAAGCCGTTCTTGTGGAAGAACTCATGCAGGGCATAAGCGGCCTGGCCGCGCACACGGAACGCAGCGTTAAAGGTGTTGGTGCGGGGGCGCAGGTGGGTCAGGGTGCGCAGGTAATCCATGCCCATCTTGTTTTTCTGCAGCGGGTAATCGCTGCCGCAGGTGCCCAGCACCGTAACGGTATCGGCGTTGATCTCAAACGGCTGCTTAGCGTTGGGGGTCAGCACCAGGGTGCCGGTCACTTCAAAGCTGGTGTACAGGCCGGATTTTGCAACCTCGGCATAGTTTTCCAGCTTGTCCGCCTGGAAAACGATCTGCACGGGCTTATAGCAGCTGCCGTCTGCCAGAGAGATAAAACCGATCTTTTTAGAATCGCGCACGGTTTTTGCCCAGCCGCAGACAGTAACTTTGGTACCATCCGCCGGGGTAGCCTTATAGAGCGATGCAATTTCAACTCGTTCCATGTGTTCCCACTCCTAAAATGCAAATGTAGGGGGTGTATCTGAAAACAAAGAAAATGACGACTATTTCGCAAGCACATGCCGGATTCAAGGCAAAAGGCCGCAGGAATCCTTTGTGGATTCCAAGGCTTTTTAACGCGGAATCCGGCTGCGATTGTAGAAATAGGGCAATACCGCATAATTCTAAGTGCCGATACGGCGAGCGAGGTGCGGCAGATGCCAAGCCAAAAGCGCAGATAATACTGGATGCTGCAAAGGTGAGCGCCGCCAGTGGCGGAAACAGCGAACCGAAGCAGGGGCAGCGGTCGCAGAGTGCGAGGGGCTTTTGCCCCCGAAGCACGATGCGGGTACCGCAACCCGACATTATCGAGCATTTTGGCAACGCAGATGCCGTGCCGCAGCTGCCGGAGCGGTGCTTAAGCCGCAAGGCGGGAATTGTGCGGTGTTGCCATAGGCTAAATTTTCGACTTTTCAGTTACACCTAGATAAAATGTATTATAACGTGTGATGCTTAAAAAGTAAAGCGCTTGTTATTTGCGGCGCTTTTTTCTCTTTTTGCGCAGGGTCGGCACGGCCCAGATGGCCGCCAGCAGCACCACTCCTGCCGCACTGAGCGCTGCCCCCGCGGTAAGACCGGGCGTTTTGTAGGTAAACGCCACCGTATGGCTGCCGGGTTCCAGCGCCACGCCGAGGAAAGCCGTATCTGCCCGCAGCACTTGGGCTGGGGTACCGTCCACCGTCACGCTCCAACCAGTAGAATACGGCAGCTGCACCACCAGCACGCTGCTGCGGGTGGTGGTGATTTCTCCACCCAGGCTGTTGGTGCCAAGGGTCACATTCTGCAGGTTTTCGGCCCCAAGGTTCTCCGCACGGGCCACAACGGTATCCAGCTTCTGGCATTCCACCGCCAGGCGGTCAAACTGGTAATAGCCCGCAAAGGGCAGTACAATCGTGATCTGCTGCAAGGGTTCATCACTGGTGCCAAAGTTATACACAAAGTCATGCCGGCCGCAGTAATACTGGCTGTTGGGGCGGTTATACTCAATGCGGCCCTCACCAATGTTGCTGAGCAGGCGCAGATAGACACTGTCCTTGCGCCAGAAATGCGCATACTGCTTTTGCAGGTTGCGGCGGTCATGGGCGCTCATGGCGCTCAGTTCTTCTTCGCTCATCGCATCCAGCGGGCTGGTGGCCGTGTACTGCATGCCCTGCACCACAAAGGCGGTCTCACAATCCGCCACCGGCTGGGCAATGGTCAGGGTAATGCGCCCGCCGTCCTGCGGGGCATAGTAGGTAGTTTCATCCAGCTGCTGCACGCCGTCCAGCTCCATTTCGGCTGCGGGGCTTACCGTATCGCCGGTCAATTCCGCTTCGGGCAGCAGGCCGGTTTCTTCCAGCACTACGCCGTCCAGCAGGGCATCCTGCTTTTGCAGCGGGGTCAGGGCGTCATAGGTTTCGCGGCTGATCTGGTTTTGCGTCGTATAGCCGATGGGCAGCGCCGCCGTATTGGGGTAAACCGCAACCGCGCTGCCGCCGATTTCCGCTGCCTGCACGGCCTGGCTGTCAAATAAGGCGGGCAGTGCCCCGGTGGAATCCGGTGCGCAGAGGGCGTATTTCACGCCGAACAATGTTTCCAGCGGGGTGCGGTTCTGCAGCCCGCGGTAATCATATTCCACCGGGGTGTTCTGCCCCAGTTCCCGGAACAGGCTGGAAAGGTAGCTGTTGTTCAGGCTGAAAAAGTACCCGGTGCCATACACATCCAGCAGCATGGGGCTGTTGATCGGCTCGTTCACCAGCGAGTCATACCGCCAGTAGCTTTGGTCCTCCATCAGATGCAGGGTCACGGCGGGGTTGTCCTGCACGGTGGTGCTCCAGGCGTAACCGGCGGGGCGGTACTCGTTCACGGCATCGGCTTCCTCAATGCCATAGTAGCCGCCAAGGTTCATCACCACGCCAAGGCAGCAACCCACCAGTAAAACAGCCTGCACACCGCGGCGGCTGACACCATCTGCCGCCAGCACAAACACGGCCAGCAGCACCAGCAGCAGCGCGCCCAGCAGGGCGGTCTCCGTGCGGCCCTGCTTGACGCAGAACGCCACCACGCAGTAAACCGCCAGCAACGCAAACAGGTTGCGCTTTTCTTTCGGCTCAAACGCCGTTATGCCGGGGCAGACCCGCGCCAGGATAAAGGCTTCCAGCATGGTGAACGCCCACACCCAGCGGTTGGAAACGTAAGAAATCCCGTTCAACACACTGCCCGCCTGCGGCACCAGCAGCAGGGCCAGCAGACCCAGCCACGCGCACTTGAGCACGGTGTTCTGCCGCGGCTTGGCAAACAGCACCAGCACACCCAAAAACGCCGCCGAGGTCACCCCCGCATAGGTAGAGTAAGCATCATACCCCATGCCGGTGGTCATGTTGGCCAGCAGTTCAAAAAACCGGTAGAACGGGTAAGGCGCGGTTTCCCGCGTTAAGCCAAAGCGAGCGCTGCCGAACAGCTCCTGCGCGGTGGGCAGCAGGGTGACGGCTGAAATTGCAATGCCCACCAGCGCAAACCCGATGAACTTTGCCAGCAGCGGCGGCAGGGTGCGCAGGTTTTTGGCCCCGTACCGCTTGCTGTACACCGCAATGGCGTACAGCACCAGTAGCACCGCAGCCATATAAAAGAACAAAAAGTTGGAGAGTGCCGTCAGCGCAATGGCGGCAATGTACAAAACCGGGCTGCGGCCCTCAAACAGATCATCCGCTCCCAGCAGCATCAGGGGGAAGCAATACATCGGCACCAGGAACACCGGTTCGATCAGCCCTGCCTGGATGGGCCACGCACTGAACACATAGGCCAGCGCACCCAGCAGGGTGCCAAAGCGGCTGTTGCCATGGCGGCGGCTGAACGCCATAAAGGCCAGCCCCGCCAGGTAGAGCCGCAGCACGATCAGGCCCTCCAGCAGCTGCTCGGTCCACCGGCCGGGCACAAAGGCTGCCAGCAGGTCCAGCGGGTCACCCAGGCCGTAATAGCTCAGCGTGGTAATGATATCCGCACCGTAACCGATGGAAAAATCCCAGGTGGGCACCGCCGCGCCGGTCAGCACACAGCGCGCGGCCTGCCGCAGCCAGCGGCCATAATAGACCAGAAACGGGTAATGCTGCTTGAGGGTATCGCCATATTGGATAAAGCTCTGCCCGTTCAGTGCAAAAATAGCAGCCCAGATGCCCATCAACAGGGCAAACAGCGCCGTATAAGCCAACACCAGCGCCCCGCGGCCCTGCCTGCGGCCCGGTGCGTGGATCAGGATGGTGTTCTGCATGGTATCCTCCTGCGGGGCGGGTGGTGTTCCACCCCGGTTTTTATGGCAGTCCCGCATCGTTCCGGATGCCGTCCGTCGGGAATAATGCGGTGCCGCCTTATCTTTGTCCAGTATATTCTATTTTGTTTTGCGTTGCAAGGGCGTTTTGCCGCGGTTACACGCTGCCGCCAAACAGGGCTGCCAGTGCCTTTGCCGCGTACTGCCCGGCCCGTACTGCCTGCTGCACTGTGTTGGCGTGGCCGCCTATTTCGATCAGCAGCGCACCGGGGCTGACATCCTGATTATAGAACCGGTACCCGCACAGGACCGGCCGGGTCAGGCCGGGGTACAGCATTTCCATGCGTTCCTCCCACTTGGCGGCAAAGCAGAGGTTCAGCCGCCAGTTGGGCAGCTGGACGGTGCCGCCGTTATTGCACCCGGCAATGATCATGACCTGTGCAGTCGGCTGGCCGTCCAGCGTTGTCAGGGGGCGCACACGGGCATCGCCGCTTTCCATCGCGTCGCGGTGTACATCCAGCACCACTTTGATGCTGGGGTATTCTTCCAGGTAGCGCCGCGCTGTCTGGGCGCTGCGGGCGTAACTTTCGGTGTAGCTGGGGGAATCATGCAGGGTGGTATCGTGCAGGGTGGTAATCCCGGCATCGTTTAGCACTTTGGTCATTGCCTCCCCCACCGCGCACATGTTCAGGGTGGTATCTTTGGTGCGGGCGGTAAAGTCGGGGTCATACACCGGGGTGTCCCAGGTCTGGTAGGTTTCCGTTGCGTGGGTGTGCAGGATCAGCACCTGCGGGTCCGGGCTGCCGGGGGTAACGGTAAAGGACAGCGCTCCCTGCGCCGCGGAGGCAATGGTTGAATCTGGTTCATCCGTTGCATTTTTGATACTGCCCGCCGCAAGGGCAATATATCCCTGCCCGCTGCCCTGGCCGAAAGTCCGGTCAAGGATGGGCGCTGTCGTCTGCACCCCCGGCGGTATGGTAATGGTTGGGGCCGGGGTGGCTTCCGGTTCCGCCGTGGGCTGCGGTGTGGGGCTGGGGGTTGGCTGGACGGATGGTTCCGGGGTGGGCTGCGGCGGTGATTCCGATGATTCTGCCAGGGCGGCAGCTGGCTGGGCCTGCGGAGGTTCCACCCCTGCCTGCTGCCAGAGCGTGAACGCCGCGCCGGGCGAACAAAACAGCAGGGCCAGAACCCTGCCGCCGGGCACCACATGCAACGCCAGGGCGCTGCCCGCTAACGCCGCGGTGCACAGCAGCGCCCCCAGCACACGGCCCGCATTGCGCATGGCAAACACCCCCTTGCGGAATAGATATGCCCCCACCGCCGGGCAATATGCCCCCAGCCATGCCTGCCCACCCCGCAAACATTGCAATATTAGCGCCAAACACGAAAAAAATTTATAAAAACACTTGCAACCGGCCAAAATATATGCTAGTATAATTTGTACTGTTATGGGTAAACCAAGGAGGTGGAACGAATGCCTAATATTAAATCTCAGAAAGACCGCGTTGCTCAGTCCAAGAAAGAGGCTGCACACAACAAGGCCATCAAGTCCAACCTGAAAACAGTTGTCAAGAAGGCAGACGCTGCCATCGACAGCAATGCCGAGAACAAGGACGCCGCCATCAAGGTCGCTGTTTCTGCTCTGGACGCTGCCAAGAACAAGGGTGTCATTCACAAGAACACTGCCGCCCGCAAGATCAGCCGCATGGCTAAGCGCAACAACAAGGCCGCTGCTGCAGAATAAGATTGCATGAACAATGCCCGCCGGTTTTTATCGGCGGGCATTTTCATTTGTATATTGGTTCTTGGCACATATTCGCCGGTTTAATTCTGGTCCTTGCTTTTGCCCACCAGCGCGGCCAGCAGGGCAAACACCAAACTGGCGGTAATTCCACCCGCCGCTGCGCCAATGCCGCCGGTGAACACACCGGGCAGCCCAATTTCATCCACGGCCTTCACCACACCCTGGGCCAACAGATGCCCGAACCCCAGCAGCGGCACACTGGCCCCGGCCCCGGCCAGCTTTACCAGCGGGTCATACAGGCCAACGGCGCTCAGGATAACACCGGCCACCACATAACCGGTCAGGATGCGGGCGGGGCTCAGCTTGGTGTAATCAATCAGCAGCTGCCCCACCACGCAGATGGCGCCGCCCACCACAAATGCCCACAGATAATTCATGTGTTCCCCTCCTCTTCCGGGCAGCCAAGCTCCACGCAATGCGCAATGCCGGGGATGCTTTCCCCCTGCAAAAAGGTTGTCTGGCTCATCAGCGCCCCGGTGGAAAGAAAGAGCACCCGCCGCCATCGCCGTTCCACCAGCCCCGGCAGAACATGCGCTGCCAGCACTGCAGCACTGCACCCGGCCCCACTGCCGCCCGCCTGCACGTTCTGGGCAGCAACATCATACAGCAGGCATCCACAGTCCTGGTGGTTCTCCACCGGACAATCAGCTTTGTGCATCAGCTCATGCAGCAGGGTGCTGCCAACTTCACCCAAATCACCGGTAAAAATGGCGTCAAAGTCTTGCGGGGTGGTGCCGGTGCCCGCAAAGTAGTGCAGCAGCGTTTGGGCCGCCGCGGGGGCCATCGCGGCCCCCATGTTGTTGATATCCTTGACCTCTGCATCACACACCCGCCCAATGGTAGCTGAAAGTACCGGCACGCCCGCGGCCCCACTGCCCCGCACCAGGCAGGCCCCGGCAGCGGTAGCAGTCCACTGGGCGGTCGGGGTGCGTTTGCCGCCATATTCCAGCGGGGTGCGGAACTGCCGCTCCGCCGCGCAAAAGTGGCTGCTGCTCATGGCGAGTATTTCATGCGCATAGCCAGCTGCCGCGCAGAGGGCCGCCAGGCACAGCGCTTCCGCCATGGTGGAGCAGGCACCATACAGCCCGGCAAAGGGCACCCCCAGCTGGCGCATGGTGTAATTACTGGCGGTGCACTGGGCCTGCAGGTCCCCCGCGAAGGCAAGCTCCACCTGCTGTTTGGTAATGCCCGCTTTGCGCAGGCAATGGCGGGCGCAGCGCTGCTGCAGCATGCTTTCGGCCTGCTCCCAGCCGGTGCAGCCCTCGGCATCAAAGCCCGCATCCTGCACCAGCTCATCAAAGCCCTGTGCCAGCGGGCCTTCGCTCTCTTTTTTGCCGCCCACGGCGGCCCAGGCCGCCAGCACCGGCGGGTGCGGGAATATTACGGTATCGCCCCTTCGTATCGGCATAACAGGCAATCCCCTTTCCGGTTTGTTTGGGCTTAGTGTGCCGCAGCGGGGCAAAAAATATGCGCAGGGCAGCCAAAGCAGCGCCCTGCGCGATGATTTTGGGGTCAAAACTTATTCATCGCCCAATACACCAGCCCCCACACCCAGGAAGCCAGTGTGCCGAACGCCAGCACCGGGCCCGCGATGGTAAAAATTTTAGCGCCAACGCCCGTTATCCAGCCTTCGGCCTTGAACTCCACCGCCGGGCTGACCACTGAGTTGGCAAACCCGGTAATAGGTACCAGCGTCCCGGCCCCGGCCTTGGCGGCCAGCTTTTGGTACCAGCCCGGCACCGTAGTGATGGCGGAAAGCATCACCAGTGTGATGCTGGTCAATGTTCCGGCAAGGTCTTTATCGTACCAGCTCAGGTAGAACTGGCGCAGGGCTTCGCCCAACAGGCAGATGGCTCCGCCCACGAAAAAGGCCCACAGGCAGTCCTTGACGACCGGGCTGGGCGGATTGGCCCGCTTGACCATGGCATCATAATTTTTTGGGGGCAGCTGCATACGGCACACTTCCTTTTATTTCAGTCTGCCGTTAGCTTTCCCGCCTGCCGTGCCGGTTATGCGCCAAAAAAGTTCACGTTGCCGCGGTAATAGGGTTCCGGCACCATGGTGCGGTACAATTCCTGCAAATCGCAGTGGATTTCTTCATCTTTGGCAAGCCCGCCCGCGGGCAGGCTGTAGATCTGGTACCGCACGCCAAACAGGCGGCTTTCCATAGCAGCGGCGTGGGCACCGGCCCGCAGGTAGAAGCCAATGCGCCGCCTTGCCACTGCCGGTTCTGGCGCTTCGGCGGGGTGTTCGCATTCAATGATCAGGCTCTGCTTGCGCGGGGCGTAATAGGCGGCAAGCTCTTTCAGCACCGCCGTGCCCACACCGCTGCCGCGGTACTGCGGTAAAACAGCAAAATAATCCAGCAGCACATTGCGGCACTGGGGCAGAACCGCCTGCCAGGCATATGCCATCAGGGCACCGGCCTCGTCATAAAACGCCAGCGGCTCATACAGGCCGCGCGTCATCATGCCCTGCACCGAAGCAAAGGGTTTCAGCTCCGATTCCGGGAAATCCCGCACCATCTGGCTGCGGTAAATGCTTTGTGCCTGCTCCACGTTCAGCAGCACGATCTTCATGGCAAACGCCCCTTTCCATTTGTGACAAAATTTAGTATAATAGAAAAAGACCCAACAACGCAAGCAGGAGGATTTTCCCTATGGAATGGACCGATATCCAAATTACCGTACCGCAGCAGTATGCCGAAACCGCCGAAGCGATTGCTACCATGGTATCCAACGGCGGCATTTATATTGAGGACTACCGAGACCTGGAACAGCAGGCATGGGAGATCGCCCATGTGGACCTGATCGAGCAGGACCTGCTGGATCAACCGCGCGATATTGTAAAGGTGCACATGTACCTGGCCCCGGACGAAAACCCGGCCGAGATCCTGCCCCTGTTCAAAGAGCGGCTGGAAGCCAGCGGCGTGGAGTACAAGCTGGAAACCAGCGGCATTGAACAGGAAGACTGGCAGAACGCCTGGAAGAAATATTACCACGCCATGGACATTGGCCAGCGCCTAGCCATTGTACCCGGCTGGGAAACCTATGATACTGACCGAATTGTGATCACGATGGACCCCGGCATGGCCTTTGGCACCGGCACCCACGAAACCACCAGCCTGTGCCTGGAAACGCTGGACAGCATGGTAAAGGGCGGCGAGCGTGTGCTGGATATCGGCACCGGCTCCGGCATTCTGGCCATTGCTGCGTTGAAGCTGGGCGCTGCCGAAGCCGAGGGCGTGGATATTGACCCCATGTGCGTGCGCACCGCCGGCGAGAATGCCGAGCGAAACGGCGTGGCCGAGCACTTCACCGTGCTGGTGGGCGATCTTTCTGACAAAGCCAGCGGCAAATACAACATCATCACCGCAAACATTGTGGCGGCGGCTATCTTGTCCCTTGCGCCGCATGTGCCGGTATTGATGGCGCCGGGTGCACGGTTCATTGCTTCCGGCATTATCGATACCCGCAAGGAGGAAGTGCTGGCCGGGCTGCGTGCCGCCGGGCTGGAGCCGGTTGAGATCAAAGAAAAGCGCGGCTGGGTTTGCGTGATCTGCAAAAACGCCGCGGAGGTATAAACGCTATGCCGCACCGCTATTTTACCGCCGAAGTTGGCAATGGCCGCGCCGCCCTGAACGGCACCGACGCCCACCACCTGGCTGACGTTATGCGCGCCAAAATTGGTGAGAACGTGATTTTGTGTGACGCCCACGCTGTGGAGTATGTGGGCACCATTACCTCCATCCAGCCAGGCCGGGTGGAGTTTACCGTGACCGAGGGCTACCCCAGCGCCGCAGAGCCCAGTGTTGAAGTAACACTGTTTGCCGGGTACCCCAAGCTGGGCAAGCTGGAAGATACCATCCGCCACAGCGTGGAGCTGGGCGTGACCAATGTTGTGCCTTTTTTCAGCCGCTACTGTGTAGCTGCCCCCAAAAAAGAGGAAGCAAAAAACGAGCGCTACTGCCGCGTGGCTGTGGAAGCCGCCAAGCAGTGCGGCCGCGGCATTCTGCCCACGGTGGAGCTTCCCCTACCGGATTTTAACGCCGTGTGCGACCGCTTCAAGGACTATGACCTCGTGCTCTTCTTTTACGAGTGCGGCGGTGTTTCGCTGCGGGAAGTTTTCAACAAAGAACCGGGAAACCGTGCAAAACGGATCGCCGTGGTGACCGGCAGTGAGGGCGGTTTTGCCGCCGAGGAAGCTGCCCGCGCTGCCGAATGCGGCGCCGTTACCGTTGGCCTCGGCCCCCGCATCCTCCGCTGTGAAACCGCTCCCCTCGCCGTCCTCTCCGCCGTCATGACATTGACGGGGAACCTGGAATAATACGAAATAAAAATTAAAAAAGAATAAAGAATAATGCTGGTGTGCGTGCCGCGCACGCACATTAAAATAGCTTTGTACCTTCTTTTTTGAGCCGAGCAGCGCGAGGCGGTCCACCTACATTATTCTTTATTCATTATTCTCTATTCATTAAAAATTCTCTCCGCACCCTTATCATATGCCGTAGGCGGCAAAGGGTGCGGGGAGACTTTTATAGTTCGGTTTGCATCAGAATGCTTTTGAGGGTGTTGATGTGAACGGATTCCACGCAGAAATTGCGCACACCAATGCGCATGAAAGCGGGCATGGTTTCCAGGTCTTTTTGCATAATGCCGCACAGGTACAGCGGCACGCCGCGCGTCTGGGCTGCGTGCATCATATCCTGCACCAAACGCAGCACGGCAGGGTTATCGGCGGGGGTGGGCTTTTCCCGCCGGGAAACACCACAGGTATACTGCACCAAATCGTCCAGGTCCACGGCCAAAAAGTCAGCCCCGGCGTCAATGATCTCCCCTGCCATCAACGCAGCGGCGGGGATTTCGATCAAGCAGCCAACAGGCAGATTCCCGCAGAACGGCAAACCTTTTTCTTTCAGGCTCTCGTTGCAGCGCTTCATCTGGTCCATGCGGGTGCGCCAGGCATCCACATCGGGGACCATGGGGAACAGCACCTGCAAGGCACCTTCCGGTGCCTCCACTGCAGCCTGCATCAGGGCGGAAAGCTGGGTAAGCGCCGTGGTCTCTTCCTCCATCCGTGTCTGCATGCCATCCATCCATTGGCCGCAGTCGTCCGCAGCCCAATCGCAGGTGCGCACGGTAATGGGTTTGCCGCCGCTGTTCTTGATGCATGTTTTATAGGCTTCCACCTGCTGGGCTTCCGTCAGCTCCTTGATTACAACGGATTCCGTGCGCAGCAGTCCAATGCCGGAAGCCCCCGCCTGAATGGCTTTCTGGATGGCCTCCGGTGCGGCGCAGGCTGCGCTGGCCAGCAGAACAAACGGCGTGCCGTCCCGCGTGCGGCAGGGGGCCGCAGCCAACGGGTCGGGCAGGGCGTTGCTGTTTTGCAGCTCCTGCCGCCGTGCTTTCACCTGCCGCAGCTGGGCGGCGGTGGGGTCAATGATCAGCTGGGCGTGTTCAGCATCCACCACTGCGCGGCAGCCCGCCGCAGCAGCGGCTACCCCCTTGCCCAGCTGGAATACCGCCGGGATGCCCATGCTGCGCGCCATAATGGCGGCGTGGCTGGTTTCACTGTCCGTTTCCGAGGCAAGCCCCAGGATCATGCCCGGTGCCTGACCAAACAGATCGCTGGGGTAAAACAGCTCTGCCGCCAGGATGCTGGGCTCCGTCAGGTGCAGACGGCGGCTGGGGCGGCCATCCAAAATATCCACCACGCGGCGGCAGGCATCGCACACATCCACGCTGCGCTCCCGGATGTAATCATCATCCACGTTTTTTAAGCGGCCTGCAAAAATCTGCTCCGCACGCTCCACGGCGGCAGCGCTGCCGGCACCTGCGGCTATGTAATCGCCAATTTCGTTGGTGAAGGATTCATCCTCCAACAGGGCAATCTGGAACATTAAAATATCGGCATCCTGCCCGCAGGCGTGCTGCTGCAGGCGGTTCAGTTCATCTTTTGCCAGCACAATGGCAGCTTCGTACAGGGCACGCTCCCGGAACGGGTCGCACACAATGCGGTGCAGGCCCGCCGCACCGCGGTCAATGCGAACAACAGGGCCGACTGTTAAGCCATCGGACACTGCCAATCCCTGAAAAGTTTGCATGTTGTCCTCCTTGTTGAACCTTCTTGTCTGTGCAGTCTTACAGGAATTTTGCCGACGGCATTTTGCTTAAAGTATGGCTGACCAGCGCGGTAACAAAGTCTTCCGGCACGGCTGTTGCCATGGCAGCTTCGCCAAGGATATTGCCCTCTTCCCGGCCAAGCAGGGTCTTATAGCGGTCCGCGGGGTCTTTATCGCATTGACCCATAAAAGTCAGGGCCAGCAGTTTGGGGGTATAGGGTACTTCACTCGGCACATCCACCATCTCCGCCGCTAGTTCCAGCGGGGCAATCGCGCCGCGGGTGGGGGCGGTCAAATTTTCGGAGAACGCCGCCGGGTAATGCTTATGCTGGCGGGCCAGTGCTTCGGTCAGCGCCAGGGTCGGCGCGCGGGAGATTGCCGCGCTCAGCTGGGCCTGGTATTCAGCGGCAAAGTCCTGCATAAAGCTGTTTTCATCAGGCAGAATGCCATACGCCGTACCGCCCAGGCGGCCAAATTCCCGCATGGTATCCATATAGCCCAGGGCAATGTTTTTGGCGGCACGCACACCGTCAAAATCAAACAGCGGCCCCAAGTCCCAATGGCTGCGGATGATGCGGGTAGGCAGACCGGTCAGGTTGGGTCGGGTCAGCCCAATGCCATCCACATCCACGCCGATCAGCTCGGTTGCCCCCATTTTGGCGGCCAGCTCCAGCGGCATATTGTCCCGCCAACCGCCGTCAATGTACTTTACCCCGTCAATCTCATAGGGACGCAGCGCCGGGAAGCAGGCGGAAGAGGCCAGCATATAATCTTTCAGCTGCCCCTGCGGGATATCATCCAGCGTACACTGCACGCTGCGCAGGGTGTTCATTTCGGTAATCACCAAACCGTACTTGATGTGGGATGCCCGGATGGTGTTCTCGTCCATATACTGGTCAATGGTCTGACCCAGCGGTTCGGTGTTCAGCCCGCCGCCGCGCAGAGTTTCCAACAAGAAATCACGCAGTTCCTCCGGCGTTTTGCCCTCTGGCAGTTCCAGCACGCCGTGGTTATCCAGGCTGCGCCACAGGTCTGCCGCTTCGTTCACCTTGCCCATCACAAACAGTGCTGCGTTCAGGCTGCCCACACTGGCACCAGTGATCACATCCGGCAGCCAGCCAAGTTCCATCAGTGCCTGATACACACCAACCTGATAACTTCCCTTTGCGCCGCCGCCCGCAAGCACCAGCCCGCGCACGGTATCATGTTTTTCTGCCATATCCTGCACCTCCCGGTTGTATCCCTCTATCTCAAATTGGTATCACTTATATCAAATGGGTATTACTTTTATGAATCACGCTTATTATAGCATACCCAGCCCGTAAAAGCATATATTATTTTGCCGAATTTATTTACCTCCTTGCAACCAGATTCTTAAAAGTGTATCATAAAAACAGCAGCGTTTATTTTTTGATCCCCCTCATACTGGTTTACCTGCTAGATTGGGCAGCACAGTAATCCAATCATTTTTCATCATCTTGCACACTGTGTTCGCCCATTAGGAAAAGGAGTTTATATTTTCATGAAAGATACCGCAAAAAAGCCGATCCTTGTCATTATGGCAGCCGGCATGGGCAGCCGGTTCGGTGGCCTGAAGCAGATCGAGGCCGTTGGCCCCACCGGGGAAGCGATTCTGGATTACAGCCTGTTCGATGCCCACCGCGCCGGGTTTGAAACGGTCGTGTTCATCATCAAGCACGCAATCGAAGACGCGTTCAAATCCACTGTGGGTGCCCGCGCCGAAAAGGCCGGGCTAAATGTGCGCTATGCGTATCAGGAGCTGGATATTCTGCCGGAAGGTTTTACCGTGCCGGAGGGCCGCATCAAGCCGTGGGGCACCGCCCATGCCATTTTGTCTGCTGCCGATGTGATTGATGCGCCGTTCGCTGTCATCAATGCCGATGATTATTACGGCCGCACCTGCTTTGAGCTGATCTACAATTACCTGAGCGCCGGGCACACCGGCCCGAAATATCCTTGGGTGATGGTGGGGTATCTTTTGGGCAACACGGTCAGCACCAACGGTTCCGTCAGCCGTGGTGTCTGCGTAACAGATGCTGACGGAAATCTTGACACGGTAACGGAGCGCACCCGCATTGAAACTTATGATAGCGGTATCCATTACACGGAAGACGGCGGCGAGACCTGGGTGGACCTGCCCGCGGATACGGTCGTTTCGATGAACATGTGGGGCTTTACCCCGGATTTCATCACCGAGGCCAAAGCCGGGTTTGTAGATTTTCTGCGCAGCAGCCTGCCGGGCAACCCGCTCAAGTGCGAGTATTACCTGCCCACCGTGGTAACGGAAGCGCTGGAAACCGGCAAAGCGGAAGTAAAGGTGCTGACCACCCCGGACAAGTGGCACGGCATTACCTACCGTGAGGACAAACCGGAGCTGGTTGCCGCCCTGGCCGCCATGCACGCCAGCGGTTTTTACCCGAAAGAGCGGCTGTTTTAATTACGGGGGATTTTTCAGCCTTTCTTGAACGAAAGGCTTCGGCGTAAGGACTTTAAGGCAATACCGCATAATTCTAAGTGCCGATACGGCGAGCGAGGTGCGGCA
>OLOI01001443.1_pt1 | contig 20177 bp, 13 predicted proteins | sample 1672131 | NCBI WGS metagenome assembly OLOI01 (sample SAMEA3136651, study PRJEB25190) | human gut metagenome
ATTCTCAATGGACGCGATATAGCGGGGAGCGATGTTCATCTTATCCGCTAACTGATTGCGTGATATGCCCTTTGCCTTTCTTGCTGCCTTTATGGCTTGACCGAAAGCCTTAAAATCAAATCTTGCGACTTCTCTTTTCATCTCATTTCACCCTACTACATTTTACTGTTCACCTTTCGATTTCGATATGAGTACACATATCATAGACTTGACCGAAATAAAGCATATAATTCACAGATAGTCCCTTGATTTTTGTTCGGCTGTCCGTATATAATTATACTTGTAGAATTATGTGAAAGGGTGTATGAAACATGGAATATATGTCTTGTCCGCAAGCGGCAAAGAAATGGAGCATATCAGAGCGGCGCGTACAGAAGCTATGCGAGGAAAACCGCATACCCGGCGTTTCAAAAATCGGCTATATGTGGCTGATACCAAAGGAGTCGAAAAAACCTCGTGATGGTAGGCTGAAGAAAGCAATAGAATAAATTTTGCGTTTCATATCCATTCCACATTCTCATGCTACACTACTGTAAAAGGAGGTGCACCGATGGCAACACTACTGATTGTTGAGGATGATCGCAAGACCAATGAAGCGATTTGCGAATACCTCAAGCCTGCAGGCCACACAGTCATTCCAGCCTATGACGGCGGAGAAGCTTTAGAATTTTTTCAGCAGAACAGCATTGATCTTGTTGTACTGGACATTATGCTGCCCCATGTCAGCGGTCTATCTATCCTGCATGAGATACGGCGGACAAGCACAACGCCCGTCTTAATGCTCACGGCCATTGAGGACGAATATACACAAATTATGAGTTTTGACGAGCAGGTAGACGACTACATGACAAAGCCGTTTTCAATGGTACTGCTGGGGAAACGAATTACCGCGCTCCTGCGCCGGAGTGGACAGACTACTATGCTTCAAACGATGACCTTTGGTGATGTGACTGTCGATTTCTCCGGCTATACTGCCAGCGACAGCGCCGGGAAAATCGACATCATGCCCAAGGAAATTGATTTACTCCGGCTGCTGGTGGAGCATAAGGGGTTGGTGTTGACCCGTTCACAGATTTTGGACGAGCTGTGGGGCGTTGACTACCCGATTATTGACCGAACCGTAGACACCTACATCAAAAATCTGCGGAAGAAACTGCGGCTTGACTGCATCGTGACAGTTAAGGGCATCGGCTACAAATATGAGGTGCAGCCATGAAACGATTAAAACTATTTCCCAAAATTTTTCTCTATACGTTGGGCATCATGCTTTTTATTATCATTGTCGCACATGGCCTAATTTATCTACTTGCACCGCGAATGCAATTTGAAGTGACCGCAGGAAACAATCAGATGGAAATCCTTGCAGTCAGTGTTAATCAAGAAAAAATTGTGGCAGAGGCAGTAATAAAAGCCCTACCGATTTCGTTAAGCTGCTCCCTAATCATATCTGTGGTATGCTCCTTACTGTTCTCAAAGGTAATTACCGACCCTATCAAGAAAATATCTGCTTCAACAGAGAAAATGATGGAGTTAGAGCGTGGGGCAAACTGCGCGGTTTATACAAAAGATGAAATTGGTACATTGGCACAGAACGTCAACGACCTATATTCACCATTGAACATTTAGAGCGGGAAAAGGACGCAGTGCGGGATATGGAACGGGCCAAAGTGGATTTTCTGAGGGCGGCATCCCATGAACTGAAAACACCCGTAACTGCGCTAAACGCCACCTTGGAAAATATGATTTTGGGTGTTGGGAAGTATCAAGACTATACAACCTATCTCCCGGAGTGCAAGGAAATGGTCGAACAGCTTTCCGGGATGATACATGAAATTCTGGAAACCTCCAAGTTGAATTTGACCGCCGAACCGCCAAAACAGGTTGATGTGTCTAAATTGTTGGCTGAACTGTGTGAACCCTATCAACTGATTGCGGCGGCACATCAAATTACGTTCTCTCTTAGCCTGCCGGAACAGTTTCCCGCTGTACTGCCTGTCAATCCGTTTAGTAAGGCGGTGTCTAATATCCTCGCAAATGCTGTCGCTTATACGGCGGCCGGGAAAACCGTTTCTGTCTATATGGACGGTCACCGCCTTATAATTGAAAACGAGTGTGACCCTATTCCGGCCAACGAAATACACCGCCTGTTTGAACCGTTCTACCGTCCAGACTTTTCCAGAAGTCGGGACAGTGGCGGCAACGGTCTGGGCCTTTATATTGTAGACACGCTTTTGACTTCTATGAACATTCCTTATTCTTTTTTGCCTATGAAGTCCCCGTCTGGGATGTGCTTTACCATCCAGCTATAAATGCGAAAACTCCCCAGCCGGGGAGTTTTTCATTTCTACCATAATTCCATATCCGTTTCATACCCATTCCATATCAAGGTGCTATCCTACGGGTGCGTTTGGAAGAACAGCATAACAAAATGGAGGTACTAAAACGTGAGCATTTTCAAAAGGGCGTTTTTATACGTCACACGAAAGCGGGGGAAAACCATTCTCCTGTTCGCCATCCTGCTGATTATGGCAACCTTTGTCCTGACGGGCCTTTCCATCTGGAAAGCATCGGAGGCCGCACAGCTCGACCTGCGGCAGAGCTTGGGCGGTGAGTTTGACATTTTCGTGGATTGGAACAACAGTCCCTATGTGGTCAAGGAGAATGTCAGCGAGGATTACGACGAGGAAACCGGTATAACAACAAACAATTTTCTCATGTACTCCACGGTGCAGTTTACACCGGAGAACATCGCCGCGATCAAAGGTGTCTCTGGCGTGAAGTATTGCAGCGCAAGGCAGGACAATCTTTTGCCATTTGATGGGCTTTCCCTTTTCACCGGAACGATCTCAACTGACGCAAAATATCAGGGATATACAAAGGCGCTGGGCGTCTGTAATACGGAGGATGATGAACTTTTCACCACTGGCACATTGACGTTGGCTGATGGGCGGCATATCTCTGTCAGTGATACCCATGTAGCGATTATCAGTCAGGACTTGGCGGAGAAAAACGAGCTGAAAATCGGGGACTATCTCACCGCTCATAGTTATAGCGTCGAAGATCAGGGCTTTACCGGGCCAGAAATCAAGGTGCAGATCATCGGACTGTTTACTCCGAACTTGGTGGAGCAGTTCGGGGAAACCATCACCACCTACGACAAAATCCAGAACCGAGTGTTTGTAGATTTGCAGACCTCGAAAGAAATTGACGGCGGAGAAATCAACTACGGATTTTCCGCCCTCCATGTCACCATAGACGACCCGCAGGACATGGCGCGGGTGGTAGCCGATGTGAAAACTCTGCCGGGAATAGACTGGAACGCCTTTACTGTTGAAGTAGACAACGAAACTTATGAGAGTGCCGCTGCTCCACTGGCTACGCTGAATGAATTGGTTGTGACCCTGCTGGTGGTGATTATCGTTGTCAGTGCCATCATTCTGGCTCTGATGTGGTACTCGAAAAAAGTAACCCGGAAAAGTGTGTGGTGGTTGTTTGACCGCATGATACCTGCTGTGGCGATTGTCTGCTTCTGTATCCGTTTTGGTAATTTAATGAATTCCGAGATATTCGGATATCCCACCACGTTGCCTTGGGGATTTGAATTTGTCCGTTCCCGGGAGTGGCATCAGCTGTATGAAGGTTTGCCTTGCCATCCTACTCAGATTTATGAAATGCTGTATTGCCTGGTTGCCGGTGTAACAGCCTGGGTGATGTACCATACATACCATTTACAAAAGAGGGTGGGATTAATAACCGGAGTAAGCTTGCTTATATTCTTTGGCACTCGCTTTGCTCTGGAGTTTATGAAGAATCCGCAGGTTGCCGAAGAGGCGGATATGACTTTTAATATAGGGCAGTGGCTCAGTGTGCCGCTGATTCTGCTGGGGGCGTATCTCATAGCCACCAGCCGCACCCGGAAAGAATAAAGGTTCCGGGAGAGGGGGGAAGCAGGTGAAAGGATACCTTTTCAGCCTTCCGGCATCGCCCTGTATATCACGTGCGGGGCGCGTCCGTTTCTTTCTATTTTCTTTTCGCTGCTCCATTGGCGTAGTTCGCTGCCGGCTTTTGTTTTCAGCAACCCTGTCAAGGCACAATATTCCTTGCAAGTGATAATGGAGTGCTCTTTCAGATAATTTGTCAGCCGTACAAAGCGTTCTTCTGCTGAATATCGGGTGGAGGAGGTCCGGAAACCATATTCCGCCCGTTCCAGCTTTCCTTTGCTTCGTACCTCCTTACGGAATTTCCGGGTGGGTTTGAACTTTATGTTGTCAAAATGTACCGATGCGGCGCGTATCTCGCTTTTGTCCGTTACCTTGCGGCAAGTCAGTGTGGCCGAGAATGTGCCCAGTTCTCCCAGTTTTACGTTATAACCGTCTGCCAGGTAATTGGCGATAATGCTTTCCAGGTCACATAACAGACCGACGACGGTCCCTTCGTGGACGGTAGAACGCCGGGCGATGTCTTTAGCCAGGTCTTTCAGGTTTTTTGTGCCCGATACTACAATTTGCGGATACAGGGTGGGCTGTTCCTTCTCTCCCTGTATGTCGGGGGAGGTTTTGAAATCATACTTTGCTGCCATGTTTAATGCTTTTTAATAGGGAGATTAAGTCGTTTCTTGCTGAACGCTAAGGGGATTCTTTCTATTAACTTCTATAGACGCAGGCAATGGACCGTACGGTTTACTGTAGTGGACTGTACGGTCTGCTATAGTGGATTGTACAGTCTGCCATCGGAGTCTGTCTTAGTATTCAGGACAAAAGTACTTAATCATACTGGAAAAACCTATTAATTCATAGGAGAAAAGAGCTTGTACGGGCAAATTAGATGTTTCCCTTGAAGGTTTGAGGGATTTTCCTTTCATTGTGGTGTCTTTCTTTTCAGTTGGTGTGCTGTAAAGGTAAGTGTTTTATGCTGATTACCGGCATACTTCGGATAGAAAAAGAGGAGGCGGGCTGACAGTAAGCTGAAGGATTATCCTTCAGGTGTTTTCTTCGATGGAATGGGGAAAAACAGCCCAAACTGAAGGCTGAAGGAAAATTGGCATGAATTTGTTTTTAGAGGTGAAAAGGCGTATGGTTCACGAGAAATGTTACATAATCCGTCACTTTTGTTGCAATGAAACAAAAATGCCGGCAGCTGTAACAAATGTTTTATAGAGGTTGCCGGCTGTCCCCTACCTTTGCCTCAGAAAAACTTCTAAAAACATTTAATGCTATGAACAAAAATCAGCAAAAGAACCGGATGGGCGCGGTCATTATTTTACTTGCCGCCGCTTGCTTGAATGGTTATGCACAACAAGATTCTACCAAAGTGTCCTCTGATTCGAAAGAGGAAGGCAATCGCAATGTCATGTTGAATGCGGCTAGTGCCAATGGTCCTCGTGAAATCTCTATCGGTCTGCCCGGTGGTGATGTGAATGTACTCGAAAATGGTCTGCCTGTGGTATATAATTCGAATCCTCATAATGTAAACACGCATTGGCGCGGAGACAGCAGCTTGGGACATACCGGATTGCTGAAGATTTCCGAAACAGCGATTACTACCGGTAATATAGGTTATGCTGTCAATTCGTTTACGGAACTCGGCTTGGATAAAGAGAAGAAAATGAATGGTGTGCTGAACTACGGCACCAATCATTTCGGTAAACAGCAATTTGACTTCAATCTGAATGGAAGCATCGGAAAAGATTGGTTTTACAGCGGCAGCATCTATCAGAATTTTGATCCGGGTTCGTTCAAACTGCGTTTTGCGCAATATCAGGACCGGACTCAGATCTATAAGTTTGCCTTGACCAAGTTCTACAATGAAGGACGTGGACAGCTCTCTGCCATCTACCATTACAGCAACAGCCATTGGTTGTCCAATGCTACCACCGGTGCACCATTTATTTATGTAGGCGATGGGAGTGTGAAGGAAATTCCCGGTTTCGGACTCGGCACTTCTTCTTATCTGCCCAATGTATCGGATATGGTTTATATGGACATGCGTACCGGCGAGATGAAAAAGATCAGTCTGTATGATGCTACGGCCAGTAAAGGAAATCAGTTGACGGTTCTGAACCGTTACCGGTGGGATAACGGGTTGGAGTGGAAAATCAATATGAAGTATGACCATGCTTTGGGTTCCTATCTGTACCAGACTCCGATGTCTATGGAGCAGAAAGTAGGAGCCGACGGCTATAGCACCAAAGGACTGGATGGAACATTGAATCCTTATGAGGGATATGTACAGAGCCGCATGTCCTGTTTCAACCGGGGGAATATAGATGAGTTCTTCTTTACCACCGAGTTGTCGCGGAAGTATGATGATATGACTTGGCGTGTGGGGGTGAACGAATGGTATTATGATGTGGACTATGCTTCGAACACTACCATGTATGACCATACGGTGGAAGAATATCCCCAAATGTTGTACAGCGCTGATACGAAGGATATTCATCATTACGGAAACACTCCTTATTATAATCTGAACCAGAATGCTTCCGAATATTACAAAGGACATGAAAACAAACTGGCTCTTTATGCTACTCACGACTGGGACATCACCGATAAATGGAATGTGTATTATGGCGCACGCTTCGAGTACCAGCGTCTGGCAGGAAAGAACCTGGCGGTATATAATGCCGAAGGCAATCCGGTAGGCCGCTTTGCCGGTTATCATATCGGGGCAGTTGCAGCCGATGGTACGAAGATAGCTCCCCGTTATTTCAGTTACAATTGGCTGAACATGGCTTTCACGGCTGCCGCCACTTATAAAATGACAAAGCAGTTTGGCTTTACCGCCGATTTCACCTACAATACCCAGCGGCCGAATATGTCGAACTTTGCTCCTGCCGAGATGCCGAATGTAGATAAGATTACAATTCCGTTGGGGCGTGCGGGTATTTATTTCAATAATGACTGGATTAGTCTGACCTCACTGTTCAGTTACATTGCCAAGACTAACAACAACTCTACCTTGAATCTGATTAATCCGAATAATGATAAGGATATTAAGGCGGCCGCATTGAGTTATGATATTGAAACAATAGGGTGGACGACGGATGCGGTGGTGAAACCTTTCAAAGGATTTGATTTCCACTTCCTGTTCACTTACCAAAGCCCGAAGTATAAGAAGTATGAAACGGGAGTGACCTTTAGTGACGGGACAACATCGGGTATCAATGCCACCGGCAATATCGTTACTGAAATTCCGAAGGTGCTGATAGAGCTGGACCCTAGTTACAACATTACCAAAGACTTGAAGGTATGGGCCAGTTTCCGTTACTTCAGCAAGACGTATGCAAATATTAAAAATGCCTATTATTTCAACGGCCGTTGGGAAACATTCGGTGGAATAAACTGGAATGTGAACAAACATTTGTCCTTAAGCGGAACTGTGATAAACTTCTTGAACCAGACCGGGGCGAAAGGAAGTATTTCGGGAGCCGAGCTGGTAGATAAGGAGAATGCGGCGGCATATAACGGCGCATGGATGGCAGGCAGCTATATCCGTCCGTTCACCGTAGAATTTGCGGCGAAAATAACATTCTGATTCAAGAGGGATTTAATTCTTCTTTATGGTGGAAAAGTAACATTTATACATAAGAATGAAACAAATGTTTCAGCCGGTAAGGCAGGTTTCCGTTAACTTTGCCGATAACGAAAAACAATCAAACAAAACTTTTAATATCCTATACTTCATGAAAACAAATCTTGTTAACCTTGCATTAGGTTTAGCCTTTACAGGAGGCGCTGTTTCTTGTCAGTCACAAAAAAATGACCTGGTTTTCGAACATCAGGGAGATACGGTGACAATCGTACATATTGCCCGTCCCGCTAACTATTTGTTGCTTCCGATTCAGGAGAGCAGCAAGGAAGGACTGGTAAGGCTGGATACTGGGAGCCCCGCAGATACCGATATGGATGTGCGTCTGGCTACAGACAGCGTTGAATATTATGTTCCGTTTGCCTTGCCTCAGGGAAGTGAGGAAGCTACTGTCATTATAAAGAAGGTGGCGGCAGATGCGCTGTGTTGGGACAGCATCCGGGTTTCGGATACATTTGATACGGCAAACAGGGATAAGTTCCGTCCGGTTTATCATCACACTCCGCTTTATGGCTGGATGAATGATGCCAACGGACTGGTTTATAAAGACGGTGAATATCACCTTTATTTTCAATATAATCCATACGGCTCCGTATGGGGAAATATGCACTGGGGACATTCCGTGAGCAAGGATTTGGTTCATTGGGAGCATCTTGACCCGGCGATTGCCCGTGATACATTGGGGCATATCTTTTCGGGAAGTGCCATTGTGGATAAACATAACAGCGCAGGCTACGGTGAAAATACAATTGTCGCTTTTTATACTTCGCACCGTAATATACCCGGTGGGCAGAGCCAGGTACAAAGTATGGCATACAGTACGGACAACGGGCGTACTTATACGAAGTATGAACAGAATCCGGTTCTTACTCCGTTTGACGGACTACAGAATTTCCGTGACCCGAAGGTCTTTTGGTATGAACCCGAACAGAAATGGATTATGATTGTCAGTGCGGATAAGAATATGCGTTTTTATTCATCTGCCAACTTGAAGCAATGGGAATATATGAGTGAGTTTGGAGAAGGATTTGGTCCTCAGCCCAATCAGTTCGAATGTCCGGATTTCATCCAACTTCCTGTAGATGGTGACCGGACCAGGATGAAATGGGTGATGATTGTCAATATCAATCCGGGATTTGTCTATGGAGGCAGCGGTACGATGTATTTTACAGGCGACTTTGACGGGCATCAGTTTGTATGTGATACGAAACCCGAGGTGGTGAAATGGCTCGACTGGGGGAAAGATCATTATGCCACTGTTTGTTTCTCGAATACCGGCGACCGTGTCATTGCCGTACCTTGGATGAGCAACTGGCAGTATGCTAACTATACTCCTATACAACAGTTCCGCAGTGCCAATGCTTTGCCGCGTGAGCTGAGTCTGTATACGGGAGAAGACAAACAGCTTTATCTGAGTGCCGCACCGGTAAAGGAAACGGAGCACTTGCGGAAAGATTCTAAAAAGCTGGATGATTTTACAGTAAATGGCGAGAAGCGTTTAGAAACACTTTTTGAAAATAACGACGGCGCTTTTGAACTGGAATTGCAACTGGTGTCGGCTGGTAAAGAGGCTGGTTTTGAATTGCTGAACAGTTTGGGTGAGAAGGTGAAGATTTATTTGGACGCTTCGGAGGGACGTGTGGTAATGGACCGTGCGGAAAGTGGTATTGTAGATTTTGGCAAGAAGGTAAAACCGCATGATTTGGATACCGAAGAAAGTTATGCTCGTTATAAAGAGGTTACGGTGAATTATAAAAATGATTTTGCTTTGGGCACTTGGGCTCCGATAAACACCGCGAAGGCACATAAAATTCAAGTTTTTGTGGATAATGGAAGTGTGGAACTGTTTGTTGACGGCGGTCGCATTGCCATGACTAATCTGGTATTCCCGAATGAACCTTATAACTCTTTGCGTTTTTATAGTAAAGGAGGAGAGATGAAGATTTCAAATTTCACAATATATAAGTTAGGTTTGTAAACTAAGTATAAAGCCATGAATAGCAATAAAAATCTGTATGCCAAATTAATTCCGGTGATGCTGTGTTTCTTCGCCATGGGATTTGTAGACCTGGTGGGGATTGCATCGAATTATGTAAAAGCGGATCTGGATCTGACAGACTCTCAAGCCAATATATTTCCTTCCTTGGTCTTCTTCTGGTTCCTGATTTTCTCCGTACCTACAGGTATTCTGATGAATAAGATAGGGCGTAAGAAGACAGTTCTTCTGAGTCTGATTGTCACTTTTGCCTCTTTGCTGCTCCCTATATTCGGCGACGGCTATACGCTTATGTTGATTTCTTTCTCTTTACTGGGTATCGGTAATGCGTTGATGCAAACCTCTTTGAATCCGTTGCTGAGTAATATTATTGCGGGGGAAAAGTTGGCAAGTACATTGACTTTCGGTCAGTTTGTAAAAGCTATTGCTTCCTTTCTTGCCCCTTACATTGCCATGTGGGGAGCGATACAGGCTATTCCTACTTTCGGGCTTGGCTGGCGGGTATTATTTCCTGTTTATATGGTGATAGCCGTTTTTGCCATCGTGTTGTTGGGGCTGACCCCTATTGAGGAAGAGAAACCCGATAAAGCGTCCGGCTTCAAAGCGTGCTTTTCCTTGTTGGGAAAACCGTTTATTCTCTTGTCTTTCATTGGGATCATGTGCCATGTCGGTATTGATGTCGGTACGAATACAACGGCTCCTAAAATCTTGATGGAGCGTTTGGATATGACATTGGCTGAGGCCGGTTTTGCAACAAGTCTTTATTTTATTTTCCGTACGGTGGGTTGCTTCCTCGGAGCCTTTATCTTGCAAAAGGCTTCTGCAAAGTCTTTCTTTGCTCTCAGTGTCGTGTTCATGTTGCTGGCAATGGTGGGATTATTTATATTCCATTCGGAAACAATTATTTATATTTGCATTGCCATGATTGGTTTCGGTAACTCCAATGTGTTCTCTATTATATTCTCGCAGGCATTGTTTGCCATGCCCGAAAAGAAAAATGAAGTTTCCGGATTGATGATTATGGGGCTGTTCGGCGGTACGGTATTTCCGTTGGCCATGGGAGTTGCCAGTGATGCCATGGGGCAGAGTGGCGCTGTGGCGGTGATGACTGTCGGAGTTATCTATTTGTTGATGTATACCTTGAAAATAAAGAAATGATTTTAATTGTAAACAGTAAATAATATCATGAATCAAATCATCGTAGGAATGGGTGAGGCACTATGGGATGTGCTGCCCGAAGGAAAGAAAATTGGTGGTGCTCCGGCAAACTTCGCTTATCATGTGTCACAATTCGGTTTTGACAGCCGGGTGGTCAGTGCGATTGGCGATGACAAGCTGGGTAATGAGATACTTGAGAATTTTGATGGCAAGAACTTGAAGTATCAGATAGAGAAAGTGCCTTATCCCACAGGAACCGTACAGGTGGAACTGGACCCTAATGGGGTACCTATGTATGATATAAAAGAAGGGGTGGCTTGGGATAATATACCTTTTACACCTGCTTTGGAGGAGTTGGCAAAGAATACCCGTTCCGTATGCTTCGGCTCGTTGGCACAGCGTAGTGTGGTTTCAAGGGAAACAATCAACCGTTTTCTGGATGTGATGCCCGAAGGAGAAGGACAATGTAAAATTTTCGATGTGAATTTGCGCCAAGGTTTCTATACGAAGGAGATTCTTTGCAACTCGATGAAAAAATGTAATATTTTAAAGATTAATGACGAGGAGTTGGTCACAGTGAGCCGTATGTTCGGTTATCCCGGCATAGACTTGCAGGATAAATGCTGGATTCTGTTGGCGAAATATAATCTGAAGATGTTGATTTTAACGTGTGGGGTCAATGGCAGTTATGTCTTTACTCCGGGTGAGATTTCATTTGTAGAGACTCCGAAGGTGGAGGTGGCCGATACGGTAGGTGCGGGCGATTCGTTTACGGCGACTTTTGTAGCTGCTATTTTGAAGGGAAAGCCGGTTGCCGAGGCGCATAAACTGGCTGTTGAGGTTTCTGCATACGTATGTACGCAAAACGGGGCTATGCCTGAGTTGCCGGCTCGTTTAAAGAATGAGTTGATTTAAATTTTAATGGTTGCGGATACTCATTCAAATTGGATTGGAAATCATATTGTCTGAGGCTGTATCGCGAAGAACCTGTAAATACAAAGTAGATGTAATCAGGTTCTTCGCGATGTCTTTTTTTTACTTTCTCTTGCAGATGTTTGTTTTATTGGCGGTTACCTTTTATCTTTGTTATCTATAAATACCTTGAGGAACATGAAAAAACATCTTTTGTTTTTGATTTTATGCCTTATGGGAATTCTGACATCGTGCAGTCAGAAACATACGCGCTATTACATTGGTGTTTCACAATGTAGTGATGACGAATGGCGGCATAAAATGAATCATGAAATTGTACGTGAAGCCTTGTTTTATGATGGGGTGGAGGTGGAGATCCGTACCGCGAAAGATAATAGCCGGAATCAGATAGAAGATATCAACTATTTTATTGACAGGAAAGTTGATTTATTGATTGTCGCTCCGAATGAGGCGGCGGCTGTCACTCCTGTTGTGGAGAAGGCATACGGGCTGGGAATACCTGTTGTGGTAATTGACCGTAAGATTTTGTCGGACCGTTATACGGCTTTTGTGGGCGCTGATAATTGTGAGATTGGCAAAGATGTGGGACAATATATTGTGAACCGTTTGGGTGGAAAAGGGAAGATTTTGGAGATAACGGGACTGGAAGGTTCCACTCCGGCTATGGAGCGTCATAGAGGATTGGCGGATGCCTTGAAGGCAGAGCCTGGAATAGAAATTGCCGCCAGCGTGGACGGAGCCTGGCTGCAAAGTGTGGCTGGGGAGAAAATGGATTCCATACTTCAAGACAATAAGGATATAAATCTGGTTTTTGCCCAAAATGACCGCATGGCTGTCGGGGCTTATTTGTCGGCCAGACAGCGACAGTTGGAAAAGGAAATGTTGTTTGTCGGTATTGATGCGTTGCCTGGCAAGGGGTATGGAGTGGAGCAGGTACTGGAAGGGGTGTTGGATGCCACTTTTATTTACCCTACCGGAGGAGATAAAGTGATGCAGGTGGCGATGGATATTTTGGAGAAGCGTCCGTATGAACGGGATACTAAGTTATCAACAGCCCTTGTTGATAAAACGAATGCCCGTGTCATGCAGTTGCAGACAGACCACATTGCCGAACAGGACGGAAAGATAGAACGGCTGAATAATCAGGTGGACGAATATTGGTCAAGATACTCTGCCCAGACCATGTTTCTGTATGCATGTCTGATTATCCTGTTACTGTTTGCTGCCTTATTGGCGATCATCGTCCGTGCGTATTGGACAAAGAACCGGATGAACATGGAGTTATCCCGTCAAAAGAAACAATTGGAGGAACAACGCGACCAACTGATCAGCCTCTCCAAGCAGTTGGAAGAGGCGACTCATGCCAAACTGGTCTTCTTTACGAATGTTTCTCATGATTTCCGTACTCCGCTTACTTTGGTTGCCGATCCGGTGGAACAGCTTTTAGAGGATAAAGACTTGACCTCTAAGCAACGATCCTTATTGAAAGTGGTACATAAGAATGTGAATATTCTGTTGAGGCTGGTCAACCAGATTCTTGATTTCCGTAAGTATGAAAATGGTAAACTGGAGTTGGTGAGAACCAATATGGACCTGCGTGCGCAATTACAGGAATGGAGCCATGCATTTCAAACATTGGCTTTGAGAAAGCATATCCATTTTGTTCTGGACGTGAACGATGACCGGACAGACTGTCTGATGGCGTTGGATGCCGAAAAGATGGAACGTGTCTATTTTAATTTATTGTCCAATGCGTTTAAGTTTACCCCGGAGAATGGAACTATCACTGTCACACTTTCTACTTTAATAAAGGAGGAAAATAGAAGATATGTCCGTCTGGTAGTTGCTGATACCGGTTCGGGAATCTCTGTCCGGCACATCCGGCATATTTTCGACCGCTTTTATCAGATGGATGTGAACCATGCGGGCTCAGGTATTGGTCTTGCTTTGGCAAAGGCTTTTGTCGAGTTGCACGGCGGGGTGATAACGGTGGACAGTGTGGAAGGAAAAGGAACAGTGTTTACGGTGGATATTCCTATGGAGATAGTGGAGGGGCAGTCTGTAGATCGGATACAGGAACCGCACACTACACAGCCGACGGTGGTGGAGGAATTGGAGGAAACGGAAACAGAAGAAAGGCTTCCGGATGAGAATAAGGAATGCATCTTGATAATTGACGATAATGCGGATGTACGTGGCTATGTGAAATCATTATTGAAAGAGGAATATACGGTGATAGAGGCTGCCGACGGACATGCCGGATTAAAGAAAGCTATGAAATATGTGCCTGATGCCATTATCTGTGATGTGATGATGCCGGTGATGGACGGATTGGAATGTTGCAGGAAGCTGAAAATGGAATTACAGACTTCTCATATTCCGGTGATGTTGCTTACTGCCTGTTCTTTGGATGAACAGCGGATACAGGGGTTTGAATGTGGAGCGGATTCTTATATTTCCAAACCTTTTAATTCCAAATTGTTACTGGTGCGTCTTCGGAATCTGATTGATAACCATAAGCGGTTGAAACAGTTTTTCGGAGATAAGATTACTTTGTCTAAAGAGTCTGTAAGCGAGGTGGATAAAGGATTTGTGGAGCGCTTCAGAGAGCTGATAGAAGCAAATTTGACAGATTCTGAGTTAAGTGTGGAAGAATTAGGCAGTAAGATGGGATTAAGCAGGGTGCAGCTTTATCGTAAGATTAAGGCACTTACCAATTATTCTCCCAATGAACTGGTGCGTATTGCCAGATTAAAGAAAGCTGCTTCTTTGTTGGCTTCTTCTGAGAAAACCATATCCGAGATAACGTATGAGGTAGGTTTTACATCTCCTTCTTATTTTACCAAGTGTTACAAGGAATATTTCGGAGAAAGTCCTACGGATTTCTTGAAACGCAGAGGATAATTGTGGGGGCGGACACGCAGCTCCGCCCCTACAAGGAATACTTTAAATCAGTGTTGATAAATCTTTTTCGGCTACAAAAGAGAGATTATTAAGAATAATCACTTCCCTTGCTCTGTCCGGATTGTCTGTCCGGAAAATCAAGATGCCTTTATTTCCTAACAGGAAGGAATACAGATAAGTAATGCCTATTTGGGCTTCACTGAAAATGGTGATGGCGTCTGCCGCCCGCCCCGGCTGATTGTCTAGTGTGATGGCGAACACATCGGAGAGTGCCACGGAGATTCCTGCCTCTTTCAGCGTCTCGTATGCGCGTTTGGGTTCCGAGCAGATGATACGGTAAATGCCATACTCTACTGTATCGGCAATGGTAGAGGCAATCAGCTGTATGCCTGCTTCTTTCAATAAGTTCAATACTTTCTGTAGTGTCCCCGATTTGTTTTCGATGAAGACGGATAATTGTTGTATAGTCATAAACTTATTTTTTAAAAGGTTTTACGTAAGTCTTTCACACGGACTGCTTTACCTTCCGATTTAGGCAGTGCTCCTTTGGGTACCAGTTTCACACGTGGGGTAACCAATATCTCATCTTTCAGTTGGCGGGTAATTTCCCGGGTCAATGCTTGCAGGCGTCCATAGTCATCGGTGAACAGTTGGCTCAATTCCACTTCTACAGTCATTTCGTCATTAGATTCGGCGGTTTCGAGTGTGATCAGATAGTCACTGCCCAATTCTTTGAATTGCAATAAAATCGTTTCAATCTGAATGGGGAAGATATTGACCCCTTTCAGGATAATCATATCGTCGCTGCGCCCTTTCATCCTGTCCAGACGTTTGTGATGGCGGCCGCAGGGGCATTCCCCCGGCAGAATGCGGGTCAGATCACGGGTACGGTATCTCAATAACGGCATCGCCTCGCGGTTGATGGTGGTTAGTACCAGTTCGCCCACTTCACCCTCGGGCACAGGTTCCAATGTGTCGGGGTCGATGATTTCTACGATATAATAGTCTTCCCATATATGCAATCCGTTTTGTTCCTGGCATTCAAAAGCCACACCGGGACCGCACATTTCGGACATGCCGAAAGAGTTGTAGGCTTTTACACCCAGCATATCTTCGATGCGGCGGCGTTGTTCTTCGGAATGAGGTTCCGCTCCTATGATCAATGTTCTCAATTTGGTGTCACGACGCGGATCAATCCCCATTTCCTGCATTACCTCGTACATACGGGCTGCGTAACTGGGAATGGCGTGCAAGGCGGTGGTTCCGAAATCGGAGATGAATTTCAACTGGCGTTTGGTGTTTCCGGCAGCGGCAGGTACAGTCAGCATTCCCAGCCTTTCAGCACCATATTGAAAGCCCAGCCCGCCGGTGAACATTCCATAGCCGGAAGAGTTCTGGAAAATATCTCCCGGACGTAATCCTACCATATAAAGACAGCGGGCCACTGCATTAGCCCATTCGTCAAGGTCTTTTTGGGTATGCAGAATGACAGTGGGATTTCCGGTTGTTCCACTGGATGAGTGAAGGCGGACTGTTTTTTCCAAAGGTACGGACGCCAGTCCGAAAGGATAAGTGTCACGTAGATCTTGTTTGGTGGTAAACGGGATTTTCTGTAAATCATCCAATGAACGGATATCTTCCGGACTCAGATGATTTTCGGCAAACCGTTGTTTATAGAAAGGGGAATTCATGCAATGGCGGACAGTCTTTTGCAGTCGTTCCAATTGTAGTTTCTCAATTTCGGGTCGTGTCAGGGTCTCTAACTCTTTGTGTAAATACATAGCATTTCCTGTTTAGTTGGTTATCAGTCCGACAAAAATAGAAAAAAATATAATGCGGTTGGGAATAAGCTGACAAAATATGTATCTTTGGAGGATTTTAATTTGAAAATGTGATGAAAAAGACATTGTTTGTAATAGGTATGCTGTTATGTGGGCTTTCATTGTACGCTCAGGATATGAAAACTCTTTTTATTGCCATGCCCGATTCGGTGGCTCCTTTATTGACAAAGGTAAATCGTGAGGATTGTGTGGATTTTCTGGCAAGCAATATGAAAGCGGAAGTGAAAAATCGTTTTGGCAAAGTATCTGAACTGAAAAGACTGACGGATGATTATTTGTTTCTGCAAACCACCGGAAGTAGTTCTATGGAAATGAAACTGTTACCCTTGAATGATTCTGTAAAGGTGATTTGTGTAGTGAATACTGTTTGCGGTCCGGCTTGTGATAGTGAAGTTCGTTTTTATAATACGGACTGGCAGCAACTGGCGAAGGAGGATTTTATTCAGCTTCCCTCCGTCGGGGCCTTTTATCTGCCGGTGGATACGCTGACCGATGAGGCTTATGCCGCGATTAGAGAGAAGGCGGATATGGAGTTGGTGAAAGCCACTTTATCAGAAGACAAACCTATTATTTCTTTTACTTATACTACTCCGGATTATCTGGCAAAGACGGAACGGGAAAAATTGGTTGTATACATCAGGAAAGAACCTGTAGTGTATGAATGGAAGGGGGGAAAGTATAATGATGTATCTTTGAAATAAAGGTGGATACGTATGATAAAATAAAAGGCTGCAAACTTATCGGGTTGCAGCCTTTTATTTTGGAACTTATGTATAAGTTACAAATTACTTTTTCATACGGTTGCCGTAGCGACTCATGAACTTGTCTACACGACCAGCTGTATCTACTAACTTGGATTTACCAGTGTAGAACGGGTGTGATGTATTAGAAATTTCCAGTTTTACCAACGGATAAGTTTCACCTTCGAATTCGATGGTTTCTTTTGTGCTACAAGTTGAACGTGACAAAAATACATCACCGTTTGACATGTCTTTGAATACTACGGGACGATAGTTTTCAGGATGAATACCTTTTTTCATTTCTGTATATTATTTTATTGTTATTATTTTTTTTACTTGTCTGGTAAACAATATTGGGTGTAATGGTCCATTTTGGACCGCAAAGATACTGCTTTTCTTTGAAATAGAAAAAACTTCGGGCTGTTTTTTCTTCTAAAAGCCTTATTTTCTTCTTTTATAGTATTGTAAGGTAGACATTACAATATAATCAGTTTGTATGTTTTAGTGAAGAAAATAGTTAATAAAATCATTTTTTATGAGATATTTTTGGTGTGAACTTGCCATAGTTAGCGCATTTATGATTACTTTTGCAGTGGAATTTAATTCACTAACAATTATAAATATTAGAACAATGGTTAATTACAAAGATTTAGGTCTGGTAAACACTAGAGATATGTTTGCTAAGGCTATCAAAGGTGGATATGCAATTCCTGCATTCAACTTCAACAATATGGAACAGATGCAGGCTATCATCAAAGCTGCAGTAGAAACAAAATCTCCGGTTATTTTGCAGGTTTCAAAAGGTGCTCGTCAGTATGCTAACGCTACTTTGTTGCGTTACATGGCTCAGGGTGCTGTAGAATATGCAAAAGAATTAGGTTGTGCAAAACCTGAAATCGTTCTTCACCTTGACCACGGAGATACTTTCGAAACTTGCAAGAGCTGTATCGACTCAGGTTTCTCTTCTGTAATGATCGACGGTTCTCACCTGCCTTACGAAGAAAACGTAGCTTTGACTAAGAAGGTGGTTGACTACGCTCATCAGTTTGATGTAACTGTAGAAGGTGAATTGGGTGTATTGGCCGGTGTGGAAGATGAAGTTTCTTCTGATCATCATACTTATACTGACCCTGAAGAAGTAATTGATTTTGCTACTCGTACAGGTTGCGACTCATTGGCTATCTCTATCGGTACTTCTCACGGTGCATACAAATTTACTCCGGAACAGTGCCACATTGATCCTGCTACAGGTCGTATGGTTCCTCCTCCTTTGGCATTCGAAGTATTGGATGCTGTAATGGAAAAACTTCCGGGATTCCCCATCGTTCTTCATGGTTCTTCATCAGTTCCTCAGGAAGAAGTTGAAACAATCAACAAGTATGGTGGTGCATTGAAGGCTGCTATCGGTATCCCTGAAGAAGAATTGCGCAAGGCTGCCAAGTCTGCTGTTTGCAAAATCAACATTGACTCAGACTCTCGTTTGGCTATGACTGCTGCTATCCGTCAGACTTTTGCTGAAAAACCGGCAGAATTCGACCCGCGTAAGTACTTAGGTCCGGCTCGTGACAATATGGAAAAACTGTACAAGCACAAAATTATTAACGTGCTGGGTTCAGACAATAAATTGGCTGAATAATTAATTCATCCTATATAATAAGGTAAAGGCTGCTTTCGGAGGTGAAGGCAGCCTTTTACTTTATCCGTCATAAACGCATATTGAAGGGTTCTCAACTACTATAGGGTAATGAAGCATTTACCGCATAGTAGTTGCCCAACTACTACATAGTAATGCACCCACTACTATGCAGTAGTCAATTCTGGTTTCTATACTGCAAAGGCGACAGCCCCGTATGCTTCTTGAAATAACGCCCAAAGAAGGACTGGTCCGGAAAGCAAAGCTGATTGGATATTTCCTGCACGCTTAAGTTCGTTGATTTCAATAACACTTTGATTTCCAGAATGACATGCTTGTCTATGATGCTTTTGGCGGTGGTGTTTGTCACATTCTGTATCACAGTAGATAAGTATCTGGGAGTGATAAACAACTTGTTGGCATAAAAAGAGACTTCACGCTGGGTGGTGCAATGCTTGTGTACCAACTGGATAAACCGCTTGAACAGCTCTTCCTGCCGGCTGATACCTTCGGGACGTTTCATGAGAAACAGGCGATGAGTCTTGTCGTAGATATCCAACAGGAAACTCTGGATATAATTCTTCAAGATTTGCTGGCGGAAACAGTTGTCCCGGTCGTGATAAAGGTCTTCAATGCCCGAAGCAAGCCCGTTGATGCTCCGCGTGCGCTCCTCAGGAAGGGTTACGCAAGGGTTCTCCTTGAGGAAACGGAAGAAGGAAAGGTCAAGGCGCGCCGTCACTTCTTGAAACAATATGCGCGAGAAAGCGATATATGAGATGGTGAAATCGGGGCTGATATTGGTGAATTTGACAATCGTGTCCGGCAGCAAAACTACTTGCGTATTAGGCGCCAGCTCATACTCCTGCAAATCAATCATGATATGCGCATGTCCCTCCCGGCAGAAAAGGATAGCCGTGTCTTCTAGCTTCATCAAACGGTTCTCCCAGCCGGCAAAGTGGCCGGTCCCCGATACAAAGGGCTCTTCATTAGTGGTGTGTAAAATTTCCATTCTTGTTCTTATTTTGACGCGAATTTAAATGTTTTTTTTGATATAATGAGTTGTTTGTTCCTGTTTTGAACATTTGCCGCTACGAATTGAACGCTTGGGGATGAGAAATTCCAACTACCTTTGCCCCGAATTTAAAAAGATTGGAATATGATGACATTGAACAAAAAATGGATGCGACTAATGGTATTGGTTGGTTGTGCTGCTTTGACAGCGTCGTGTAAACAGGCGCCTGTTGCACAAATGGAGGCGGAATATGCGGTATTAAAGGTATCACCGTCGGACAAAGTTTTGTCTACTACTTATTCGGCTACGATCCGTGGCCGCCAGGATATTGATATTTATCCGCAAGTTTCCGGTTTCCTTACCCGGCTTTGTG
>OLOI01001444.1_pt1 | contig 20151 bp, 17 predicted proteins | sample 1672131 | NCBI WGS metagenome assembly OLOI01 (sample SAMEA3136651, study PRJEB25190) | human gut metagenome
GAGTTGGAGAACCGGATTTTGATACACCGTGGCATATAAGAGAAGAGGGAATATACAGTCTTGAAAAGGGACGTACATTTTACACATCTAATGCGGGACTTAAGGAACTTCGTGTAGAGATTTGTAATTATCTGCAAAGAAGATTAGGACTTGAGTATCATTTTAATGATGAAATCATAGTAACTGTAGGTGGAAGCGAGGCAATAGATTTGGCTATAAGGGCAATGATAGATCCCGGTGATGAGGTCCTTGTGCCACAGCCAAGTTTTGTTTCATATATTCCATGTGTTCAATTGGCATATGGAAAGCCGGTACCTATTGAATTAAAAGAAGAAAATAATTTTAAGCTTACTAAGGATGAGATTTTGGAAAAAATCACGGATAAAACTAAGCTACTTGTTTTACCTTTCCCAAATAATCCTACAGGTGCAACGTTAGACAGGAAAGACTTAGAGGAAATTGCAGAGGTATGTATTGATAAAGATATTTTTGTGCTTTCAGATGAAATATATTCAGAACTTACATATAACGGTGAACATGTTTCCATAGCGTGTATACCGGGAATGAGGGAAAGAACGGTGCTGATTAATGGCTTTTCAAAGGCTTATGCTATGACAGGCTGGAGATTAGGATATGCTGCAGCACCTGCAGTAATTATGAAGCAAATGATAAAAATTCATCAGTTTGCCATTATGTCTGCACCGACAACGGCACAGTATGCCGCAATCGAGGCAATGAAAAACGGCGATGAGGACATCGCCATGATGCGTGAGGAATATGACAGCCGCCGCCGCGTCATGGTAAAGGGATTTTCGGATATGGGTCTTTCCTGCTTTGAGCCGGAGGGCGCCTTTTACACCTTCCCGTCCATTCAAAGCACGGGCATGGATTCCAATGCTTTTTGCGAGACCCTGCTCTATGAAAAGAAGGTGGCCGTGGTGCCGGGCAGTGCGTTCGGCGCGTGCGGCGACGGGTTTATCCGCTGCTCTTATGCGTATTCGATTCACGATATCGAGACGGCGCTGGAGCGGATTGAGGATTTTGTGAAACATCGTTAGAACCCTTTTTTGGCACTTGCGGCGAAAATGCTCCGGCGCTTGGGCTTGTAAATCGCGGGGCAAAAGGATTTTGTATTGACAAATGGAAACATCTGTTGTAAAATAAGTACGGATTTGTAAAAACAGGAGGGATTTTGTATGTTAAAAAAAGTTGGAATCATTGCGGTTGCGTCCGTTTTGGCGCTTGCCACACTGACAGGCTGCGGCGGTCAGCAGACTGCGCAGAACACCACACAGGAGACGCAGACAAAGGCGATTACCGGCGCCGCTGATTTAGAGGGCGCGAAGATTGCCGTACAAGAGGGTACGACCGGCGACGATTATGTGACCGATGAGGTAAAAGACGCTGAGGTTTCCCGGTTTAAGAGGGTGGTAGACGCCGGCATGGATCTGAAAAACGGCAAGGTTGACGCCGTTGTTGTAGATGACCAGGTTGCAAAGGATCTGGTTGCGGAAATCGACGGACTGACCATTCTGCCGGAGAAGCTGACGGAAGAGCAGTATGCCATCGCCGTAAAGAAGGGCGATAAGGAATTGCTTGACAGCATCAATGCCGCAATCAAAAAGATGCAGGAGGATGGCACGATCGATACCATCCGCAAGGCTTATATCGATAAGGACGAGGCAGCGCTTGCTGAACTCGCGGCAAAGGCAGCACCGACCGGCGGCGAAAAGCTGGTTATGGGTACCAACGCAGAGTTTGCACCCTTTGAATATATGGATGACAATAACGAGATCGCAGGCTATGACATCGAGATCGCAAAGGAAATCGCAAGACAGAGCGGCATGGAGCTGTCGATCGAGAACATGAACTTTGACGGTCTGATTGCAGCGCTGTCCAGCGGTAAGGTTGATATGGTAATTGCCGGTATGACCGTGGATGACGAGCGTAAGCAGCAGGTAGACTTTTCGGAAAACTACTATGACGCAGCACAGGTTATTATCGTAAGAAAGTAGTGTCGCTTTGCTGGACTGCCGCAGAGGAAGTGTGATACGGTAAAGCGTATTGAAATGATTTTGTGCGGCTTAAATTCCAAGCGGGAGTCATTGCGGTCTCCCGCTTGTTTTCTTTACGGCGAAACGGGATAAAGCCCTCTCGCCTTTTCCCAAACCGGAAACAGAAAGGCTGTGGATCAAATATGGCAGACTGGGTATCAGTCCATTGGGCAAAATTTTGCAGTGACTTTTACACAAATTTAATCTATGCAGATCGTTGGAAGCATCTTTTAGGCGGATTGGGCGTAACGCTTGAGATTACGCTGGCGGCAATCCTGATCGGTACGGTTCTCGGTATCGTGCTGGCCTTTATGAAGATGTCTCAGTGGCGATGGGTGCGTACACCGGCAAAAATCTATATCGAGATTATCCGCGGCACGCCGACCACGGTGCAGCTTTTGATTATGTACATGGGCGTGTTTGCGTCCGTCTCGGCACCGAAGTGGATCATCGCGTCCCTGGCGTTTGGTATGAACAGTGCCGCCTATGTGGCCGAGATTGTCCGCGGCGCAGTGGAATCCGTGGATCACGGGCAGACGGAGGCAGGGTATTCGCTCGGCTTTTCCAAGATGCAGACCACCATGCGCATCGTCTTGCCGCAGGCCGTCAAGATCGCGCTTCCGACCTACACCAGTGAGTTTATCGTCCTGTTAAAGGAGACGTCCATTGCCGGATATATCGCGATGGAGGATCTTACCAAGGTGGCAAGCATGATTACAAGCCGGACGTTTAATGCGTGGTTCCCGCTTCTGACGGCGGCGCTGCTGTATTTTGTCATGACCTTTACCCTGTCCAAAATCTTTGGACATTTCGAGAGGAGGCTGCGTAAGAGTGATTTACGTTAACGATTTACATAAATACTTTGGTGACCTCCAGGTGTTAAAGGGAGTGAATCAGCATATCAAAAAAGGGGAAAAGGTGGCCGTGATCGGTCCCTCCGGATCGGGAAAAAGCACCTTTTTGCGCTGCTTGAATATGTTGGAGATTCCAACAAAGGGAACGATTACCATTGACGGCGAAGAGATTACTGCAAAGGGAAAAGACTTAAACCGCATCCGCCAGAAAATGGGGATGGTATTTCAGCAGTTTAACCTGTTTCCCCACAAGACCGTCATGGGCAACATCACCATGGCGCCGATGGTCTTGAAAAAAATGAGCAAGGAAGAGGCAGAGACAAAGGCGGAAGAATTGCTGAGAAAGGTTGGCCTTTTGGACAAAGCGGCGGCGTATCCTGCCCAGCTGTCCGGCGGACAAAAGCAGAGAATCGCCATCGCCAGAGCGCTTGCGATGGAGCCGGAAATCATGCTCTTTGACGAGCCGACTTCCGCATTGGACCCGGAAATGGTCGGTGAGGTGCTGGAGGTGATGAAGTCCTTGGCAGACGCCGGCATGACCATGGTCGTGGTAACGCACGAGATGGGCTTTGCCAGAGAGGTTTCCAACCGCGTATTGTTCATGGACGGCGGCTATGTGATGGAGGAAGGCACACCGGAGCAAATTTTTACCGATCCGCAAAACGAGAGAACAAGAGAATTTTTGCGCAAGGTTTTGTAATGAGATAAAAAGGCAGCGGATATATCGTCAGTTTTCAGAAATTTTTGAAATTTGAAGAGAAAACGAAAAAATTGAAAAAAACTCTTGACAAGGACAAAGATTTCTGTTAAAATAGCTTTTGTGTTCGCACGAAGGACAAGCTATGGCGGTATAGCTCAGTTGGCTAGAGCATACGGTTCATACCCGTAGTGTCACTGGTTCAAATCCAGTTACCGCTACCAGGTTCCGCTAATCGGCGGAACAATATGGCTCCTTGGTCAAGTGGTTAAGACTCCGCCCTCTCACGGCGGCTACAGGGGTTCGAATCCCCTAGGAGTCACCAAAAACGGCAGATACGAAAGTATCTGCCGTTTTTTCTTATGTCTGTGACGGTATGCTATTCAACCACAGGGAGCTTTGCGGTGCTCTTTGCGATGTCTTCGTCGGTCGGAATGGTATCGGTCATGGTGCCGTTGTGGAAACTCTCGTAGGCAACCATGTCAAAGTACCCGGTTCCGGTAAGGCCGAACACAATCGTCTTTTCCTCGCCGGTTTCTTTGCACTTCAGTGCCTCGTCAATGGCGGCCTTGATGGCGTGGCTGCTCTCCGGCGCCGGCAGAATGCCCTCGACCCTTGCAAATAATTCTGCGGCCTCAAAGACATCGGTCTGCTTGACCGAGATTGCCTCCATCAGTCCGTCATGATAAAGCTGCGAAAGGATCGCGCTCATTCCGTGATAGCGCAGGCCGCCTGCGTGGTTGGCAGACGGGATAAAGTCGCTGCCCAGGGTATACATCTTTGCCAGCGGGCAAACCATACCGGTATCGCAGAAGTCATAGGCAAATTTGCCGCGGGTAAAGCTGGGGCAGGAGGCCGGCTCTACCGCGATAATCCGATAATCCGCCTCGCCGCGGAGTTTTTCGCCCATGAACGGAGAAATCAGTCCGCCGAGGTTCGAGCCGCCGCCGGCGCAGCCGATGATAATATCCGGCTTGATGTGATACTTGTCAAGCGCGGTTTTGGTTTCCAGGCCGATCACGGACTGGTGCAGCAGAACCTGGTTTAAAACGCTGCCGAGAACATAGCGGTATCCGGGCGTGGAGGTCGCAACCTCAACCGCCTCCGAAATGGCGCATCCGAGACTGCCAGTGGTGCCGGGATGCTCGGCGTTGATTTTTCTTCCGATTGCCGTTTCCATCGAGGGGGACGGCGTCACCGATGCGCCGTAGGTACGCATTACCTCGCGGCGGAAGGGCTTTTGCTCATACGAGCATTTTACCATAAACACCTTACAGTCGAGGTCAAAGTAAGAACATGCCATCGAAAGCGCAGTGCCCCACTGCCCGGCGCCCGTTTCGGTCGTCACGCCCTTTAGGTTTTGCTTTTTGGCGTAATAGGCCTGCGCAATGGCAGAGTTGAGCTTGTGGCTGCCGCTGGTGTTGTTGCCCTCAAACTTATAATAAATCTTTGCCGGGGTATCCAATTTCTTTTCCAGGCAGTAGGCACGTACCAGAGGGGACGGACGGTACATCTTATAAAAGGACAGGATTTCTTCGGGAATTTCAAAATATGCGGTGTCATCGTCCAGTTCCTGCGCGATCAGTTCGTCACAAAATACAGGTGCTAAATCCTGTGCCGTCATCGGTGCGTGGGTTGCCGGGTTTAAAAGCGGCGCCGGTTTTTGTTTCATGTCTGCGCGGACATTGTACCAAGCCTTAGGGAGTTCTTCCTCATTGAGATAAATTTTGTACGGAATTTCCATAGTGAAAACCTCTTTCCTTTTCTGATTTATGAAACGGAGAGAGATGGGGGAAAATAAAAAAACTTGCCCCCGGAAGGAACAAGAATATCAGCGTATCAATCAAAAATGGTACAAAAACAATTCTCGTCTCATCCAAACTCTTCATGCTCTTCTCATCTCTATCTCATCTGAGGTCATTATAACAGGTGATTTTCGGTTTGTCAACTGTTTTTTTGTAAAAATTCGGATTTCTTTGCATAAACATTGAAAAGCTGGGCATAAGTTAGGAAATATTTTCAATATTTGGTGGACTTTTTGAATAAACGTGGTATAATAACCTCATAGAAGCTGTGCAAGGTCGTATTTTGCGACTTGCCAAATGAAAATTTTGCCTATGAGAACATGGACGGTCGTACAAAAATGTCCTGGCAGGCAAATATTTTTTCTTGTGATTTCATAAGCGCGGCAGGAGACTGCCTGGAAGGGAATGGGACTTTTATGAATATTATTTTAGCCGGATGCGGCAAGGTGGGGAATGCGCTGGTGCATAAGCTGCTGGAGGAGGGGCACGACCTAACCGTCATCGATACCGATGCAGCCAAGATCCAGCACATCACAGAGGAAGTGGATGTTATGGGCGTTGTGGGCAACGGTTCGTCCATCTCTGTCCTGACCGAGGCCGGCCTCGAATCGGCGGATGTTTTTATTGCGGTTACCGGTTCGGACGAACTCAATCTTCTGTGCTGCATGTTTGCCAAAAAGGTCGGCAGCTGCCGCGCGGTAGCCAGGGTGCGCAACCCTATGTACAGCCGTGAGATGGAGTTTATTAAGCAGCAGCTTGGGATTTCGACCATCATCAACCCGGAGCTTGCCACAGCACGGGAGATCTCCCGGCTTTTACGGTTTCCCGCTGCCAGCAAAATTGATACCTTTGCCGGCGGAAAGGTGCAGCTGATTAAATTTCAGCTGCCGGAGGGGATTTTGGATCGGCCGCTGAAACTGAGCGAATTTTCGGCAAAAATGAGCGCCAATGTTTTGGTCTGCGCCGTAGAGCGTGACAATGCGGTGATTATCCCGGACGGTGAATTTTGCCTGATGGAAAAGGATATGGTCACCGTTTTGGCAAGCCGTGAAAATGCCGCAGTGTTCTTTAAAAAACTGGGGCTGCCGACTGCGCCGGTCAAGGGTGTTTTGATTGTGGGCGGCGGTACCATCGGTTATTATCTCGCGAAGGAACTGCTCGCACATCATATCAGAGTGCGGATAGTCGAAAAGGATGCCGCACGCTGTGAGCTGCTAAACGAAATGCTCCCGGAGGCGGTGATTCTGCACGGAGACGGAACGGATCGCCAGCTGCTTTTGGCCGAGGGACTGCATCTGGCAGAGGCCTTTGTTTCGCTGACGAATATGGATGAAGAAAATGTGATGCTGGCGATGTTTGCAAAAAAGCACGGCATCACCAAATCGGCAACCAAAATTAACCGGCTGGAGTTTGACGATATTATTGAGGAACTGGATATCGGCAGTGTGGTTTATCCCAAATATATCACCTGTGATTTTATTGTGCAGCATATCCGTGCGCTGCAAAACGAATCCGGGAGCAACGTCAAAACGCTCTATCGGATTCTGGATGATCGGGTAGAGGCACTGGAGTTTACCGTACATGAGGAATCCAAGGTGACGGAAAAACCGCTCGCTGATCTGCATTTAAAGCCCCATCAGCTGATTTGCTGCATCATGCGCGGCAATAAGGTGATTATTCCGGGCGGCCAGGATCGGATTCAGGTGGGAGACTCGGTCATTGTTGTCACGCTGGAAAAGGGATTGCATGATATCCGCGATATTCTCGCGTAATCAAAAGCAGGATAGGAGACGCCGATTTGCGGCGAAGAGGTGGGAGTTATGAATTTGTCTGTTGTAAGATACACGCTGGGAAAGGTCATTCTTTGTGAGAGTGCCCTGCTCGGACTTCCGTTTATCGTGTCTTTGATCTACCGCGAACCGCGGGAGGCAGTTGCTTTTATGATTACGATGGCGGTTTGCCTTGTCCTCGGCGCACTCTGTTTGATGAGGAAGCCGAAAGAACCGATGTTTTATCCCAGAGAGGGGTATGTCATCACCGCGCTGAGCTGGATTTTAATCAGTTTGCTCGGTGCGCTGCCGTTTTTAATCAGCGGTGCGATTCCCGATGTGGTTTCCGCATTGTTTGAGACGGTTTCCGGGTTTACGACCACCGGCGCAAGTATTTTAAGCGATGTGGAGCATCTGCCGTACAGTATTTTGTTCTGGCGCAGCTTTACTCACTGGATCGGCGGTATGGGTGTTTTGGTCTTTATTTTGATGCTGCACGCGCCGTCCGGCGGATCCAGCGCCAATCTGATGAAGGCGGAAAGCCCCGGACCGCAAGTGGAAAAGCTGGTTCCCAAATTACAGTCAACGGCAAAAATCTTGTACATGATTTATATCGTCATGACGCTGTTGCAGATCGCCTTTTTACTGTTTGGCGGCATGAGCTTGTTTGAGGCGGTCACCATTGCGTTCGGTACGGCCGGTACCGGCGGTTTTGGCATCAGAAACGACAGTGCGGCAAGCTATTCGCCGTACCTGCAATGGGTCATTACCGTGTTTATGACGCTGTTTGGGGTAAACTTCAGTTTTTACTTTTTGCTGCTGAAGAAAAAGGCGCTCCGCGCTTTTGCGATGGAAGAGGTGCATTGTTACTTTTTGGTGCTGTTTGTCACCGCAGGACTGATTGTGCTGAATACGAGAGGCCTGTTTTCGGGAACGGGCGACGCTGTTCGTGCGGCGGCATTCCAGGTCAGCTCCATCATGACAACGGCGGGATTTTCCACCGTTGATTTTGACATGTGGCCGCAGCTTTCCAAGACCCTTTTGGTGATTTTGATGTTTGCTGGCGCCTGCGCAGGCAGCACCGGCGGCGGTATGAAGATATCCCGGTTTATGATTCTGTTTAAGAGCGTGCGTAAGGAATTGCAGCATTTTCTGCATCCCAGCGGCGTGTCGAAAATTACGGTCGATCATAAGCCGGTACCGCATGAGGTGGTGCGTGCCGTCAACGTGTACGCCGCGGCATACTTTTTGATTTTTGCGGCGTCCGTGGTGCTGCTCAGCTTTGAAAATCTGGACGCAGTCACGAACTTTACGGCCGTGACGACCGCCATCAACAATGTCGGCCCCGGTCTTTCGCTGATCGGCCCGACGGGGAATTTTTCGGTCTTTTCAAACTGGAGCAAGATAGTGCTGATTTTTGACATGCTGGTCGGACGGCTGGAGATTTTCCCGATGCTGCTCATTTTTACACCCTCTGCATGGAGAAAATTTTAAGTGCATTAGGCGCATGTGTTCGAGCCTCTAAACGGAGCAGACAAGATCGGCCGGAAAGGGAGAATCTTGTCTAAAATGCTTGACCTTTTCTTTGGACTGTGATATAATGCAAGGAAGAGTGGGAGTTTGTTTCCACTTTTTGGGACATCGCTCAATGTGTCTTACACAGAATGAAAAATCCGGGAAATTGTTTCTTCGGAAGATGGGAATATGGAGGTTACGGATTTGTTGAAAAGCGTTCCGTTTTTTAAGGCAGGCAAAAAGAAACAGGAGAGTTCTCCGGAGAGCAAAATTCTATCAGAAAACACACCGTTTTTTGTCAAAGAATCGTATAAAACCCTGCGGACGAATTTGGCGTTTTCTATGCCGAACCAGGAACATAGAGTTGTCTTGATTACCAGTGCCTATGTGTCCGAGGGAAAGTCTACCAGCTGTCTCAATACCGCGATCACGTTTGCGGAGACCGGCGCAAAGGTTTGTGTGGTAGACTGCGATTTGAGAAAGCCGAATGTTGCAAGGCTTTGCGCACAAAAAGGCAGCCCCGGACTGAGCAATGTGCTGGCCGGTTTTCAAAAGCTTGAAAATGTGATCCGCAAGGAAGTATACCCCAATCTTGACGTTTTGTTTTCCGGAGATATTCCGCCGAATCCGGCCGAATTGCTGGAATCGGAGGCTATGGATACGGTGCTGCGTACGCTGGCGGAGCAGTATGATTATGTGTTTTTGGATACGCCGCCGGTCAATGTTGTGACAGACGCGGTGCTGCTCACTGCGAAGGTGGACGGCGTACTGCTGGTGGTGAATTATCAAAAAACCACCAAGACAGAGCTCAGCAAGGCGATTGCCCAGCTTGAATTTGTCAAGGCAAAGATTTTGGGCGTCTTGCTCAATGACATTAAAACAGAAAAAAGACGTTATGGCAGAAACGGCGGATATAAGTATTATAAGCATTACAGTCATACACCAAAACCCTCCGTACCCGGAGTGAAGAACCATGATTGACGTGCATACGCACATCCTGCCGCAGATGGATGACGGAAGCAAAAGCGCGGAGCAGTCCGTGCAGATGCTGAATGCCATGCAGGCGCAGGGCGTCCGACTGTTGGCTGCAACGCCGCACTTTGATATGCGGAAAGAGAATATTGACGAATTTTTGGCGCGGCGCAGCGAAGCCATTAAACGGCTGAATGCGGCACGCACCGAAGATGACCCGAAAATTATACCGGGGGCTGAGGTTTTGTACTGCGGTGTGAGCCTTAGCCGTATGGAAAAGGTTGAAAAACTTTGCATCGGGGACGGAAACTATATGCTGGTGGAAACCCTGACGATGCAGTGGGACGACTTTTTTGAAGATTGCCTGTATCAGCTCCTTGCCGAGCAGAATATCACCCCGATTGTGGCACACATCGACCGCTACCTTCCCTATCGGAAAAACCGTGCAATTTTGCATCGGTTAAAAAACCGCGGTGTTTTGATGCAGGTAAACGCAGGGTTTTTCCTGCGCAGACTGTCGCGCGGCCGGGCGCTTCGGCTTTTGAAAAACGGAATGATTCATGTGATCGGGTCGGACTGTCACGATACGGTGCGACGGCCTCCGAACCTGGGCGTTGCCGGGGCAGTGATAGAAAAACATTTGGGAAAACAATACACGATGCAGCTGACAAGACAGGCAGAGCATGTTTTGATGAAACAGGATCGGTGAAAGCTGCGGCTTTTGGCGAGTGATAAAACCGAGTGATCAACGAGACGACATACAACGCGTTTTTGGCAGAGAGGGGTGCGCAGAATGAAACGAAAAAAAGGCCGGATCATCGCAGTGGGAATTTTGTTTCTTCTGCTGGCCGTCGGTGCGGCCGTTGCAGTAATGCAGTGGAACAACATCCAGGCACTCCGTTATGCGAAAAAGTATACACCGCAGCAGCGGCAGGCGCTGCTGGAAGAGAATCAGGAAGAAATACAGCGGATTCTGGAAAAGTTCCCGGAGGTTCATGTTTCCCCCTTGAATGAGGAGCAGGAGCAGCAGCTGAGAAACGGTGAACTTTCCGAAGAAGAGGCACTGCTGCTGATCCAGGGTGAAACGCCGGAGAGCCGGGAATCGTCCGGGCAAGCTGCGGCGCCGGAGGACGAGAACGCGGATGCGCAGGCGCAGACGGCGGAACCTGCCGCAGAGAATGCGGATTCTTCCGAAAAAAGCGGCGAGCAGCAACTGCAGGAGTTATTTGCAAAGGTCTATCTGCTCCGTTCCGGGTTTTCCGGGCGGCTGGATGACTTAATCGATGAGGCAAAACAGGAGTACACCGCAAAAAACGGCAATGTCGATAAAGCGGCATTTGTGAAGGAATATTTGGGAAAGGGTTCTGCTTTGGAATCCGCCTGTGATGCCGAGATGGAAACGCTTTTGGGACAGATATCGGAGATCCTGAAGGAAACCGGCGGCGATACCGCCACGGTGGAGGAAATCAGAAATGCCTATCAAAATGAAAAAAGCATTCAAAAGGCGGTTCTGATGGATCAGTATCAATAATCTTTCAAATGATTGAGCAGGGGATGAGAGCACTTGCAAAAAACCAAGACGCAAAGATACATACTTTGGATTTTACTTTTTCTGGCGGCCGGTTTGGTTTTTTGGTTTTCCTCCCAGAATGCGGAAAATTCGTCAAAGCTGAGTTGGGACGTTGTGGAACAGGTCGCGGAACACGCGCCGATGCACCCAAATGTCCCGGACAGCATCGAAACGGCGAAAAAAAGCGCCGCATGGGACGCGGTTCATTGGTTTGCGCGCAAGATGGCGCATTTTACCCTATACCTTATCATCGGTTTTTTGCTGATGTGTCTGATGCGTTCCTATCAAAAGTGCGATAAAAAGCATGTGCTGATCGCACTGCTGATCGGCGCGGTTTATGCCTTAAGCGATGAATTTCATCAGTATTTTGTGCCGGGGCGTGACGCAAAGCTGCTTGACGTTTTGATTGACACCGCAGGGGTTTTCGCGGGAATTGTACTTTCTTTTGCAGCGGCTTGGCTGCATGGGAGATTGAAGAGAAAATAATTTAGTTTTTATATACACAACAATAGCTAGGAGGCGTTTGTTATGAAAAAATTAACAGCAGTAATATTGACCGTGGCAATGGTTATTTCTTGCTTTGCAATGACCGCTGCCGCAGCAGGCACTGTGAATGTACCGTCAGATTTGCAGGTTGGTGTGCAGGGCGAGGGCTTTGCGGACAACATCATGATCTCTGCCGGAACGGCAGTAAACCTGCAGGCTACCATCGACATGGCACCGGTACGGGCAGAATTTGAGAAGCAGTATCAGGATATGGCAGATACGCTCACCGATCCGGCAATGCTGGCAAAGTTCCTCAGCTGCAAAATGACCGGCAGCTGGACATGGACTTTGATTTGCCCGGAGGCAACCGTACTGCCGGATGCAGTGCTGACCGGAGCCGACTTGGCAGGCTTTAATGATAACGCAAAGCTGATCTTTAAGGAAAAGTCCAGAACGCTGAATCGTGAAAACGGCAATATTGTTTTCACAATTGAGACAGAGATTGCCGGCCTTGCAGACAGCGAAGGAAACCGTCCCGGTTTCTGCACCGTTGGGGATATGAAGGATCATCTTAACACATGGCTTGCTGATATGCAGTTTAACATTTCGGGCATTAAGGTATCCGCGACCGAGGGAACTACGTTCTTAGGTTCTATGACCGGTAATACCGATATTAAAGCAAATGTCCTGAGTGAATCCTTTGCATTTACTTCCGTTCCGAAGAATACGCAAAAGGGCGCAATCCGTGCTAATGTGACGATCCAGACCTCCGGTGACGAAGATACCGGTTACAGAGGCGGTTCCGCATCCGGCGGCAAGAATCTGCCGACTACTTCGAAGAATCTTGATGAGGAGAACGGTTCTTCGCAGAATCAGGGCACTGCAAGCAGCGATGTAAGCGGCCTTGACAGCAAGAACCATATGGCATACGTAGAGGGTGACGGCGACGGACTGGTTCGTCCGAATGACAGCATCAGCCGTGCTGAGGTTGCGACCATGCTTTACCGTCTGTTAGACGCAAGCCGCCGTGACGAAATCTTCACCGATACTTACCGTTTTGCAGATCTGTCCAAGGATCTTTGGTACAACAAGGCTGTTGCATCGATGGCACAGGGCGGATACGTAACCGGTTATGAGGACGGTAACTTCTACGGTGATAATGCAATTACCAGAGCAGAAATGGTTGCAATGGTGACCCGTTTTGCCGCTGCAAAGACCGGCGCAGTAAACTTTGCCGATGTAGACGGCAGTTACTGGGCACACGATGCAATCGCAACCGCAGTTGCAAACAACTGGGTATCCGGTTACCCGGATAGCACTTTCCGTCCGGATCAGTACATTACCCGTGCAGAGTCGATGGCAATCATCAACCGTGTGTTGGGGCGCGGCGTTTCGGAAGAAGGCCTGCGTGAAAATACTTACAAGAACTGGGCTGACAACGCAGATCCGAATGAATGGTACTATTATGAAATCATAGAGGCAGGAAACAGCCACAACTACACCGGCGCTAGACCGAGTGAGGTTTGGGGCGGCATGGCTGCAATTCCTTACTATGATATCGAGCATTACGAAAGACCGTAATACAGAGCCTTTGGAGGCACCCGTCACATTGCGTGACGGGTGCTTTTTTGTGTCTGCGATTCGCGCTTTTCTGCACGAAATCGCCGCGCGGCATGAAGTGGAATCCGTAAAAATGTCCTTTATTCTGGAAATTTGTTTTTGTCTCTTGTATTCATGAAATGCCTATGCTATAACTAAAAGCAAGATATCCCCTGCCTTAGCAGGCGGCGGATTCCGCTTGGTTTTTCAGCGGCGGCACAAGCCGCTGAAACGTTGCATCACGGGGGTGACCCCTTGCTGAACGAAAATTGTAATATGCAATCAATTCCACGGGAAAGAGGGCTGAGAACATGGAAGAGAAAAAAAGAGACATTTATTATTTTGCCGGAACGCACTGGGATCGGGAATGGTACCAGACCTTTCAGCAGTTTCGGTACCGTCTGGTCGACATGCTGGACGAACTGGTAGAAACCATGGAAAACGATCCGTCGCTCGGTGTATTTCACTTAGACGGGCAGACGATTGTTATGGAGGATTATGCGGAGATTAACCCGGAGGGGGCTAAGCGGCTGAAAAAGCTGGTTGCGCAGGGACGGGTTAAAATCGGGCCGTGGTACGTGATGCCGGACGAATTTTTGGTTTCCGGCGAAAGCCTGATCCGTAATCTGATGATCGGCCATCGGTTATCCAAAAAATGGGGCGCGGAGGAAGCCTGGAAGTTTGGCTATATCTGTGATATTTTTGGGCATATTGCGCAGACGCCGCAGATCATGGGCGGCTTTGGGATTCCGTATTCCCTGTTCTGCCGCGGCTTTGGCGGAAAGACCGAGCCGTATTTTATCTGGCAGTCGCCGGACGGGAGCGAGTGCATCAATTTCCGCCTGGGTGATAAAAACGGATACGGCGAATTTTGCCTTCAGGTACTCTCTAAGGTGCGTTATTTTATTGATGATACCGATGAGAATATCCAAAAGCGCATGGACGAATATATGAAATATCTCATCACGCTGACAAAGTACCCGGTTCACGTTGTGATGGATGCCTTAGACCATATGCCGCTGCATAAGGACACCAACAAGTATTTAAAATGGATTGCCGCCGCAATCCCGGATGCTAATGTGCATCAGGTGGATCTGCGGGAAGCAGGAAAAAAACTGGAACAGTACCGCGATCAGATGCAGGTCGTTAAGGGTGAGATGAATTTAACCAACAAGGACGCATTCGGCCATTTGATTACCAACACCCTGTCAAGCTATTATCCGATCAAGCAGAGCAATGACCGCTGCCAGAACCGCCTGGAAAAGGTGATTGAGCCGCTTTTGGTATATAGCAAGATGGCGGGACATACGCTGAACCGCCGCTACGCGGATCTGGCCTATCGCTATCTGATCCAAAACCATCCGCACGATTCGATTTGCGGCTGCTCGATTGACCAGGTACATAAGGACATGACCTATCGTTTTGACCAGGTATCGGAGCTTTGTGACGTACTGCAAAACGCATATCTTTGGAAGGATCAGCGCCCGTATCTGGAGCCGGAAAAGGACGAGAAAACGGATTGTATACTCACACTTTATAATCCGCTGCCGATGCAAAGAGACGAGGTCGTGGAGGCCGCGGTGGAGCTGCGTACGGATTATCCGTATCACTATGCAGAACCGTTTGGGTATGAGATGATCAACAGTTTCCGCCTGCTGGACGAAAACGGCGCGGAAATCCCCTATCAAATCGTGAAAATCCGCAAAAATCAGATTGTGCCGATCGTGGATCAGCATAACCGCGGCGCCGATGTGTATACGATCGCGTTTCGCGCACAGCTGCCGGCCGGCGGCAAAGCGGAATATCGGATTGTCCCCAGCGAAAAGCCGGTACGCTATTTAAGGCATATGACCTCCGGGCAGGACTTTATGGAAAACGAGTATGTTAAAGTCCGGATTGAGCCAAACGGCAGCGTGACCTTAGAGGATAAAAAGACCGGAAAGACGTATGAAAATCAGTTGAATCTTGCCGATGATATCGAGATCGGCGACGGCTGGTTCCACGCCCCGGCGGTGGAGAACCGCATTTGTTATTCCTACGGCACGGATGCGCAGATTGAAAAAGTACAGGACGGCGTGTGCCGCTGCGTATTTCGGATCACCAAGGAATGGAAGCTTCCTGCCTCTGCATCGTTTTTGGAATCCACCGCAAACGATACATTCAGCAAGCAGCGCAGCGAAGAAACGGTGGTTTGCCGCGCCGTCTTTGAAGTGGGACTGTCGCAGAACGCGCGGCATGCGGATGTTACACTACGGTTTGACAACCGTGCCAAGGATCATCGGCTGCGCCTTATGATGCCGACAAAAACGGAGGGCGACACCTATTTTGCCGGTCAGGCGTTCTATTGCTGCGAGCGCAAGACGGGAATCAATTATGATTCCGGCGACTGGATCGAACCGTCCGTTTATGAAAAGGCGATGAACGGAATCGTAGGAAAACGGAACGCAGACGGCACCGGCCTTGCACTGGTTGCGGCGGAGGGACTGCACGAGTGCGCCGGCTATGACGACGCGGACGGAACGGTTGCGGTTACGCTGCTGCGGGCGTTTCGCCATACGGTCAATACCAACGGGCAGACGCGCGGCCAGCTGCAAGGCGAGCATCGGTATCACTTTTGTTTGATGCCGCTCTCTGCTGCGGTGACGTATGCCGATCTTTTGCAGCTGCAAAATACCATGGCGGCCGACATCTTAACGGGTTGCCGCGAAGTCTTGCCAAAGACGGAGACCCGGAAAGCCGTATCGATGATTGCGGTTACCGGCAAGAGTGTGGTAACCAGTGTTATCAAATGTGCAGAGGATCAAAAGGATGCCGTTGTGGTGCGTGTATGGAATGCGTCCGATGCGGAAACTACGGCAAAGATTACCTTTGCAAAGGTAATCAAAGACGCAAAGCGTGTAAATCTGAACGAAGAAACCGAGGAGGACATGCTGCACCGGGACGGAAATTCGGTAACGCTGCCGCTGACCCCCTGGAAGATTGCAAGTGTTATGGTGAAACTGTAAACGAAAAAAGGGTCTCCGCACGGAGACCCTTTGATTAGGACGATTGCTTGGTGTTGTTAAGATAGCGGCTGACTTCACGGATATACATTTCACCGATCTCACCCAATATTTTCTGCCGCTTGGTGATATAGCCGATTTCCATGGTGCTGTTGGGGTTTTCCGCATCGGCCTGAAAGGGAATTGCCACATATTCGCTGCCGTTTAGCTCTTCACAAATAATGCCGCAGCACAGGGTGTAGCCGTTTAACCCGATCATCAGATTCAGCATGGTGGCGCGGTCGGTAGCCTTGATGGTGCGTGCGTAGTCGTTGGTGCTGAGAATCTCCTCCGCAAAGTAAAAAGAGCCGTTATCGCCCTGCTCAAAGGAGAGACAGGGATAATCCATCAGCTGCGCGAAGGTGATGGAACGCTGCTTTGCCAAGGGATGTCCGCGCCAAAGATAGACATAGGCGCTGCAGGTAATCAGCGGATGAAAGGAAAGGTCGTTGTCGCGCAGAATTTTGCCCAGGACGTTGCGGTTAAAGTCGTTTAGGTATAAAATGCCAATATCGCTTTTAAACTGGCTGACGTCCTGAATAATGTTGTAGGTCCTCGTCTCGCGGATGGCAAAATCATAGTTTAAGGTGTCAAAATGCTTTACCGTTTCGACAAAGGCCTTGACGGCAAAGGAGTAGTGCTGAGTCGATACTCCGAATTTTCGCTTGATCTGCACGGATTTTCCGTACTTGTCCAGCAACAGCTCATACTGCTGGTAAAGCTGACGGGCATAAACCAAAAATTCCTCGCCCTCTTTGGTCTGTACCATGCCGCGGCTGGTGCGCTGAAAAATGCGGATTCCGATTTCCTGTTCCAGCTCTTTCATGGCACTGGTTAAAGTAGGCTGCGAAACAAACAGGGCTTCGGCGGCCTTGTTCATAGACCCGGTTTCTAAAATGGCAAGCGCATAGGCGATTTGCTGCAGTGTCATAGGCTCCTCCGATCTGTCATTTTGACTGACGCGGTTTTGTCTCATTTTATCATAATACAAAAAATTTTGCAACCGTGAGACTTTACGGACGCCCTTTTCTGTGATATAATAAAAAAAATTTTAAAAAATATGCAACGTTTTCCTTTTTTCATTTGTTTTATAAGTGAGGACCTCAAAAAACACCCTTAAAAATCAAATGAAGAAATGGAGCGATTATTATGAAAAAATTAGTTAGCAGTGTTTTGGTATGCAGTGTGGTTGCCGCATCGGCAATGATGGCGGCATTTGCCGAGGAGCCGATGCTGACCGCGTCCGCACCGGCCGTTGTATCTTCCGTACAGGTTGGGAATGAGGCGCTGGATCTGAGCGGCCATACGCCGTATATCGAAAACGGCCATGTGATGGTTCCCCTGCGTGCCGTTGCCGAAAAGCTGGGCTTTCAGGTAACGTGGGATGAGGCAAAACAGGGCATTACGTTAGATAATCATGAGGTTAACACAACGGTTTATATCGGAGAGGACACCTATTACATGGCATCCTCCATCGCAATCGGGATGTCAGCGCCTACACCGATCGGTGCGGCACCGACGCTGCGCGGCGACACCACCTATGTTCCGATTGAAATGTTTGGCATCTTATGCGGTCAGGACGCGTACACCGTAAAAGACGGCAGCATCGTTTTTGCAGCCGAGGAAAATGTGCAGATCCCCAATCCGTTTACGGATTATCAAACGGTGGAAGAGGCGCAAAAGGCATTATCCTTTACGGCAAAGGTGCCGGGCAGTCTTCCCGATTCGTATCGGTTTGATGGCGTTCAGCTGCTGGGCAGTGATTTTATCCAGATTTTTTACAAGAGCGGCGATCATGAAATTCTCTATCGGATGGCAAAGGGTGATGAGGACATCAGCGGTGACTATAACGTCTATACCGATGTAAAAACCGTAAAGGCGGGCGATGTTTCCGTGACGGTACGCAGAGGCGCGCATACCACCGGCGCAATCTGGACGGATCAGGGTTACAGCTTTTCGATATATGCAGACAGTGATCTTACCGAGGACGCGGTTTTGGCTATCGTGAAAAGCGTGCGGTAATCGGGAAAGCCGGTGGCTGAGCAATGCTGATTCAGGAGCGCTTTAATTCCTTTTTCGGATAAATCGGATTTTTATACGGACTGCCGGGCGGGTGAACCCCGGCAGTCCGGCAAAGAACGGGGGTGTTCGCTTGGAGATAACAACAGAAGATATCAGCCGGTTGCTTACACAGTATGGCGACATGGTGCTTCGGATTTCTTATGCCTATTTAAAAAACCAAGCGGACGCCGAGGATGTTTCTCAGGACGTCTTTTTGAAGTTAATGGATAAAAAGCCGGCGTTTCATGATAAAACCCACGAAAAATCCTGGTTGATCCGAACGACCATCAATATGTGTAAAAACAAGGTGGGGCTGTTTTGGAACAAAAACCGCTGCGCCATTGACGCCGTGCCGGAGGAATCGCGGTGGGATCATTACAGGAGCGATGATTTTGTCAGGGATGCGGTGATGTCCCTGCCTGAAAAATACAGAATTTTAATACACCTGTATTATTGTGAAGGATTTTCCACGCCGGAGCTTGCCAAGCTGACAAACCAAAGAGAGGCAACGGTTCGCTCATCGCTGCACAGGGCAAGAGAGAGACTGAAAGAAATTTTAAAGGAGGAGTATGATTTTGAGTAAAAAGTATCAAAAATCCATGGATAAAATCGTCATGTCCGATGCTTTGAAAAACAAAATTATGCGTGCCGCCGCCGAAAAATCAGAGCAAAGCCTGAAAAAACCAAAACGTATGCCGGCGTGGTATTTCCGTACGGCTGCCGGCTGCGCGGCCTCAATTGCGATATGCCTTTTGGCGGTGCAGGTGGTGAAAAACCCGGCGCTTACCGATAACGATATTGTTAAGGCGCCGACCGCAACCCATGCATCCATCGAGCCGAACCGGGATGCAGAACCGGCGGCAAGTGATTTGCCGGCAGTGCCGGCGGAGGATGGAACACCGTCCGCGGCGCCCCAAGAAGGCGCAAAGACAAGACGAACCGAGAGTAAGGAGATGCCGCGCGTGCCCGGTGCCAATGCGGCAGCAGGAACGGACATTCCGCGCGGCACGGCAGAACCGGCGGCTGCGCCGGAGAGGACTGCCGGGGAACCGCTGAGGGCGGATAGCGGCAGCGCGGCACAGGATATCGAAGAGCAGCCGGTGCAGGCAGCGCCGATGCCGGACGGCGACGAACCGGAAATGTCGGGCGGCGGTGGTGCCGTGCAGAGTTCTGGCATTGTCAGCATGGAAAGCGTTGCGGATATGCGAAACCTGGTCGGTTATGACTTTAAGATGCCGACCGATCTGCCGGACGGATATGTGTTAGAGGATGCGTCTTTGGTCTTTGGAATCATACAGCTTTCTTATGAAAGCGCGGATGATACGATTACCTATCGGACGCAAAAGACGGATGAGGATATCAGCGGTGACTATAACGTCTATGCGTCAGAAAAAAGTGAGACCATCGGATCGTATACGGTGACGGTGAAGGGCGATGGCGAGGATGCCTGTCATACGGCGGTCTGGAATGACGGAGAGGCCTTTTCGCTGATGAGCAGTCAGGGCATTGCGCACGATGCTATGGTACAGATGATCGAGAGCGTTCAGACGACGGATTATGCGGCGATTCCAAAGCCGCGCGGCGCAGAGAGCGCGGAATCCGATGCGGAAACGCCGCTGCCCGATGCGGCGGCACAGACCGATACGGAAAACGGAGACGGCTTATGAGCCGTCTCTGAGCGTGTCGATAAACCTATTTTGCGAAAAATTTCATTTTGATTATATCGCC
>OLOI01001450.1_pt1 | contig 20075 bp, 17 predicted proteins | sample 1672131 | NCBI WGS metagenome assembly OLOI01 (sample SAMEA3136651, study PRJEB25190) | human gut metagenome
GAATGACCTGGGAAAAAATAGCAGAATTTCAACTCACAGCCTCACAAGGAGGCTGACGGATCCGGCTGTAGTTGGCTGCAAAAGTATCTCCATTTCAACTCACAGCCTCACAAGGAGGCTGACGTATCCATGCCATTTATTAAATATTTCTGATGATATTTCAACTCACAGCCTCACAAGGAGGCTGACAAACTACCGCCCGGAAACGTCCACGAGGTACGGACATTTCAACTCACAGCCTCACAAGGAGGCTGACCATTTAAAGGCGTATAAGGCTGACCGCAAGGCGACATTTCAACTCACAGCCTCACAAGGAGGCTGACCAGGTTGATTATATCATACCTTCCTGTATTTGACATTTCAACTCACAGCCTCACAAGGAGGCTGACGAAAGGCGCAAGTTGTCAGGGAAGTTTCGAGGCATTTCAACTCACAGCCTCACAAGGAGGCTGACCCCGACCTGTAACGCTGTAGTAGCCTGTGCAACATTTCAACTCACAGCCTCACAAGGAGGCTGACCGGTGAGCCACTTTCATTCTAGATGTAAAACTGTATTTCAACTCACAGCCTCACAAGGAGGCTGACACTTTGTCGTTCCAGTGTTTCTAATAGTATTGCTACATTTCAACTCACAGCCTCACAAGGAGGCTGACGTATCTCAGCATACCCGCTGTTTTGGGATATGGACATTTCAACTCACAGCCTCACAAGGAGGCTGACATGCCTAAAGCTTATAAGGAGAAATAGCATGAACATTTCAACTCACAGCCTCACAAGGAGGCTGACGCATTTTTTCATTATACGGAATATTTTCGGTTAAATTTCAACTCACAGCCTCACAAGGAGGCTGACCGCCTGTTCTGAAAGTAATTAATGCTCTGCTAGGTATTTCAACTCACAGCCTCACAAGGAGGCTGACGCCATAGAAATGTCCTTTCTGCCTATAACTTTATTTCAACTCACAGCCTCACAAGGAGGCTGACGGATAATTTCTTATGAGTCACGTTCATTTTAGAGGTATTTCAACTCACAGCCTCACAAGGAGGCTGACGGCTACGGACAGGATACTATTACGGGTTATACCATTTCAACTCACAGCCTCACAAGGAGGCTGACGGTCATACGATGGGTGCACATGGTAGAGATAATATTTCAACTCACAGCCTCACAAGGAGGCTGACATTAAACGGTAGCTTGTTTGCTATCATGCAGGATATTTCAACTCACAGCCTCACAAGGAGGCTGACAACGCTCATTGCTTTCTGCAACAGATACCTCACATTTCAACTCACAGCCTCACAAGGAGGCTGACTGTATGTCAATACTTATCGGTGAAATAGTTTTCATTTCAACTCACAGCCTCACAAGGAGGCTGACCGTTCTCAACAACATAGTACCCACTTCCCAAAGTTATTTCAACTCACAGCCTCACAAGGAGGCTGACAAAATGATAGTAATGAGTATGGATGGGTAAGGGTATTTCAACTCACAGCCTCACAAGGAGGCTGACGGGATTCTATCAATAATCTAAGTTCTATCAGCATATTTCAACTCACAGCCTCACAAGGAGGCTGACAACCAGATGTGTTTGCGGATATTGATGGAACAGCATTTCAACTCACAGCCTCACAAGGAGGCTGACAATCTTCAATATAATTTCCTGGTTCATTATAAGAATTTCAACTCACAGCCTCACAAGGAGGCTGACGGGATTGCCGGAGCTGGTGAGACAGATTGGATATATTTCAACTCACAGCCTCACAAGGAGGCTGACCCATTATCCGCTAGATCTTCGTCAGCAACGGTATATTTCAACTCACAGCCTCACAAGGAGGCTGACTGAAAGATTCATCTTCTTCAACATATGCTTTCAAATTTCAACTCACAGCCTCACAAGGAGGCTGACGATAGAACACATTCCAGTACCCACCAGCACTATTATTTCAACTCACAGCCTCACAAGGAGGCTGACAGTTCTCTGTCATGTCATTCCAGTAACGGTCTGTATTTCAACTCACAGCCTCACAAGGAGGCTGACCCATTGTACAGATCCGTTGGAGGTGTCCACTGTACATTTCAACTCACAGCCTCACAAGGAGGCTGACTGCTGTCCATCACTTTGTGCCCAGTCAATATTTGCATTTCAACTCACAGCCTCACAAGGAGGCTGACCGTTTTCCACTTTGCGTTCTCTCTTTTCCGGAATATTTCAACTCACAGCCTCACAAGGAGGCTGACTTGAATCCGGTAAGCATACCATTATTCATGGCATATTTCAACTCACAGCCTCACAAGGAGGCTGACCAAGCCATCCCATCTGTACGCCAGATGTTCCAACATTTCAACTCACAGCCTCACAAGGAGGCTGACCAAGTATCACCAAGATCATGACACTTCTGGTGGCATTTCAACTCACAGCCTCACAAGGAGGCTGACTAACTGCATTGCCGATACCGCTTAACGCTCCCATATTTCAACTCACAGCCTCACAAGGAGGCTGACCATAGCCATCCTCCTTATTATTCAAGTACGAATACCATTTCAACTCACAGCCTCACAAGGAGGCTGACATTGCCAGAGCGGAGATGAAGATAATTCATATCACATTTCAACTCACAGCCTCACAAGGAGGCTGACGCATTTGAGCAGTTTTTCAGACGATATTTTGGATATTTCAACTCACAGCCTCACAAGGAGGCTGACCAGGTACTTATGGAAAAGGTGCGAGATGTATTTGTATTTCAACTCACAGCCTCACAAGGAGGCTGACAAAAAACTACTGTGCTTGTATGCAGAAAGAGTTTATTTCAACTCACAGCCTCACAAGGAGGCTGACAGCAATTTCAGACAAAAACATATTTATCCAAAACTGATTTTTCTACTTATTATACATATTAGTCTTATTTTTTATTCAAATCATCATATTTTAAATTATTTTTCTTGTAAACTATATGTATTTCCTGGTGCGAATGTTCTGGAGTATTTCTGTGAACTTACCTTTCGCACTATAATATTAAGGTATCTGTAACATCAAAGCCAGGTTTTGCACCAATATGTTCTACTTTATTTTTGTACTTTTCACCCAGATAATAGAATCTTAAGCTATCCACTTCTTTATCTATGATATTCTCCAGGATATTCTTCACCTGTCTGCATTTTGTTGCGTCCATCTGGCACTCAAATACAGAATTTTGTACTCGCTGTCCATAATTAGTACACTCTTTTGCAACTTTACGCAGACGTTTTCTTCCTGCCGCCGTTTGTGTATTCACATCATATGTTATCAAAACCAGCATTATCTCACCTACTTCCAGAAAAATGGCGGATATTCATCCAAATCTCCTCTTAGGTATCTCGCCAACAGCATACTCTGAACATACGGAGCCATTCCCCATTCTATCTTCTCATCCAGAAATGGATGTTTAATAGTCTCCTGTTTTTTAGACTGCCAGGCTGATAAAAAAGCTTTTCGTCCTTCATCCGTCATAATAACCGCTTCATTTTCTTTTTTTATGAAATATTTTTCCTTCATAATTCTTTTATTGATCAGTGTCAAAACAAACCGATCTACCATAACACTTCTGAATTCTTCCATCAAATCCAGTGCCAACGACATACGTCCAGGTCTGTCTGTATGAAAAAATCCAACATATGGATCAAGACCCACTGCTTCCAGAGCAGCCCCACACATTCCTGCCAACAAAGAATATCCAAACGACAACATCGCATTAACGTTATCCAAAGGCGGCCTCTTATTTCTTCCATGAAAATAAAATTCTTCTTTCTGTTGCAGGATTAGTTCATCAAACACAGAAAAATAAACAGAAGCAGCTTCTCCTTCTAACCCTAATAATTCATCCGCACTTTCGCATCCTCTTATTTTCCCCATGCTCTGTACAAGAAACAAAGATTTCTTTTTTATAGTTTCTACATCAAGACGCAACGTATAATCTCTTATAGCTCTTTCTAAAACCCATCTGGAATTATACACTTTTCCAAGAATAAAATTTCTTGCTATATGTATACTTTCTTCTTTGTTATCGCTGATTCGGTACTGCTGTTTTCTCAATGTCACATTTCCCTTTACCTCACCGGTAACTCTGGCCAGAAACCTTCCATTTCCAGACATAAAAGAAAGATCTATATTTCTCTGTGCACACGCTCCCATAAGTGCTGGACTGGCCCCCGTATAACCAAATGTAATGATTGCCTGAAGATTATGCAGAGGAATTCTACCAATCTCTTTCTGTTCTTCCAAAACAACTACATTTTCTCCATCCAGGGACAAATACTTATTTCCAGTTGTTACATACAACGTATTCAAAAGCCTTTTCATTCTTTTTCCTCTTCCGCAATTATCCTGTCAATATACCCGGAAACAGACTTCTTTTTATTCAGAACAGGAATACAAATATCTTTCAAAGAACAGGCATTACACTTTTTGCTTGTCTTTACTTTCGGTGTATATCGCTGTTCATAATATTTATGCATTTCTGTAAATATCTTACGAACCTTTTCCCTCACTTCATCTGTGAATTCTACTTTCATGCGATGCCTTGTCTCTCCGTAAAAGATATATCCATAGGATATAGTACAACATAACATTTCTTCCAGACACATTGCCTGTGCCGCCACCTGAAGAATATCCGAATCATCTGTTTTCGGCCGTCCTCTTTTGTATTCTATTGGAACTGCCTTATAAACCCCTTCCTTCCCGGCCAGATGAATTCCATCTTTTACTTTATGAAATTCTACTACATCACATTCGCCGCTCACTCCCATTTCCCGGGAGTGAATCGGCATTGCACGTACGGTCAAAAGATCCCCTCTTTTTTCTTTCATACTTGCATCATGTGCGTTTTCATGAAGAATTTTTCCTTCGACTGTTCTGACATTTTCCTGCCACTGTAACTCTATGTAAGCCAATGCCCACTGTCTTCGGCAAAATTCAAAATGCTGGATTCCAGATAACTGAAGAAAATCTTCTTCCTTATACAAAATCAAATTCCTCCGGCTCTTTGCATCCATCTACATGCCACGAAATTTCGTAATCTGTAAATTCTCTCGGATGCTCCTTCTTAGGTTTAATCTCAAAACCTCTCTGAATTTTCCCACTGGAAACAGCAGGAGTTTTTTCATCATGCTGCCACCAGTACATTTTGCAGACTTCCATACTTCCCTCTGGCCTTGCAGAAGAAGCATCATTTTCAAATAATGTTTTTAATGCTTCTTTCAGTAATTCTGCGTCTTCCTGACTAAATCCTGTTTTTTCAGCAAGTTGAACGTTTACACTTCCCATTACTTTATATACCGCAAATCCCACTCGGTGTTTCGTGCCCATGGTGTCCGAAGCCTTACTCTCTTTTCCAGATTCACTGTTTACACTTTTAGTAATCTGCATGCTGATGATATCGATTGGCGAAAGACTGATCGCCTGATGAATGGAAACAGGTCCTCTTACGCCAAATGATACAGGAATTCCTTTAAATGCAAAGACCTGACCAAAAGCTCTGACATCCAACCACTCTCTGCAAGCAATCGCCGCACATGCGTCTCGATTCGCATTTTTCTTATTTCCCATCTGGGCTTTCAGTTCCTCACATCCATCTGCACGGTCTTTCAGACTGGTATAAGGGTCATCTGTACGATCATCTGACTGTACAAAAATCTTCTGTCCAAGATCCTGAAGTCTATTTCTTATCTTTCTTTTGATACACACGTCCGATATTTCACCATGTCCATCCATGTTGATTCTTGGACGGTTTCCATTTAATGGATCTCCATTTGGATTCGCATTATCAGCACTTACAAATAAAGCAAAATCAATTTTTCCTTTTAATTCACTCATCGTTTATTCCTCCTCTTCCTTCTCTTTGGAATCTTCCTTTTTCAGTTTCAGATCATAAGCCTGGCTGTGAAAACCAAGAAGATATAAACCATCCAATTTTTTATTATCCTTGAAACTATCTATTTCAAATAATTCATAAATATCATTTAACAGATTTTCATAAAAACGCCTCTCCGCAATCCCCAATTTATTCATATATGGCTGGATATTTTCTTCAATCACCTTCCATGTTTCAAAAGGTCTCTGGGAAAAAGTACTCATGTATCTTTTTGCATTTGTAACCCTTGCTTTATCTCCATCATCATAAGTACGATATTCAATCCGATCTGCCACTGCCAGTAAACGTCCGTATAAATAATTTCTGTCTTTTTGATTTTTATCTAATGCCACATTCCATTCCTCCATTTTTCTATCTTTTTTCACCAGCGAACATGCTAACGTTAAAACCCTTTCCCAATTTTTGCGATCTTTATATGTTAATGGATTGGACGCCTTAAGCACAGCTCTGTTCACATAATCATGCGGGATTTCGGTTCCATTCCAGATACATGGAATTAATCTTCTCGCAACTTCCGCATACATTTTCTTTCCGTTTGCGTCCGCAATCGCAAGTCCGCCTTTACTTTCTATGCCAAACAGAATCTCTGCTACATCTTTAACGCCAACCATTCCGGAAAACTCTATTCTTTCTTTACCTTTCCATTTCTCATGAATCCAGTTGCAGCTCTCATGCCATTTCTTTATATTCTCCAGATATCGCGCAGAATCCAGCGTCATCTCCTCAACCATGGACAATCTTCCCGGTGTGGCCGCATCAAAACCAAGTAAGATCATTGCGGATGTATTATCTACCTTTTTTCCATATCCTCGAAGTGCTTTGTAAAATTTTTCAGCAGTAATCGCATTTCCATCTGATATGACTTCCTCTTCAGCCTCTTCATCATCCCAGTCATATTCCGATGTGATCATTTCTGTATCTACATTCCACCTTGGCATACTCAGTCGATTAGATTCCCATGTAACAATTGCTAACGTATCAAAAAATGTTCCCTGTTTTCGAATGATCCACTTCAATGCATTATGAATCTTCTGAGATGTTTCATTTCCTACGGCAAAAGCCTCTTCCTTACTTACAAAACGTCCCCGATAAGTAAAATTCTGACTGTCATTTGACGAGATCAGTTTTGCCCCATCACCTTCATTACGGATTTTTTTTGAATGAAGATAGGAAATGGATTCCATATTTCCGGTAAGATAGCACAATCCCTTCTCTTTTTCCCGGGAGCGTACATAATCTATATAGCAATCCTGAAGTGTTCTGTCTTTCCAGCATTCATCTGTTTTTACTTCAAAAAGATCCAAATCTGACGAACGAATAATAAAACGTACAAATGCTTTCGTCTGTACAATTCCCTGAATATTTTCTTTATCATCAATCCGATTCTGTTCATCCAATTTTATAATCCTTTTCTCAACCAGATCAAAGATCAGCGTATTTTTTTTCAGGTATAAATAAATTGCCCTGACCTTCTCATGACAGTATTCTGACTCTACCCATTCTTTCAACTGGGAAATATATAATTCATGACAGATTCCATCATCTTTATAATATTTTGTATAGTCTCCAGCAAGATACCTGAGATTATCACACAAAGGATGTGGTTCCTTTCCTGCTGTACGGCTTCCTGATTTTTCTGTAACCGGTATAATTGTCAATTTATCATTAAGATCTACCAGTTCTGCATTTATAAAATTACCATCCTGATCAATGGTCACTGTTATCTGTGCAGTCACAGTGGTATGAAACGGTGGCAAAAGAACATATGGCATATCTCTCCGATACTCAATGACACCTATTTTGTCACTGTTTATCTCATACAGATCGATGAGTTCGTTTACCCAGCTCACTCTCCCACCTCCTCACTGGTAAATTCCTGCAAACCTGTGAAATTATCTTTTCCAAAAATTTTACGTTTCATTTCTCTGATGTGTCTTTTCTGGGTACATTCTTCTGGTCTTATAAATTCTATAATTCCTCCTTTCTTCATAACCGGTTTCCAGAAACGTACTGTCATTTTTTCTTTATCTTCTTCTAAAACAGCTTCGTCCGCATAAGTTATACCATGATACATAAAGCCATAATCTACTTCTCCGGTCATCGTATCATAGAAGCTCTCTCCCTCACCAAATATACAAGGCTCTTCAAAAGCCTGACACTCTCTTGTTCCAAGAAAAATATCTCTGCGTCCGCCTCGCTTCACCATCCGTTTGGCAATATTATGATGTTTATATTCATTTCTGTCTTCTTCCAGTTCTGGATGATTACAATTCATTTCAAAGTGTGCTCTCACCTGATAACGCACATCTTTCAAATACGTATAGTACGCAAGCTCATTACCTCCATTATATGCAATTGGGCGGATACCTTTTGTTTCTGTCTGAATCGGATTCATTACTCTTACCGCATCTATGATCCACATGATCGTGGGCTTCCAGTAAATACTTTCCACAATTCCACGTAAGGCCTCATATGTTGGAATATGATAACTTGTTTTTTCTCCACCAACACGCATAACAGGATCAGAAAAAAGCGCATATGGACCATATACTTCAAATTCTATCGTATTTCTATATCTTTTCATCTCTCTCACCACCTTCACATGTTGCAAAAATCCATCTTTGGTTCATCCACAACACCTACCTTTTTATCATAATATCCATCACTCAATATCCGAATTCCTTCGCTGTTTTCATATATAGCATTTCCCAGTTTTCCCTTTCTGGTTTCTGAAATACCGACCGTATATCTCTGCAATTTTCTCAGTATTTTTTTCTTCTCTACTTCCAGCCTTGCTTGTGATAATTTTTCTAGCAACTGTTCTGCTTCCATTTCATAAGGAACTACAACACTCACCTTATAATTATCAGAAATCACCTCAAACTCCTGCCCTGCTGTCTGGAAAGCCTGTGGAAGTTTTATATGCATTTTTTCTTCATGTTTTCGTTGGTATTGATTCTGACCTATCTGATTTTTTCCCAGCAAGTCTACCAATGTTACAGGTACATTGCATACTTCAACTGGAAATTTTGTTTCTGACTTTCTTAACTGTGCATGATACACCAAATAATAAAATTTTATGGCAGCTTCTGAATCCAATGCATAATTAAACTTTTTCTTATCTTGTTTAAAATCATGAAGAACTTTTTGCAAAGCAGCCTGTGCATCTTTTATTTCTCTTAAATGTTCCAGCTTTTCCGCCTTCCGGGACATCTGCACAATATAAACCGCACCCATTCTTCCCAGCTCTTTATGACGGTTACATCTTCCTGCTGCCTGAATAACATTATCAAGACCAGCTTTTGACCGGATGACACACCCGAAAGAAAAATTCACTCCCGCTTCTACTACCTGTGTACTCACACAAATAATCTTTTTTGATCTTTCTTTTAATGCGTTTCTTATTTCTTTCAGAGTATCCAGTTTATGTTGTGGGCACATATTATTACTCAGATGAAAAATCTCATATTCTTCCGTACAGCTGTCTTCCAGTTTTTGAAATACTTCGAATGCACATTTCGTAGTATTCACAATTACTAAAGTGCTTCGATATTCCTCTGTTTTTTCCAATGCAAAATCACTTAAATCTTCTGTTTCCATCCCTCCTGAGCATCTTTCTGTTTCATCGATAATCTCAACTCGTTTAAAAGCTTTTGCATATTTTTCAGATTCTCCTGACATCTCCAAACACTTACAGATATTATTTTCTTCAAGAGAAGCCAATGTCGGCTGTGTAGCGGAACATAACACCACTGTTGTCCTGCAAAACTGCGAAAGAAAATTCACAGCCAAATTAAAAAGTTCTGTGCATTTAACCGGAATCGCCTGCACTTCATCAAATATGATAATACTGTTACATAAATTATGTATTCTGCGAATACAGCTCTTCTGATCAGAAAATAACGTATTCAAAATCTGTACTGCCGTTGTTACAATAATTGGCGAATCCCAGGTCTCTGTAAGATTTCGATATTTTTCCTCTTCTCCTTCTTCACAGATCACATTACAGTGATGTTCCAACACAGCAGAAGGTAGTCCAGTTGCTTTTCGAATTTCCTCTGCATTCTGTTCCAAAATAGATGTGAATGGAGCTATATAAATAATACGATTTTTTTGTTCTTTTCTCGCATGATAAAGTGCAAACCGAAGACTACTGAGAGTTTTCCCGGCACCAGTTGGTACTGTCAGACGATATAGTTTCTGATCTGTTTCAGCCGCCTTCCGACAGGAATCAGATATCTCCTGTCGGAAACTGTTCAGCTGATTTCCGTTATCTGGATTGTTTTGAATTTCATTTTTCAAATACTCTTCAAAATTATGTATACACTTCTGCCATATTTCCTGAGTTTCTTCCTGCGAAATTCTTTTTGATAAAGGAATATCCTGAAAAAAACATGCCGTGTCCGTCCAGTCACCATCAATCAATAATGACAAGGCAGTCCGCAGATACATTCCCCGATAAAAATATCTGCTTCCATACTTTTTTCCTGAAGAATCATGATTTTTAACAAATTCATTTATATTATTAAAGATTTTTTGATATGACTGAATTGCCTCCTCTCCGGATTTCTTCAACGTTTTTATATCATAAATCCGGAAAAATTTTTCTTTAATGTATGCATACTCAATTTCTTTTTTCAAACGTCGTTCCTGTAAACTCTGGCCATTTTCCAGATTAATACAATCTTCCATTCCATGATGAAAATAAATCAATGTACTGATAAATTCCGAGACAGGCCATTCCTTTATTAATTCAAGCGCAAGTCTTCCACCGGCAGTAGAATGATCCAGTCCATGTTTATGTACCTTATCACCCAGCTTCAGAATATTCTTAAAATCATCCTGATTTTTTGTGCCAAGCTTTCCTGCATCATGAAGAATTCCAGCTAATTCTACAAGGTTTTTCAATTCTGGAAGTTCACAGACATTACTTAAAAAAAGAGCAACATTTCCTGCGTGTTCCTGCATAGACTGGATTCTTTGTGTTTCATAGTCTACATGGGCCAGTGTACATTCTTCCGTTTCCGGAATACTTATTTCTTTATCTTCCATTCAGTACTCCTTGTGTTATATGCCTATTTTTACAGTATTAAATTTTTATTTTTTATATATTTTTACTATATTTTATCAGGATTATAGCCTTAACGCAAGACAGATATCGAAGAAATGTTCGATTTATATATCTGCCTTGCTGACAAACCGTTAATCATTATTCCCGTGGTAACATCATCAGATTATCTTTCGATGTACTATTCGCCACAGAACGAACATATTTCTCACCCTGTGAACTTATTGCAGGAATAAGATATGGATATGGTGAAATATTTACGGTAATGGTTTTAGGAAATTTTTGCAGATAGTCGTAAACTTCTGATTTCTTCCAGTATGTACTTGTCTGATCTATATAGATAGAATCAATGTCCTGTACATTTCCGGAATTGCCACAGTTACGCTTCATTTTGATTTTAATTGCTTTCATGATAAAAGCCTCCTTATGATATTTTTATTGAATCTGCAGATTCATTGTTGTAATGAAAATATCATAGAAAGGGTTTACAAAAATCGAGAAATAATTTAGAATAGATGTGCTGGATGCTATTCAAATTATTTGGATTGCATTTCCTATGATGAGCTACTTAGTATTACCAGTACTAGGTAGCTCTTTTTCATTACAGCTTTATAATATTCCTTTTATCTCTCCGTGTCAATAGCTTTTAACAAATTAATAATAATATAAAGATATAACCAAATGAATAACAATATAAACTCAAAAAGCAATTGAACTATTTTCAATTGCTTTTTCCTTAACAAATATATAATAATATTTTTCAACTCACAGACTTCCATCTGACACTAAATAAAGGCTGCAAGAATTATCCATTTCTGCAGCCTTTATTGTAAATTTTTCTATTTTTCAGTCTTTTTGCCTTTACTCAAACTCAATCGTACCAGGCGGCTTACTTGTAAGATCATAGAATACGCGGTTTACGCCCTTAACTTCATTAATAATACGGTTCATCACCTTATTAAGCACTGCATAAGGAATCTCAGCAGATTCAGCAGTCATAAAGTCAATAGTCTTAACGGCGCGGAGTGCCACTGCATAATCGTATGTTCTGAAGTCTCCCATTACGCCTACACTTCGCATGTTGGTAAGGGCTGCGAAGTACTGGTTTGGCATCCAGGATGGGTCTTCTCCGTGTTCTTTTTTGTAGTCGGCGGCTGCTTTGTCGACTTCTTCACGGTAGATGTAGTCTGCATCCTGTACGATGCGTACTTTTTCTTCGGTGACTTCTCCGATGATACGGATTCCAAGTCCCGGACCTGGGAATGGCTGACGGAATACCAGTCTTTCCGGAATTCCAAGTTCAAGGCCAGCTTTACGTACCTCGTCTTTGAACAGGTCACGGAGTGGCTCGATGATTTCTTTGAAATCAACGAAATCCGGAAGTCCTCCTACGTTGTGGTGAGATTTGATCACTGCGGATTCTCCACCGAGACCGCTCTCTACAACGTCCGGATAAATAGTTCCCTGTGCAAGGAAATCTACGGCGCCGATCTTCTTGGCTTCTTCCTCGAAGATGCGGATAAATTCCTCACCGATAATCTTACGTTTCGCCTCAGGCTCTGTAACACCTGTAAGCTTGTCGTAATATCTCTGCTGTGCGTTTACACGGATAAAGTTCAGGTCAAACTGACCGCTCGGTCCGAATACGCCTTCAACCTCATCACCCTCATCTTTACGGAGAAGGCCATGATCTACGAATACACAGGTAAGCTGCTTGCCGATCGCTCTGGAAAGAAGTCCTGCTGCTACAGAGGAATCTACACCACCGGACAGAGCAAGAAGAACTTTTCCATCGCCGACTTTCTCACGGATCTCTTTGATCGTGTGCTCAACAAAGGCATCCATTTTCCAGTCTCCGGCGCATTCACAGACACCAAGTACGAAGTTGGACAGCATGGTCTTTCCTTCAACTGTGTGCAGTACTTCCGGATGGAACTGGATCGCGTACAGTTTCTTCTCCTCATTCTGTGCAGTTGCTACCGGACAGTCTGCAGTGTGTGCAGCGATCTCGAATCCCGGTGCAGCCTGAGAAATGTAATCTGTATGGCTCATCCAGCAGATCGTTCTGTCGGATACATTCTTAAAGATTCTGGAATCTTTCTTATCAATAAGAAGCTCTGTCTTGCCGTATTCGCTGACATCTGCCTTCTCAACTTTTCCTCCAAGGACATGCATCATAAGCTGTGCTCCATAGCAAAGTCCCAGCACCGGAATTCCAAGCTCAAATAATTCTTTCTGATAAGTCGGTGAATCTGCCTCATAGCAGCTGTTCGGTCCACCGGTGAGGATAATTCCCTTAGGATTCATCGCTTTAATCTTCTCAAGATCTGTCTTATAAGAATAGATCTCGCAATATACATTGCATTCTCTGACACGTCTTGCAACCAGCTGATTGTACTGACCGCCAAAATCAATGACAATAACTAATTCTCTTTTCAAGGCTTTCCTCCTGTTGTTTATAACATCTTTAGAATCTGTTACTCATTATAAATGAGTCACAGAATTTTTACAATGTCTATTTTCAACTCATCGAAAGATTTTGCTGATTTTTGTGTTATAATCTGTTTTGAAAACTTTGACTTTCAGAAAGAGAAAGGAAACCTTTTTATTATGTTCAGATGTCAACCCGGATATACCCTCCGGAAAATCAAAGATACCTGTTACCTGCTGCCATATGGCCAGCAGATCGCAGACCAGAAAAAAAGCTTTATCCTCAATGAGACCAGCTCATTTTTATGGAATATTCTGCAGCACAATGAAGGAGCAGAACCAGAGGAGCTGGTAAAACTGCTTGCCAGGGTTTATCAGCTGGATGAATCTTTTTTTCCTGAACTGCGCAGTGATGTGATGGATTTTCTTACACAGCTTACAGGCCTGGGAATGATCACAGAAGATCTCCATCCAATTTCCAAAGAACCTTCCGGCTCTATGGTCATTGCCGGGATCACAATGAAGCTATATGGTCCCCGGGAACTGTTTTCCAAATATTTCGAGCCCTTTTATAAAAAGTTTTCTGCGGAACCAGATCAGATACTTGAGCTGATCACTGCACCTCCGGCCAGCCGCTGTTATGAGCAGGTTCTTCTGCAGAATTCCGAAATGACTATCTTCGAAAATTCTGACCGCTACGTTGTTCTTTTTCCTCAGATGCAGAATATTTACGAAGCTCACATGCTCAAGGATGGTTCCTATGTGCGGATCCACTGTCATGCTCAGGCAACTGAGCTTAATACAGACAACCTGTTCCACGCAATACGCCTGTTTTTTCTTTTTATTGCGCAGAAAAAAGGGCTCTTTGCCATTCATTCCGCATCCATTCTTTACCATGATAAGGCCTGGCTTTTTTCCGGGCATTCGGGAATGGGAAAATCAACTCATACAGCTTTATGGCATGAGCTTTTTGGCACGCCGTATCTGAACGGGGATCTGAATCTTCTGGGATCCGAAGACGGTCATATCACTGTTTACGGAATTCCCTGGTGCGGAACCTCGGAGATTTTTACTACAGAACAATATGAGCTCGGAGGGATCGTGCTCCTGGGGCAGGACTCGCAGACAGACCGGCTGGAAAAATTACCTCCTTCGGAAAAAATCCTCCGGGTTATGCAGCGTATGATTTCTCCTGCCTGGAAAGAAATTCAGCTTACCAGAAACCTGTCCTTTGCAGAAAAAATCGCGGACTGCGTGCCAGTGCTCCATTTTCTGTGCACAAAAAATCCTTCTGCTGCCTATACTATGAAGAACGCCATTGACCTGCGGAGGAGCTGCAATGAAAGATAAAATATTTCTGGTCTGGAAGCATCTGAAACAGGGCACCTTGAAAAAAATGTGGAAACAGACCTTATGGATCTATCAGTACGGCAAACGTTACTGGAAAGCTATGATCCTCTATACTTTGCTTGGAATTACCGGAACCGGCGTTTCCCTGATCTCCAGCCTGATCTCCAAAGATCTGGTCGATATCATCACCGGCCACCAGACCGGAAAACTTCTGAGTACTTTTGCTGCAATGATCGGTTTTTCCGTAGCCAATATCCTGGTTTCACAGGCTTCCGGATATGCCTCCACATTTATTAATTTAAAGGTGGATTCAGAGATCAAAAACGATATTTTTTCCAAAATGCTGGTGACTGACTGGGAATCTCTTACGGATTACCATACCGGCGATCTGGTGACACGGTGGAGCTCCGATGCTTCCAATATTTCCAGCGGAATCCTGAACTGGATACCAAACCTGATCATTTATACGTTCCGTTTTATCAGTGCTCTCGCAATCGTACTTTACTATGATCCTACCTTTGCGTTGTTCGCACTGCTTGGAATTCCGTTCAGCGCACTGCTTTCCAGACCGCTTCTTCGACGTATGCGGGATAATAACCAGCGAAGTGCTGCCATGAATGCAAAGCTTTACGGATTTAACCAGGAGGCTTTTTCCAATATCCAGACCATCAAAGCTTTTGACCTGATCCATTTTTACACGGACAAACTGAAATCTCTTCAGAAAGATTATATCAATATGAGGCTGGATTTCCAGAAAATGTCCATCCTGACCTCTGTCCTTATGTCCATTATCGGTTTTATCGTATCGTACAGCTGTTATGGCTGGGGAATTTACCGTGTGTGGAGCAATGCGATCAGTTACGGAACCATGACCATGTTTCTTTCTCTTTCCGGCACGTTGACAAGTGCAGTGAATTCCCTGGTCAGCCTGATTCCTTCTGCGATCTCACTGACGATCTCTGCCGGCCGACTGATGGATATCGTGGAAATGCCCCAGGAGGATTACAGCCAGGATTCCGCTGTCCGAAGCTTCGAAAAGCAGTATCGGGAGGAGGGAATCGGTCTGAATATGCAGGATCTCAGCTATACTTATCATAACGGAACTTCTGTTTTTGCCAACGCTTCCATGGAGGCTTATCCTCATGAGATCGTTGCCCTGGTTGGGCCTTCCGGCGAAGGTAAGACAACTATGCTGCGTCTGATTTTGTCCCTTCTGACGCCACAGACCGGTTCTTTCCATGTCTGCGCGGGCAAAAATCACTCGAATATGCTGGATATGTCACCGTCTACCAGAAAGCTGTTTTCCTATGTGCCTCAGGGAAACACCATGTTTTCGGGAACGATTGCTGAAAATATGCGAAATGTGAAGCAGGATGCCACAGATGAAGAAATTATCGAGGCACTGAAACTGGCCTGTGCATGGGATTTCGTGGAAAAGCTTCCGGATGGAATCGAAAGCGTCATTAAAGAACGGGGCGGCGGTTTCTCAGAGGGCCAGGCCCAGAGACTTTCCATTGCCAGGGCACTCCTCAGAAAATCTCCAATCCTTCTGCTGGATGAAGCAACTTCCGCGCTGGATGTGTCCACAGAACGTAAAGTTCTCAGGAATATCATGCAGGATACTTACCCCCGAACCTGTATCGTGACAACTCATCGGCCCACAGTGTTAAATATCTGTACGCGGGTTTATGCAATACGGGATAAAAGATGCGAGGTGCTTGGGGATGGGGAGATTCAGAAGATGGTGAAGGAGTTCTGAGCTGCGATATAATCGGCCTGATTTTTAATCATTAACTTGTCAAATGTATTAAAAAAATCCCCCACAGAAATGGTTGCCTGTTTCTGTGGAGGATTTTTTATATTTGAATCATTCTGATCTAATTAGTCTGTGATGCTGACACCGGTAATTGCAAGGCCTGTATCAGCTGTTACAACTAAATCGCCGAAGTCGATATTGTCGCTTGGATTCTGATGATAGCCTAATTGCACCTTAAGCGTTGGTGTTCCATTTCCTGAAATCAGTCCTGCTCCACTAGCCGCATACACACCCTCAGCCATCCCTGCATCAACAAAAAACCACCGGTTTCTCGTATACCTTCACGTTAATCTCCCACCACATCTTACACTATCAAATAAAACAGATATTCACCTTCCACCTCACTGAATATTCATAAATCCAATCTCTCAACATTCGTGTCAAGTGAATAAAATCATCCGCATCCGATACATAGCTCTGCACCGAATAACTGATTCGCAGATTCAGTTAGTTCACAGAGTATGTAAATCCAGTCATCTTCAGATCATCAATACTTGTTCCGTGATTCAGATGAATTCCGATCGTCAGTGGATTACTTGCTGTACTTGCGAATGTAAATGTCGCTGTCTTTCCTGACCAAGAAGTCTGTACAGATGCATCGTCTGTCTCTGCCTGATCCACAGTATCATTAAATGTAACATTCAGTGTGATCGTCCCGTCAATACCAGACCAGTCGGCCATTGCAAGGCCTTTACCGCCATTAGTTCCCCAACGATCCCATACACCATGATATGTTACATTCAGTGTACCCTTTGCACCGCTTGCCGCATATACACCTTCTGCCAGTCCGGCATCAACAGTTACTATCGGTTTTTTATACATTTTCATATTTTATTTTCCTTTCTTATGCCATCAAAAGCTAGTAATTTATCTGTTTCATCTTTTCTTTTATGATATCTATCAGACCCTTGAAAGTCAAGTATTCTTATAAAAAATATTGTGCTGTTTCTGACACGTTTCTGTCAGTTATTGTTGTTCTTTATTTACAGGAATGCTATAATACGCTCTAACTAGGCAAACAAAATCCTCTTCATCGAGCAGATACTCTGCCGGGTACAACCAAACACACCAATATTATACCAAATTTAAGGACGAGCACCATGAACAATACATCCCAAACATCACCGAAAATCGATCTGGAGCAGCTTCTCCGTGACGGAAATATCATTCGCATCAAACCACAGGGCTACAGCATGTACCCTCTTCTTATTCCCGGCCGGGATGAAGCCCTGATCCAGCAGACAGCTTCCACAGACTGCCGCAGAAATGATGTAGTTCTTTACCGCCGTGACCGGAGTATCCTTGTGCTCCACCGCATCGATAAGATCACAGAAGAGGGCTTTTTTATGGTTGGTGATAATCAGTGGGAAATTGAAGGCCCGCTTCGTTCTGATCAGATTATCGGAAAACTTGTAGCTTTTGTACGCAATGGACGGGAGATTTCCGCACAGAATCCTTTTTATCGTTTTCTGTCCTCTGTGTGGCTTTTGATGCTGCCGGTTCGTCCTTTCTGTTTTCGTTTAACTGCATTTTTTCGCCGGATCTGCCGAAAGCCAAACTCTTAGGCTCACAGAAGAATTCCTTTTTCCCGGAAAGTTTTTACCACATTTTTCACATCCTCGTAAACCTCGGATGCTTCTATCCCATATTCGTTTCCAACCAGCTGTGCCAATTCTTCAATATCTTCTGCCTGATCTGCATGGATATAAATAAATCCTGCTGTTTCGCTTAAGGAGATCACCTCATTGACTTCCTCTGTTCTTTCTCCCACCGGAAGCACAATATACTCATCTTCCAGTTCTTTTACAATATATCCTTCTGTCTTTTTCATTTTTTCCTCCCCTTTATTTCCAAATATATTCATGATATACTTACTATTATTTTATACCTTTTCAGGAGATCAACATGGAGCAAATATACCAAACTTATCTGAACATAATAAAAAATATCTGCACAGATTCCAACGATCCTGTTTCTGTCACACCGGAGCAGTTTCCGGCTCTGGCGAACCTGGCACAGGAGCACTGTACCGTTCCCTTCGTGCTTCCCTGTCTCAGATCAGCTTCTGTTTATCCTTCCATGAAGCACAAGGTAAAAGAAATGATGCTGAATTACTATCAGATCGAACATTTTACCCGGACTACCGTATCTCTCCTGAAAGAGAACCATATTGACTGCTACCTTCTGAAGGGTTTAAGTCTTGCCGACTGCTATCCTGTCCCGGAGTATCGCAAGCTGGGAGATCTTGACCTTTATCTGGCCGAACCGGAAATGCTTTCTCAGGCACAGACTGTTCTGGAATCCAACGGATACATTCTCCAGGACGAGCTCAGTGATCATCATGTAACTTACTATTATACATTTCCAAAAACCGGACGCCGTTTTATCCTGGAGCTTCATTACAGAGTTGTCGGACAGTACCAGTACAGCCGAACCAATGAGATCGTAGATCTCGTTTATTCACCGACACAGCTGAAGAAATCATCTCAGATGATCCATGGATACAGCTATACAGTCCTGCCGCCAACAGAATACGTTTTTTACATGATCCATCACATGCTGAAACACTATCTGTACAGCGGATTCGGAATCCGGCTTCTCTGCGATTTCACTTTTTATCTGAAATGCCACGAAAACGAAATTGATTTCCACCGAATCCACGAATGGTGCAGAGAATCACGGATCAGCCACCTTTACGAAATCATTCTGGAATGCTGTCGAAAATATCTGGGACTTCCTGACTCCATAGATGCCAATACACATTATTCCCCAGATGACTGCCAGGATTTCATAACACAGATTCTGAAAGATGGAGATATGGGAACAGACATTTCCCAATCACTCATCGGAAGCAGTTCATACCAGAAAATCAACTTCTTCACTTATTTCAAAGAAGGACACGTCCAGATGAAGGTACGCTTCCCCAGAGCCAGACGCTTCCCGCTCCTGTGGCCCGCCCTCTGGATCATTACTTTCCTCTGTTTTATCCGCAACACCTACACGGTCCGGAATACCACTCTCCGTCAGACCCTTCATGACTTTAAAAAAAGCAACCAGAAGACAAAACTGGTCAAAATTTTCGAAAACAGTGACTCCTGAGATGGGGAGGCACTGTTTTTCATTCTCTCATACCTGTATCAGAAAGTCTCTCATCCACTCTCTGCGCAACCAGTATCTTAATCCCTGTTGCCAGCAGCACATACCACTGCAGTTCCATTCCCCATGAAAAAGTCCGGATCATAATTTTCCACATTCTCTCATCCAGCTGCAGTTTTCTCTTTCTGTCCGACAGTTCACTGAAGACCTTTTTCCCCAAAGGATTCGTCCCGTATTTTTTCAAAACTTTCCGTATCGCCCATATGGACTTTTTGTGCTGCATATATTCCATTTTTGCATCAAAAAATACAGCAAAAAAGATCAGATATCTGGTCAGGGATGCATATTTATTGGGATCTTTATTTTTCTTCTCGATCCATCCTTTCAGTTCATTGGCAAGTTTGAACCA
>OLOI01001463.1_pt1 | contig 19856 bp, 10 predicted proteins | sample 1672131 | NCBI WGS metagenome assembly OLOI01 (sample SAMEA3136651, study PRJEB25190) | human gut metagenome
CCACCTCTATCGAAACGAAAGCCGGTGCAGGCGCAGGCGGCGTAACCGCAGGCGTTGTGGCAGGTTCGGAAAGCTCTGCCGGCAAGGTATCGGTCAACACCGCAGGCGGCTCGTTCTCCGGTTCGCTGCAGAACATGCCGATTGAAGCCAAACCGTACGGCTACGGCATGAACTGGCGTATTTTCTGCTACAACTACCGCAGCGGCAATCAGGCGTTCCCGGTTGTTACCTACGCGGTAACCGAGCCGCAGGCTCCGTCTCCGCTGCCGGAGGATTTTGAGCAGGATGTTGCGGCAACCACCGATGATTCCGTCACCCTGACGTGGACGTACGACAAGATCGTTTCCGGTTTCCAGCTGTACCGCTACTACAACTTCCCGGACGGCTCCGGACGCAAGGAACTCGCATTTGTTCCGTTCACCGATGGTGAGCGTCACGATGACGGCACCTACACCTTCAGCTACACGGATAAGAACCTGTCTCCCTATACCGAGTATGAATATCAGATTCAGACCCGCAACAACAACAAGGCTGAGCAGCAGCGCAACAGCATTTACAGCGAACCGCTGACCTGCCGTACCAAGACCACAGCAGGCTATCCCGATATTTCGGTAACGATTGACGGCAAGGAGAAGCAGACGGTTCTGCCGATCTATCCGGATTCTCTGGCAACCGCAACGGTTAAGTATAACGGAGACAATAAAAATCCGGACGGCGGCAAGTACAACAGCGTAAGCTATCAGTGGCAGAAGCTGAACAATGGTTCCTGGACCGAGATTGCCGGCAGCGTTTCCGATACGCTGAGCATCGAAAACGCCGGTTCTGCCGACAAGGGCACTTACCGCTGCCGATTGAATGTGCTCTACTTCGACAACACCGCCCAGAAGGAGTTCAGCATTTCCGCTTACTCGCCTGAGATTACCACACAGTACAGCAAGCGCACGCCCAAGTGTGATTTGACGGTTGAAGCGAAGACTGCTCAGGTTGGCGGTACGTACAACCGCACGCTGCACATCAATGCTACGATGCGTTCCGCGTCTGCTACCTCCATCCCGACCGGCACGCTCAGCTTCCTGATTCGCGGCACGGACTTCTCTACCACGGTTGCGGCTGAGATTGACAAAACCGGCAAGGTTACAAAGGATGTTATCGTGCCCGCAGACGGCGCTTACACGGTTACCCCGTATTATCCGGGCAGCTATGTATTCAAGGATATGAGCAACGCGGAAGGCCAGATGGTTCTCGTTGGCGATGCAACCGGCTACCAGCTGACGCTCACCAACGGCAAGGATAACAACAGCGTCACCCGCTTCACCTACGGCGATACGGTAACGCCGTCGCTCTCCCGCATGAGTAAAGATACGCATGGTCTGCAGAAGGTCAATAACGCAACCTTCAAGTATGCAGTTTCCGGTTCCGAGGATTCGCAGCCGCTGACAAAGAACAATAAGCTGAATGCCGGCACTTACACGCTGTATGCTTATGTAAACGGCGAAACCAAGCCGGTTGCGGAAACTGAGTTTACCGTTGTTCAGCGTGCCGTTACTCTGCGCGTTGTCACCCCGTCGGACGGCGTTGATCAGACTCTGGTCAATCCGAGCACCCAGCTTTCTCTCTCGGCAGACACGAAAAACATGACTGCTGATGAGATTGCTGCTCTGCACCTTGGCTATACCGCAGTCAACACCGCAGGCAATACGGTAACGCTCGAGCCGAACATTGCACCCAGCAACTACACGGTTTCCCCGTGCCAGACTACCGCTACCAGCGAAACGCTGTACAACAACTACGAATTTACCTTTATCCCCGGCGTTTACACGGTAAACGGCACGACTTACATCCTTACCCTCAAAGCTGAGGACTTCGGCGAAGGCGCAAACAGGCACTCTGTTGGTTCTGCGTCGATCATTACCGCAGGTCTGAATGCCGGCAAGGCGGATGACGGCAGTGCAATCTCTAGCTTTACCGCAGACACCGATGTTACCCTGACGGCTGTGCCGGATGCAGGTTATGCAGTCGATTACTGGACCTATGACGGCAAGGAAATCGAGGACAGCAAGGAGAAGAGCTCGGTTACCATCAAGACCCTTGCAAAACCGGCATCTGTTTTGGTTTACTTCAAGACCACCGATACCAAACTGAATGCTTCCGTTCAGAATAAGCAGGGCGGTACACTCAAATGCACGAATGAAGATGGCTCCGGAAGCCTCAAGAACTTCCCGGTTTACATTGCCAGCGGTGCAAAGTTCAACTTTACCGCAACGCCGAATACCGGCTGGCACTTCAAGCAGTGGATTCTCGCGAAACGCGGTGCAAACAGTTATCCGTCCGGCACCCCGCACGATAACGGCTCCAACACGCTCTCTGTTGAGGTTGGCGTGCAGGATATTGATCTGGCTGCCGTATTCGAGCGCGACAGCTACACGCTGACGCTGGAAGGCGAACTGACCGCAAGCTATCAGACGGTTGATCCGAACGATACCTCCAAGACGCTCACCAAGTCTCTCAAGAGCGGCGAAAGCGTCACCGGTGATACGGAAATTACGGTAGCGCCCAAGGCAGGCTATGCTGCCGCCACGAGCGAGACCTATCAGGTGAACGGCAAGGCTGTTGAAGCAGGAAAGCTCAACGCTGACGGCAGCTATACCTTCCCCATCACCGAGAACACCAAGGTTTCGCTCAAGACCGACCGTGCCGCATTTGCGATTACTACACCGGAAATGGAGCATGGCACGATCATTGCAACCGTAGACGGCGAAGCTGTGAACGATCTGTCCAAGATTCCCGGCGGCAGCAAGGTTGAGCTGCAGGCACGCGCAGACCGCGGCTGGCATTTCAAGAACTGGGTTGTAAACGATACTGCTCAGGATGAAGCTGCGGCAAAGACCAACGGCACTTACACCATCAGCGAACTGGCCGGCAATCTGTCCATCCACGCTGAATTTGCCCAGAGCGCTTCCTACACCGCCAAGGCCACCGCTGCGGCCGGCAACGGCACCGTAAAATACACGCTGTATGATATCTACGGTGAGGAAGTTGAGACCAAGGCTATGCCTGCAGGAGGCGTAACCATCTATAAGGATGAGGAAATCACCTTCCACGCAGCGCCGAAGACTGGCTATCAGGTTGAACAGTGGGAAGTGAACGGCAAAAAGACTGCCGGAAACTCTAAAAACAATCCGGAAGGCAAAATCCGTGCGGACAAGAATATTACTGCGACCGTATACTTTAAGGTTACGGCAAGCTATCCGCTTACTTTCGGCACTGCTGATGAGAACGGCCATCTGACCGCCAAGATTGACGACACCGCGATTAACTCTCAGACCAAGCAGCCGAACGGCAGTGTAATCACCTTCACTGCAGCACCAAACACCCAAAAGATGGTCGAAAAGTGGACGGTTACCCAGGGTGACATTACCGCAGCAGAAAACGATGCTGCTGTACAGGTTAATGGTGTAAATCTTGTCGATCCAATTTATATTCACACACTCGACGACAACCAGACCATCCGCGTTCACTTCACCAACCTTGTACAGTACGATGCCAAGATTTCCGGCACGAACGGCACCGGCAAATTCACCTACACCACGCCGATTCAGCCGAACGACACCGGTGCAGTCAACAGCGCATCCGCTCAGGTTCGCAAGAACGGCACGGTCAAGCTGACGCTCGCACCGAGTGCAAACTGTGTCGGCACCGCCGAGGAAATCAAGTCCGAACTCCAGAAGGCAGCTCCGAATGCCGTTGTTTCCGTAACCGAGAAGGACGGCAGCTTTGAAGCCGTTATCCGCAACGTAACGGAAGCTCTGGCGGTCAACACCGACAATCTGTTCCACAAAACTTACGCAATTACGGCCAGCAAGGCCGAAAACGGCAGCGTTTCCGCTTCTGCGGCACGCGCCAAGGCTGGCGACAAGGTAACGCTCACCGCTGCACCCGCAAGCGGCTATCAGCTGAAAACCCTGACGCTGACACCGGAGACCGCACTCGATAAGACGGTTTCCGCGTCCACCCTGACCTACACCTTCACCATGCCGGCGAATGACGTTGCAGTTACCGCAGCCTTTGCCGTCAAGCCGAGCAGCGGCGGCGGCGCAGACGGCGGCGGTGGAGCAGGCGGCGGCGCTGTTGCACCGGCTCCGACCGACAGCGGCTCGTCCTCCATTACCGCACCGGACGGCACCAAGGTTCTCGCAACGGTTGAGGTAAAGAACGGCACCGCAGCGGTTTCCGCCGACAGCTCCAAGCTGACTGCGGTTTCCGGCAAGGATTCGCTGACGCTTGACCTGTCCGCAGATTCCACCGTACGCACGGTATCGCTCACCGGCGATGTGGTAGCTGCTCTCGCCGGTGCAAAGAACGGCGCAGCGCTTACCCTGCCGAACGGCACAGTTGCACTCGACCGTGAGACGCTGACCGCACTCGGCAGCGCCGCACAGGCCGATGGTATGGCAAGTATTTCGATCGCTTCCGCTGACAAGTCCTCCCTGACGGACGCACAGCGCAAATACCTGCCGAAGAACGGCACCATCCTGAACATTTCTGTGCAGGTGCAGCCGAAAAACGGCACTGCAACCCGCGTTCATGCGCTGAACGGCACGGCTTCGGTTTCTGTAGCATACAGCCTCAAGAGCGGCGAGAACGCCGCGCATCTGGTTGCATACTATCTTGCTGAGGACGGCTCGTTCGAGAAGCTGCCTGTCATTTATGATGCAGCGACCGGAAAGGCTACCTTTAAGACCACCCACTTCTCCACCTTCGTTATCACCCACGAGTACAGCAGCGACTTCTCCGATGTCAACCTGCGCAAGTGGTTCTACAACGAGGTCAACACTGCACTCGAGAACGGCTGGTTCAAGGGCCTGACCGCAACCAAATTCGGTCCGGATGACGGCATGACCCGCGCAATGCTGGTTCAGGTGCTCTACCGCATGAGCGGCAGCAAGGCCGCTTCCACCGCACAGTTCACCGATGTGGCGGACGGCAAGTGGTACGCAGAAGCCATCGCATGGGCCTCCGAAAACGGCATTGTCAACGGCTTCACCGACGGCAGATTCCAGCCGGATACGCTGATCACCCGTCAGCAGCTGGCGGCCATCCTGTACCGCTACGATACCTATCGCGGTCATACGCCGCAGGGCAGCGCAGCACTCGATGGCTACGCAGACGCGGCTTCTGTCGAGTCGTGGGCTGCTGAAGCAATGAGCTGGGCGAACGGCAACGGTCTGGTAACCGGCGTTACCCCGACCACGCTCGTGCCGAACGGCACCGCAACCCGTGCTCAGGTAGCGGTTATCCTCAGCCGCTACACCGACCAGTAATCCCATCCGATCCATACCCCCCAACGGATATGGTATGAACAACCGCCCTGCAAGGGCAGACAATACCGACAGCGCCTGAAAACGCACACAAGCGACACCAATCGAAATATGGTGTCGCTTGTTTTTTTGCTTCTCACACGGAATACGCTCACGCGAGAACGAATCGAACAGCCGCGACAGAAATTCCATGCTCATATGTCAGCTTCTCCGGCGTGATATACTCTGCCAACCGAATCGCAAGTATTTTCAGGCTCGCGGCTCATTATATCGTACATCATGTTCTATATTTGCATAATACTGTGCAAATTCGACTCATTTTGATTTACAACGTCGTTGCAGGGTGATATACTGAAATTACCATATAAGATGCGCCGGATTATGCTTTGAGGAGAATGCTATAATGACCATGAATGACCCGCTGCTCCGCACGGACAGCTATGCAAAAATCTTCCTGTATAACACCCATGAAACCGTCGCCTGTGTGCCGCGCCACACCATCCGCATGCGCGATAAAGTGCGCCCGGACAAGCTGCGCGAAGCCGTCGAGCAGGCACTGCTGCGCTTTCCGCACATGATGCTGACCGCCGAGCCGACCGAGACCGCGTTCCGCTACCGCCGCAACGTGCAGCCCGCCGTAGTGCTGCCGTTCGACGGTGTATCCACCCGCTACACCATCGGCTCCAAGGATACGAACGGATACTTATTTCTCGTCGGCTACCACGACAAGACCATCTATATGGAGTATCAGCACTCTATCTCGGATGGACGCGGATTCGAGGAGTTTATCCGCTGTGTACTGTTCCAGTACCTGAAAAACTGCGGTTTCCCGGTTGAGAATGACGGCTCTGTGCGCGGCATGGATACCCGCTGGTCTCCCGAGGAGAGCGCAAACGGCTACGAGCAGCTGGCAGACCGTGAATTTTCGCCGGATGGCATCTGGAAAAAGCCGGCGGCTGTTCATGCCCCCGAGGTACAGTGGGGCGCTGACGGCTCCGAGGTCGTCACCGAGGTGACGTTCCCGTTTTCTCAGCTGCACGATTACGCAAAGTCCATCGGCGTCAGTCCGCTGTCTGTACTGGCTCCGCTGATGATGAAAGCGTTTGATGATAAGTTCGGCGGAACGGACAAGCCGGTTATCGCGGAGATTCCGGTCGATCTGCGTCCGTTGCTGCCGACGCTTACCACGCGGTATTTTATTTGCTTTATCGATCTGCCGTATTTTCCAGAATACCGCGATCTGCCGAATGACGAGGTGTTTCGGCGCACGAAGGCGTTTTTGAAAGATCAGATGCAGCGCGAACAGCTGCTCTATCGTGCAAAAGCCGCCGCAGACCGCTGTGAATCGCTGCATGAGGCAAACATGCCGCTCGCGGAGAAAATGCAGGCGGCGCAGAAGGTCACGACTGATTTTGTGCTCGAGGACAGCTTTCTCATTACCAATGTCGGCCGGTTCGCCCTGCCGGAAAGCTGCCGTCCGTATGTACTCGATTACGGCGCAATCCTGCCGTGCGCCGTGCAGCCGTTTGCGCTGCTGATCTCGTCGTATGGAGATAAAATGAAACTGTCCGTTGCGCAGCGCGACCACGATATGCAGGTTGTCGAGGATTTATGCGCCGGTCTGCGGCAGCTTGGCATCCAGCCTGAAACACTCAGCTATCCGTTTGTGGTGACACGGTATAACGGACTTGAGTGCGGGATGTAAGTTCAAAACTGTAATTTCAAAAGCAAAACGCTCAGCTACCAAACGATAGCTGAGCGTTTCGCTTTCTTTATCCAAGCCGCGCGACTGTATAGCCGACATACAGACCGGCTCCGGTCACAAGTGCATTCTCGTCCACATCGAAGCCGCCGTTATGGTTGGTGATCATCGTGTGTGGCAAATCCGGATTGCCGGTGCCAAGATACGCATACGCGCCCGGCTTATACAGCTCAAACTCGGCAAAATTATCGCCGCTGAGCGACAGCTCACGGTCTGTGACAACGTGTCCTTCTCCGAGCAGCTCATCCACGACCCGAGCAGCCTCTTCGCACACCTGCGGGTCATTGACGAGCGCAGCGGCAAAGTCCGTCCACTCGATTTCCGCCGTGCCGCCGTACAGCGCCGCAATGCTCTGCGCGGTCTCACTGACCTGTGCACGGACGCGGTCGCGGCTCTCCTGCGAAATGGTGCGCGTTGTGCCCTCCATTTCAGCAAATGCTGCCACGGCGTTGTAGGTCGTGCCTGCGTTCAGCTTGCCGATACCGATGATGACCGGCTCGGTCGGTGAAGTGCGGCGCGTAACCAGTCCCTGCACTGCCACGACAATCTGGCTGGCGATGTACAGCGCATCTACGCCCAGATGCGGCGTGGAAACATGCGTGGACTTACCGTGCACGCGAATGCGGAAATGATCGACTGCAGCGTTGTTGATGCCCGGTTTGAGTCCTACCGTGCCTGCCTCCAAATCATACGCGGTGTGCAGACCGAACACGCGCTCGGCACCATCCAGCACACCGGCTGCGACAAACGGCTTTGCACCTTTTCCGATTTCCTCTCCCGGCTGAAAGATAAGACGGACCTTTCCGCTGAACGCATCTCTGTTCTCCGACAGGATTTTCGCGGCACCCAGAAGGCAGGCAGCGTGCGCATCATGGCCGCAGGCGTGCATGACGCCTGCATTCTCCGAGCGATAGACGCACTCGTGCGTCTCCTCAATGGGCAGCGCGTCGATATCCGCACGCAGAACCAGCACTTTTCCGTTGTCCTTTGCGCCCTTCAGCGTGCCGAGCACGCCGGTTTCGCCTACGCGCGTGTGCGGAATGCCGAACTTGTCCAGTTCCTCCTCAATGCGCTGTGCCGTGCGGAATTCCTGCAGGCTCAGCTCCGGGTGCCGGTGAAATTCCCGACGGATGGATACGATGTAGTCCTTCGTTTCCGCTGCGGCTTTCTTTACATCCATGACGGCTTTTCCTCCTGTTTATCGGTGTTTCGGTTTGATCTTATCACGCAGACCTTCCAGACGGTTGAGTGCATCGAGCAGCGTCTCGTCCTTCTTGGCAAAATGCAGGCGAATCAGGTTGTTGACCGGCTCACGGAAGAAGCTCGAGCCGGGAACCGCGCCTACGCCGACATAATGCGCCAGATCCTCGCAGAACGCAAGATCGCTCTCGTAGCCGAACTCGGCAATGTCGAGCAGAACATAGTACGCGCCCTGCGGGTCGGTGTGGGCAATCTTCAAATCGTCCAGACCCTTGAGGAACAGGTCCTTTTTGTGCGTGTACTTGGCCTGCAGATCGTCGTAGTAGTCCTGACCCATCTTAAGACCGGTAACAACAGCCTCCTGCAGCGGTGCAGCTGCGCCGACAGTCAGGAAGTCATGTACTTTTTTCGCACGGTCGATAATCTCCGGCGGGGCAATGATATAACCCAGTCGCCAGCCGGTAACCGAGTACGTTTTGGAGAGCGACGAGCACGACAGCGTGCGCTCCCACATGCCCGGCAGGGTGGCAAAATAGGTGTGCTTGTTCGGCGCGAACACGATGTGCTCATACACCTCGTCGGTGATAACGTAGGTATCGTACTTCTCCGCGAGAGACGCGATAATCTCCAGCTCCTCGCGGGTGAACACCTTACCGCACGGATTGGACGGGTTGCACAGGATGATGGCCTTCGGGTACTGACGGAATGCATCCTCAAGCACGTTCGCATCAAAGTGGAAATCCGGCGGCACGAGCGGCACATAAATCGGCTCTGCGCCGGATAGGATGGTATCCGCACCATAGTTCTCGTAAAACGGGGAGAAAATGATAACCTTGTCGCCCGGATTGGTGACTGTCATCATCGCAGCCATCATCGCCTCGGTGCTGCCGCAGGTCGTGACAATTTCGGTGTTCGGGTCGATCCTGCGGCCCATGAAATAGGTCTGCTTGGCGGCCAGCGCCTCGCGGAAGTTCTGCGAACCCCAGGTGATGGAATACTGGTGGTAATCCTCGTAGGCCACCTGCGCCAGACGGTCGAGCAGCTCCTTCGGCGGCTCAAAGTCCGGGAAACCCTGCGACAGGTTTACCGCGTCATACTGCATGGAAACGCGCGTCATGCGGCGGATGACCGAGTCGGTAAAGCCGGCGGTGCGCTCAGATAAGCTCTGCATGGTTATTTTCCTCCCATAATGTAAGATTTCTGATCGTTAAGCGTGTGCTTCGGGTCGAGAGCGGTCTTGATCGTGTTCATCACGGCAAGATTCTCCTGCGCGGTCTCCCGCAGGAAGTACGACCGCTTGGCAATGCCGATGCCGTGCTCACCCGAGGCTACGCCGCCGTAAGAATACGCCTTAGCGTAAGCCTGCTCCATGTTTTCGTGCAGCTCGCGCTCCCATGTCTGCTGGTCGCGGCCATCGCGCACCACGCAGAGATGCACGTTGCCGTCACCCGCATGACCGAACGCGATCATACGCACGCCTGAGGATGCTTCCAGCTCGTTGATATAGCGAACGAAATCCGCCGTGTGGCTGATCGGCACCACGATGTCCACCGGCTCCTGCTCGGACACGGCCTCGACCGCCATAACGAGCGCACCGCGCACCTTCCAGATGTCGGCAGCCTGCTCAGCGCTGCGCAGCACGATGTAGTCGATGGCACCGTTGTCAAGTGCAAGGCGGCGCACGCGCTCGATATTCGCGTTGACCTCGCTCTCGTGACCGTCAAACGTCAGCAGGATGTATGAACCGGCATCCGGGCGCGGATATTGCACGCCGGAAAAGCTCTCGCCGAGCGCGACCACCTTGCGTTCCATGAACTCGACTGCGGTCGGGTTGGCGTTCGCCTGCAAAATCGTCAGCACGCTGCGGATACCCGTGCCGAGGTCGGCAAACGGCACGAGCACGCTCACCGTAGTCTCCGGCTTGGGAAGAAGGCGCAGCAGGCACTTGGTAATAACGGCCAGCGTGCCCTCCGAGCCGATGAGCAGGTGCTTGAGCGACAGTCCGCTCGCATCCTTCACCTGCTTGCCGCCGACTTTCAGCACCGTGCCGTCCGCAAGAACGACCTCCAGCCCGCGCACATAATCGCGCGTTACGCCGTACTTGACTGCACGCATGCCGCCCGCATTGGTGCTGATGTTGCCGCCGATACTCGAGGCCTTTTCGCCCGGGTCGGGCGGGTAAAACAGACCGCGTTCCTCGACATACGCCTGCAGATCCTTGAGCAGCATACCCGGCTCGACGGTGACCGTCATCGTGTCGCGGTCAAGTTCGAGCACGCGGTTCATTCGGGATACATCCAGAATGATACCACCGAACAGCGGGATTGTCGAGCCTACCAGATTGGTGCCCGCGCCGCGCGGCGTGACCGGGATGCCGTTTTCGTTGGCATACCGAAGCACGCCGCTGACCTCCTCGGTCGAGAGCGCGAACACGAGCGCATCCGCCGTGCCGGTGCGGCGGCCGAGCGCATCGCTCAGGTATTCCGCCGGAATATTTTCTGCGAAAAGCAGACGTTCTTCATCCGAAATGATATTCTGCAAAGCCTGTTTGCTTACTTCCATTGCTGTTTCCTCCTGCCGAAAATGCCGCCGGTTGTTTCCGGCGGCATTGGGAACGATTATGCATTACTTGTCTGCCAGCAGATCCTGATCCCAGCCTGCCTTGATGAAGTAGCCGCCGAACTGGTCGTTGAATACCTTCTCGGTCTCATCGGACTGGAACGCTGCTACGACCTTCTTGTAGGTCTCCAGCTTGTCCGCATCCTCGAGGTCAGCGGAACGTGCTGCGATCAGGTTCCAGTACTCCTCGATGTCCAGCTGATCATCCTTGTAGATGGCGTCCTCGGTCTTGAGGCCGAAATCCAGTGCATAGTTGCCGTTTACAACAGCTGCGGTAACGTCAGCCAGCGTGGACGGGATTACGTTAGCCTTCAGCTCCTCGATGGTGATCTTGGTGTTGTAGGTCTCGATGTCGTCGATGGTCGGGTTGAACTCTGCGCTGTCCTTCAGCTTGATCAGGCCCGCTGCTTCCAGAACCTTGAGGGCACGGCCGCCGTTGGTTACATCGTCCGGAATGGCTACGGTGTCGCCGTCCTTAAGCTCATCAACCGACTTAACCTTGTCGGAGTACAGGTTCAGCGGGATGATAAAGGTGTTGCCGATATTCTCAATCTCGTAGCCGTAGTTGTCGATCTCGCTCTGCAGGTAAATACGGTGCTGGAAAGCGTTCAGATCGATCTCGCCATTAGCGAGTGCGTTGTTCGGGGTAACGTAGTCCGAGAACTGTACGAACTCAAGGTCGATACCCTCGTCAGCCAGCTTTTCCTTGGCCGGGGTCCACAGATCCTCGTAGATGCTGCCTACTACGCCGAGCTTTACGGTTACGGCATCGCCGGAATTGCTGTCGGATGCCTGTGCATTATCGGAAGCTGCGCTGCTCGAGCCGCCGCAGGCGGTCAGGGACAGGGCGAGGGTCGCTGCGGACAGGGACAGTGCGATGATTCTTTTGAGCTTCATTTTAGGTGCCTCCATTATTGTGAAATAAAATTTTTAATTGACTGCTTTTATAATGTGAGCGACAGCTGATAATTCTCGCTCATGGTCTTGCAGGATGCGTTGAACTTCTCCTGCTCCTCCGGGGTGAGGTGCAGCTCAATGATCTCTGCGATGCCGTCGCGACCCACGATAGCGGGCATGCTGGCGTACACATCGTGCTGACCGTATTTGCCGTCCAACAGAACAGAAACCGAAAGAACGCGGTTCTCGTTGTAGAAGATGGCGCGAACGACCTCTGCGGCAGAAGCGCCGATGCCGAACTCGGTGCACTGCTTGCCGCGCAGGATGGTCCAGCCGCCTTCACGGCCTGCGTCAGCAAGCGCATCCAGGTCGAGTTTGCCGAAGGTGTCCGGATACTCCTCGCGCCACTGGGAAAGCGGCTTGCCCGCGATGGTGACAGCCGACCATGCGACCATCTGGCTTTCGCCGTGCTCGCCGAGCGCGTAAGCGGTGATGGATTTCTGGTCAATGCCGATCTCCTGTGCGATGGCGCGGCGCAGTCTTGCGGAATCCAGCGTGGTGCTGGTGGAGAAGATGCGCTCCGGTGCCCAGTTCAGCGTGTGCTGGATGTAATGCGTGATAACGTCCGCCGGATTGGAGATATTGACGATAATGCCGTCAAAACCGGATTCTTTGATGGATTTTGTTACATCTTTCAGGATGGCGATGGTCTGACCCAGCGTATCCATGCGGGTCTGATTGCCGGTCGGCAGCGGGCCCGCCGAGATAATCATGATCTGCGCGTCCTTTGCATCGCTGTAATCACCGGCGATGACTTTGGTGCGGACCGGCAGATAGTTGGTCGCATCGGTCAGGTCGAGCGCCTGTGCAACTGCCTTTGCGTGGTCGGAGTCGATGTAGACGATCTCGTCTGCAAGGCTCTGGGAAATAAGGGCATAGCCAACGTGGGAGCCGACATGGCCCGCGCCCACGATAACAACTTTGCGATTGGAAATACTCATGTCAGACACTCCTTAGTGCGTGTTCTTCTTGACGACCTTGCCGCCAGCGAACTCCATAATGCAAACGATGATGACGAGGACCAGCACGGTGACGTTGGTAACGTCCAGCATATTGCGGTCGTGGCCGTAACGGATAGCGAAGTCGCCCAGACCGCCCGCGCCGACAACACCCGCCATTGCGGTCAGGTTCAGCAGGCTGATGGCCGTGATGGTTGTGCCGCGCGCGATGGCGGCAACGCTTTCCTTCAGGTAAACGCGGAAGATGATCTCCAGCGGCGTGGAGCCCATCGAGAGAGCCGCTTCGACGAGGCCGCCGTCCAGCTCTGCGAGGGCGCTCTCCACCTGACGGGTGAAGAACGGCACCGCACCGAATACCAGCGGTACGATAGCGCCGCGGACATAGATGGCCGTGCCCATGATGGCACGCGACACCGGCATTACCCATGTCAGCAGGATGATGAACGGAATGGAACGGAACAGGCTGACCAGCTTGTCCAGAATCTGATAGACGATTTTGTTTTCCAGAATGCCGCCCGGCTTGGTGACGGTGATGAGCACGCCCAGCGTCAGCCCGAGCACGAACGAGATTGCACCCGACCAGACCACCATGAGCAGCGTGTCACCGATGGCCGCGTAGAAGTCCGGCAGCTTTGCCATTACATTCGGAATGATGTTATTCAGAAACTCTTGCATCCTTGATGACCTCCACTCCTACGTTTTTCTCAATGAGATATGCGATTGCCTGCGTGATCTGTTCACGCTCGCCGCTGATGATGGCTACCGTGCCGCCGATCGGTGCATCCTGCACGATGGCAATATCCGAAAAGATGATGTTGAGCACAATATCGAATTTGCGCGATACCGTCGAGATGAGCGGCTCGGATACATTGCGCTGAATGTAGCTCAGGCGCACGATAAGCTCGCCCGGATTGAGCTTGACGACCGGCGAATCCTCCGCGATGAGTTCTTCGATCTTGCGGAGATTGGAGGTCGTGTGGATGAAGTTCTTGGTGATGTCCTCTCTCGGGTTGGCGAAAATGTTGAACACCTCGCCGGACTCGACCACCTTGCCGTGCTCCATAACGGCTACGCGGTGGCAGATCTCCTTGACGACCGCCATTTCGTGGGTGATGATAACGACCGTGATGCCGAGCGTTTCATTCAGGTGCTTGAGCAGCTGCAGAATCGCCTTGGTGGTCTGCGGATCGAGTGCCGAGGTAGCCTCGTCGCAGAGCAGCACATTCGGGTCGTTGGCCAGTGCGCGAGCGATTGCTACACGCTGTTTCTGACCGCCGGACAGCTGCTTGGGGTACGCCTCCGCCTTATCACCGATGCCGACCAGATCAAGCAGGCGCTGTACCTTTTCCGCAATCTGCTGCTTAGAAAGGCCGCTGCCGCGCAGCGGATACGCTACGTTGCCGGCTACGGTGCGCGAGGGCATCAGGTTGAAGTGCTGGAAGATCATGCCGATCTTCTTGCGGGCCTGCCGCAGCTCCTTTGCCGAGAGCGACAGCATATCCTGACCATCTACGATCACCTTGCCAGAGGTCGGTCGCTCGAGCAGATTGATGCAGCGCACCAGCGTCGATTTACCCGCACCGGAAAAGCCGATCATACCGAAAATTTCGCCCTTGTCAATCGTCAGCGAAACATCCTGCACCGCATGAACGGTTCGCTTGCCGCTCACAAACTCCTTCGAGATATGTGACAATTCTATCAAGAAAATTCCTCCTTATTCCTCTTAAATGCGCAAAAAAGCGGGAAGCTCGCAGCTCCCCGCTTCAGAAAATGCAATGAATCCGCAAGGACGCGCAGCGTCAGGCAAGCCGGTTCAAAGTAATTTCATATTCTGTCGGTCAGGCAGCATCTGAGCATAATACAGCATGTTCATACACATTCGACCCGACATTCGTGCGTTTACGATGAACATTTTACTCGCTCCCTTCCGATTCCCTACTGGATTTGTTGGTTATAGAATAACACAGTCAATCCCCAGTGTCAACCTCGGAATTGTAGGAATTTTGTTTTCTGGCGGTTTTGCCAGTTTTGTATAAATCAAGTCAGTAAAATCTATGGGATTTAACTGATATTTTCAGCAGTTTGCTGTAATTCAAAGTGGTCTTCTTGGCAGGCATATTGGGTACCGAGCAGTTCATGCAGGGCGATATGCCGCGCGGCGCCGGAGCGTGGATTGAAATTTACTTGTTGTAGTCCTCGCCAGTGATTTCCTTAGTTGCTCCCTTCGCGGAGCGACACAGATAGCCGCATCGCCTCCATCCCTTCACGATTTTCCCCAACCCGACCAAAACATTTGCACATGTCATGACATATGTGCTATAATAACTCCAATACCGCTATTGACAGCGCCGCACAGATTGCTGCGGCGTTTTGCCGGGAAGGAGAAAAATCAAATGAAAGCATACTTTGACAGCATCGAAAAGGAGGTTCCGGAGCAATTACAGCAGGTTTTCCTCAATCGCCGCGATACGGCTGTCATTACGATTGACATGCACGATGGACACCTGTCAACCGACCCGGACTGTCCATGTCCGTCTCCGCGAGGACGCGAGATCATCAAACCGCTCAATCATTTCATGAACGAAGCACGCGCGCTCGGTCTGCCGATCATCCATGTCCGCTCAACGCTGCGTAAGGGCGGCGCAGACGAAAAACTGTTTCCGTCTGCGTGGCGCATGGTGTTTCCGGTTACGGTCGGTGAGATTCCCAACATCGCAGAGCACGCCATCGAAGGCACACGCTGGAACAGAATGTCCATCGATGTGCACGACGAGGACTACATGGTAACGACCAAAAAGCGCCTGAGCGCGTTCTATCCGACCGATCTGGAGCTGCTGCTGCGCAACCTTGGCATCCGCCGCGTGGTGCTCACCGGCTGCATGACCGACTGCTGCGTCATCAACACCGCCTTCGATGCCGCAAACCGCGATTTCCGCGTCGTCGTGCCGCGCGACCTGACCCGCGGCTCCGAGCACCTCGAAGAGCCTGCGCTGCGCATGATCTCGCTGCATCTGGGACTTGTCGTGGATTCGGATGCGCTGCTCGGCGAGTGGCGTTCGCAAAAATAAAATGATAGAGAAATCAAGGTGACACAAAATGAAAATCGGCAGAACAGAGAAAATCTGGCTGGCGTCTGTGCTGTTCTTCTGGGTATTCTATAACTTCCCGGGCTTCCCGCCCTACGGCAGCGAAACGGCCTGCATCATACACGGCCTCATCAGCTTTGTCGGCACGGTGCTCTCCGTGTATATCGGCTGCAAGCTGACCGAAAAGGAATATCCTCTCATCGAGGATGAGGAACAGGACGGACCGGCAGCGGACAGCACCGTTTCCGACACGAAACAGGACAGATAAAGGATATTAGAGAAATGACAACACAGGGTTTACTTTCAGGCAAGACAGTATGGATCGTTTTTGCGGTCTACTTTCTGTTTTTGATCGCTATCGCACGCTACACGACATGGAAGGAAAAGCGCGATGCAGGCCGCGTGGACTTGCAGGGCGGCCGGTTCAAGTGGCCGGTCATGGTCATGACGTACATCGCCTCGTGCATGAGTGTATGGGTGTTCTTTGCAGGCCCGGGCGCGTATTACCGCTACGGACTGGGCTACTTCTTCTCGGAAATGTGCATCTACTCCATGTTCCCGATCATCTGCTACTTCACGATGACCAAGGTATGGCTGGTCAACCAGCAGAAACATTTCACCACCCCGGCGGATTTCTTCTTCTGCCGCTACAAGTCCAAGGCGCTGACCGTTATCATCGACATTGTTTACATTATCTGCGCCGTGCCGTTTATCTCGGCGGTACTGGTAGCCGGCGGACGTGCAGCTGAGGTGGCCACCGGCGGCGCGGTATCCTCGCAGACGTTTACGCTCATTTGCGGCATTATCATGACGGTATTCGTAATGCTCGGCGGCGTAAAATCCACCGCACTGGCGGATGCTGTACAGGGCTGGTTCTTCATTCTGGCGCTGTGGGCAATTATTTTCGTAACGCTCAAGATCGTATTCAACGGCTCGATCATCGAGGCATTCCAGACCGTCCGCGTGCAGACACCGGACTGGTTCTCCTATCCGGGTCCGATCGGCATATGCACCTATCCGTCGCGCGTCAGCTATCCGCTTGCGTGTGCATTCGGCTACACGCTGCTGCTGCCACAGGTGTTCGTGCGCTCCGGCTATTACAGCGCGGGTCTGAAGGACCAGCGTCAGATGGCGTTCCTTGCACCGTTCCTGCAGATCATTGTCTGGGGCGGCACGATGCTCATCGGTCTGGTCGCGCTGGCTGCCATGCCTGACCTTACCAGCTCGGAAACCGAACTGGTTATCCCGTATATGTGCAACATCATCGCGGGCACGCACGGTCTGCTCGCGCAGATTCTGATGATCGTGTTCCTCATCGGCGTACTGGCGGTCGGTCTGTCCACTGCAAATGCGCTGCTGATGGTCATGTCCTCTATCATCTACAAGGACCTGCTGGTCGGTATCGGTCACTGCAAATTCAAGACATCCGAAACCTCGGTTATCCGCGTGGTAATTCTGCTGTTCGGTGCCGTAACGGTTGCCGTATCGCTCATGCACTGGGAATACGTCTACAATCTGATGATTTTCGCGGATTCCCTGGTCGAATCGCTGTTCCCGGCGCTGGTATTCGGCATTTACTGCAAGTGGGCAACCCGAAAAGCCGCTATCACCTCGATTTCGGTCGGTGCGATCATCATCTGCCTGACCTTCTTCGTCTGGGATCTCGGCTATGTGTGGTACGGCACGATCGGTCTGGCGACCGCGTTCGTGCTGATGTATGTGGTCTCTAAGCTGACAAAGGATGACCCGAAGGACAGCGAGGACTTTTACGAGGCGCTTGACTCCGGTCACAGACGCTTCATGCGCATCAAAGCAAAAATCAAGTAACGGCAGGAGGGCGAAATCCCATGCTACGATTTACGCTCAATGGCACACAAATTGAAATAGAAGACGGTGAAAACCGCACATTGCTCGAATATCTCCGCAATGTAAAGTGCATGAAGGGCACAAAAGAAGCCTGCAGCACCGGTCACTGCGGCGCGTGCAGCGTGCTGGTGGACGGCAGGCTGACGCGCTCATGCGTGACGCTCGTGCGCCGACTGGACGGCAAAGCCGTTGAGACCATCGAAAACGCACCGAACGACACCATGCTGCAGGTGATTCAGCACTCGTTTCTCGATGTCGGCGCTGTGCAGTGCGGCTTCTGCACACCGGGCATGGTCATGGCGACAAAGGCGCTGCTGCTGCACTATCCGGCCCCGACCGAGCCGGAAATCTGCGACGGGCTGAAAAACAACTACTGTCGCTGCACCGGCTACGTCAAAATTATCGAGGCGGTCAAGCTGGCAGCAGCGCGGCTGCGCGGGGAAGATCCGGATATCGACAGCTTCCGCAGCCACGAAAGCACGGTTATTGTGGTCGGGGAAAATCAGGTCGTGACCGAAATCACCGGTTCCGCAGTCGGCAAGTCGATCTGGGATGTGGACGGCATGGACAAGACCGGCGGCAAACTGAAATTCTGCGACGACCTCACCGCTGAGGACATCGGCGCGGATACCCTGCTGCACGGTGCGTTCGTCTGGGCGCCGGCACCGCACGCAAAGATCAACACGGTGGACTACTCCGCCGCCGAACAGGCGGAAGGTGTGATGCGCATCGTGACGGCGGCTGACGTGCCCGGCATGAACAAGGTCGGCACATGGACGCCGGAGCAGCCGGTCTTTTGCACGGATGAGGTGCGGTTTCTCGGTGACCATCTGGCGCTGGTTGTCGCGGATACGGCGGCGCACGCGAGAGCGGCCGTCAAGCTGGTCAAAATCGACTATGAAGAACTGCCCGGTATCTACACCATGGCGGACGGCTACCGCCAAAACAGCTTCATCGTGCACACCGGCCGCGTCAGCGGCGATGTGGAGCAGGCAAAGCAGCGGACGGATATCGTCAAGCTCAACGTCTCCAAGGATATTGAGCCGCAGGAGCACGCCTGCATGGAGCCTGTTTCGGCTATCGGCATGGTGCAGGACGGCAAAACGATCCTCTATTCCTGCACACAGGCGCCGTTCGAGATCCGCAGTATGCTGGCAAAGATTCTGGACAAGCCAGAGGAGGATATCCGCGTTATCGTGACACCGCTCGGCGGCGGCTTCGGTAAAAAATGCGACTCATTTCTCGAAGCACCGGCGGTTGTTGCCGCTCACGCCTGCGGCAAGCTGGTTAAGATTACGCTGACGCGCAAGGAGGATTTGATCCTCACCACCAAACGCCACGGCTACCATACGGATTACGAGATCGGCTTTACGCCGGACGGCAAGTTCCAGTATCTGGACTGCCGCATGTTTTCGGACGGCGGCCCGTACGAATGCGAAAGCTACGGCACGCTGATGACCGGCGCGCTGATGAGCGGCGGCCCGTACATCATTCCCAATGTCAAGGTGGAAGGCTCGGCGATCCGCAACAATAATCTGCAGGGCGGCGCGTTCCGCGGCTACGGTATCAATCAGGCGGCGATCTCCATTGAAACTGCGATGGACATGATGGCGGAAAAGCTGGATATCGACCCGTTCGAGCTGCGCCGGCGCAATGCCGTCTATCCGGGTGCGACCTCAGTCGGCGGTGAGGTGCTCAAATACAGCATGGGTATGATAGATACCATCAATCAATGCGAAAAAAGCCTGAAAAAGGCGCTCAAGGAGTACGAAGGACAGTATCCCAAGGGCAGTAAGGTGCTCGGCTGGGGAATGGCCTCGGGATTCAAGAATGTCGGCGTCGGCAAGGGCATCTTCACCGATGACGGTGCGTGCAAGCTGATTCTGCAGGGTGACGGCCATCTGCACATGATCGTTTCCGGCACGGATATGGGACAGGGCTTCCGTACCGCCATGACGCAGATCGCGGCGGAAACGCTGGACATGGATATAGGGAATATCTTCATCACGAACGGCGACACCGAGCTGACCATCCCGACCGGCGAGTCGGTTTCCGAGCGGCAGACGCTGTGCGGCGGCCGTGCGGTATA
>OLOI01001464.1_pt1 | contig 19840 bp, 35 predicted proteins | sample 1672131 | NCBI WGS metagenome assembly OLOI01 (sample SAMEA3136651, study PRJEB25190) | human gut metagenome
GAGTCCTCAACAGTACCGCTAATTATATATTCTTCACCATCTGATGTGTATAAATAATATGAAACACCACGCCCCCAAACTCTCTCTACACACTCAACCGATGCATTAGTTTCCACAAGTTCATCATATTCAGCCGTAGTATATACAAATAAACTGATTATAGTTAAAAAGCCTAACAAAATTGCAAAAATAGCAAAAATTAAAATTCCTATGTAACTTCTTTTTATTTCTTTCTTTGTTTTTCTCCTCATAGCACTTACCTCTATGTAAAATCAGTTTGTTTTATATAGATATTTTTATTGAGTATTAGAAGTTTTGAAAACATCTGCTTTACTTACTGAATTTTTGCTGTAATAATCGTAAAGCTATGAGCATTCACAGTAATTACACAACCGTCAATTTCAGCATAATAATTCTTGCCCTTCCGCACTATTTCCGCATTCGGCAACTTGATTTTTTCTTTGCACCACTCTACAACATCATCAGTTTCAAGCGACAAATTTCTTTTTATCCGCACCACACCAAGCTCTGTTGTGTGGAGCTTATCCAAATTGTTTACCAATTCTGCTTTATTTTCCATTATCAACACATCTTTCACGCATTGTATTTTCTTGTTTTCACCTATAAATTATACATACAAAAACAAAAAAGGTCAATAAGCTGCTAATATGCGCTTTTGCTCCCAACCGATTCCGAGCAATTTCATATAAAAAATACAACCTAATCCCTTTTGAGGAAATCAGGTTGTATATATTTGATAAATTATCATTCTTAACAGTATCGCACATTACAGATTTTCAGCCTGCTCCTGCGCCGCATTATCGAGCTTTTTGTAAACATAGTTGCCATTCTTCCAGTTTCTGAGATTGCTAAGTCTTACATCCGTGCCATTATCTCCGTGCACTGGGTCATCAATTAAATCACTAATCTTCTGACACGGCAGTTCAGGACATTCTCCGCAATGCTCAAAACCTTTTTCTATGCAGCATTTAGCTTTATCACATTCGCCCCAGAACATATTGCCGCCATTGGCTTTGCACCCCTTGCAGTTCACCTTATCTTTCCATTCGCATATTCCGCAGTATGTACCGCAATACGCAATCATTTCCTTGTCCATTTTCAAAACCTCATTACTTGTTTATTTCTTCTTTTTTACTTTTCTTTCGGGCAGTTCAGGGAACATTTCAACCACCATTTCCTGCAATTGCTCCTTATTATCAAGGATTGTAACAGGAAGCATAGGCTTTGCGCCCTCATATGGTGGCTCAGCCACGCTGTCGGGCATAAATCTTTGACTTGCATTTGTAATCTTCACCATAAATCCCGAGCCGTATATTCCGCCGAATATTCTTTCTTTATAATAGAAAATATATCCGCCCATCATCGGAATTTTACGCACATCATCAAGTCCTGACAACTGCTCCGTTACATATTCTGCAAGCTCCTTAGCGTTCATTTTTTAACCACCCTTCATAATTCCATTATAATCAAAAATGAGGTTTTTTATTGTAAAAATGCGACACATTTTCAAGCGCACTATTAATTGACATTCCGTGATACTTTTTAAATTCCTTAATAAGGTGCGACTGGTCATAATATCCGAATTTTTCAACTGCATCTAAAGCATTAAAATTTCCTTTCAGGCAGTCCTGCCACAAAAGCTGATAACGGATAAGATTAATCATTTGTTTGGGAGAAATCCCTGTATATTCGGCAAATTTGCGTTCAAGCTGTCTTTTGCTTATAACGCAATAATCAGAAAGTTCAGCAACCCCTGCATTGCCATTATTGTTTATTATGAAATAGAGCGAATTCATAATATCAAAATTTTCACGCTTTGTATTAAGTCTGTGCAACAAGAATTTCTCTGCTATCGCTTTTCGCTCATAAATACTTTCAGCATTGAACAGTTTTTCATTCAGCTCTCGTGCAAAACCCGAAAAATAAGCGTCCGCATTCAAAAAAGCATTCAGCACACCATTCATACCTTTGTCAGCAAACAAAACAGCACTCCACGCATAAAAGCGTATGCCAAAACAAAAGCTGTCGCTTTCATCTGCAAAATAGGAAAAATTGTTGATGCCGCAAAAATAACTGCCTGTCGAGTTTAAGTCCTGATTCCCCGTAACCATTATGTCCATACAGATATCGGGAATAACCCATATTTTATTGTTTTCACAAACTGAAAAATCGGCTCTGGTATATCTGCTTCCCCAAAAACACCTTATGTACGGCTTTAATGCATCACACGGTTCAATTTCAATATAATTGCCCGCACGTATCGGATTGGAAGTAACAGTTGTAAAAATTTTATCAAGTCTTAACGACATATAAATCACCTATTATTAATTGTATTTATATAATAGCATAACAAGAAATCATTGTCCATATAATTAAATTTCTATTCGCTTTGCATCAAAACATATAATTTTTTCTTTCAACAATTACGCTCTGCCTAAAATAGAATCAACAAACAAAAGCCCTCCGATTTTCGGAGGACTTACTTTTGTAAATTATTAATGTCAAAAAAACTCCTGCCTGACAGAATAGAGTAATGCTCTATAATTTTTCAGGTATTTTATAAAGAAAATAAATTTTCTTCGTAATCCTTAACGTAATATCTTATGTTTTTTCTTCCTTTCTGGATTACCGTATGACCTTCCTTTTCAAGCATTTCTTTTTGTGCTTCAATACCGCCGGGATATTTTGCGTTCAGCTCACCGTGTGCTTTTAATGTTCGCCAATACGGTGTTTTATCTTCTGAACGCTGATAACTCGCCCACGCTGAAATTGATACAAAAATTCCTGTTGTCATCGGGTCGGTAAAATCAGCATCATTTTTCTTCGCAAGATAATCTCTGATAATCCCAACAGTAATCACTTTCCCATACGGAACGGCTTTCATAATTTCATCATAAGCAACAGGCGGTGCAAAATACATTCTGTTTCCGCCATATTTTTCAATGCTTTTTTCATCTGTAATTATTAAAGTTTTCGGCATATCCTTGCTGTTCATCAGCATTGCATTAAAGTCCTTTTTATCCTCATTAGCCATGACACTCACCTCACAAATAAAAGTATACACTAAAAAACTGCTATGCGCAATGAGAAAGTTTTTATTTAAAATTAAAGGCTACCTCGTTTGAGATAGCCTTAAAAACTTTATGATTCAAGCAATCAGATAAGCTCGATAATTGCCATTTCAGCGCCGTCGCCACGACGAGGACCAATCTTAGTCACTCTTGTGTATCCGCCGTTTCTGTCGCTGTACTTCGGAGCAATTTCCTTAAAAAGCTTTACTGTAACCTCTTCCTTAGTAACAAAAGCCAAAACCTGACGTCTGTTGTGAAGAGTATCGTTCTTTGCTATTGTAATCATCTTCTCTGCCATAGCCTGAACTTCCTTGGCACGAGTAAGTGTTGTTTCGATTTTGCCGTTTTCGAGAAGGAATGTAACCATTGCACGGAGCATTGCTAATCTCTGAGCAGTAGTTCTTCCCAATTTTCTTGTACCTGGCATTGTATTCACTCCTTTACCGTTGGGTTTAAAAAGGTAAGGTAATACCACAGAATTATAGTGTGCGAATTGCGAAGTAAAATTTTTTGTCAGTTTGCTCAAATAATCCTTTGTCATACTGGCGTATGACAGAGGATTTTTGGGGAAAATGGCGGAAAATTTGCAAACAAGTCGTGCACTAAGGCTTTAGCCGTTAATTGTGCGGTGTTGCCTTTATTCCTCTTCCTTCTGAAGAGTAAATCCGAGAGAATTAAGCTTCTGAATCACTTCTTCAAGTGACTTTCTGCCGAGGTTTCTAACCTTCATCATATCTTCTTCGGACTTGTTAATAAGATCCTCCACTGTGTCAATGCCTGCACGCTTGAGACAGTTAAATGAACGAACTGAAAGATCAAGGTCTTCAATCGTCATTTCAAGAATCTTTTCCTTGCCCTTATCGTCCTTCTCAACCATAACTTCAGCACTTGAAGCCTTGTCTGAGAGGTTTACAAAGAGATTAAGGTGCTCAGTGAGTACCTTTGCTGCAAGAGAAACAGCCTCCTGAGCATTAATAACACCGTTAGTCCAAACGTCAAGTGTAAGCTTGTCATAGTCAGTAATCTGACCTACACGGGTGTTATCAACAGTATAGTTCACCTTTAATACAGGTGTATAAATTGAATCTATCGGCAACACGCCTATAACATTGTTGCCTGCGAGCTGCTTGTTACGCTCTGATGGAACATATCCTCTGCCCTTATCGGCAGTGATTTCCATATTCAGCTTTGCACCGTCGCCGAGAGTAGCAATGTGAAGCTCAGGATTGAGAATTTCAACCTCGCTGTCACATTTGATGTCTGCGGCTGTAACTTCACAAGGACCTTCAGCAATGATTTCAAGCATCTTAGGACTTGTTTCAAGAAGCTTAGGAACAAGGCTCTTCATATTAAGAACAATTTCCGTAACGTCTTCCTTTACGCCGGGAATAGTTGAAAATTCGTGAAGAACGCCGTCAATCTTGATTGATGTAACAGCACAGCCTTCAAGTGAGGAAAGCAATACACGACGCAGGCTGTTGCCCAATGTGTTGCCAAAACCACGTTCAAGCGGTTCAACAACAAATCTGCCGTACTTTCCGTCCTCGGTTAATTCCGCGGTTTCAATTCTTGGCTTTTCAATTTCTATCATTCGCGAATCCTCCTATACATTATGCGACCGCCAAAGCGACCAATGTGTGTGTAATCTGTATGTGAACAAATGGATTACTTGGAGTACAACTCAACGATGAGGTGTTCTTCAACTGGGAAGTCAATGTCTTCTCTCTGTGGAGCAGCAACAACCTTGCCGCCAAGAAGATTTTCATTCTTCTCAAGCCACTTAGGAGTAACCATTGAAGCTGTTTCTCCCTCAGCAATAGCCTTAAATCTTGTTGTTGAGCGGCTCTTTTCCTTAACCTCAATAACATCGCCAACCTTAACAAGGTAAGATGGGATGTTAACCTTTTTACCATTTACAGTAAAGTGACTGTGACTAACAAGCTGTCTTGCTTCTCTTCTTGTTGCTGCAAGACCGAGTCTGAAAACAACATTGTCAAGTCTTCTTTCAATTAATGTAAGCAATACAGTACCTGTCTTGCCCTCTGACTTTTCAGCCTTCTCATAGTAAGCTCTGAACTGCTTCTCCATGATACCGTAAATAAACTTTACCTTCTGCTTCTCAGTCAGCTGCATGCTGTATTCGCTCTTTTTTCTTCTCATCTTGCCGCCGGGGTTTCTGTTAGAAGTTTTCTTTGAATAACCCATAACAGCAGGTGAAATACCAAGCGCTCTGCAACGCTTAGCAATAGGCTGCATATTCTTAGCCATAGCAAAATCCTCCTTCTAATACTATACTCGTCTTCTCTTTGGAGGACGGCATCCGTTATGAGGAATTGGAGTAACGTCTTTAATCATAGTTACTTCAAGACCTGCTGTCTGCAATGCTCTGATTGCAGCTTCTCTGCCCTGTCCCGGTCCCTTAACATAGACCTCAACGAACTTCATACCATGTTCCATTGCTGCTTTAGCTGCTGTTTCAGCTGCTGACTGAGCGGCAAACGGAGTTGACTTCTTAGAACCTCTGAATCCGAGCTCGCCTGCGCTTGCCCAAGAAACAGCATTGCCCTGTGTATCGGAAATAGTAACAATTGTATTGTTAAAAGTTGACTGGATATGCGCTGCGCCTCTTTCAATATGCTTGCGCTCACGACGACGGCGAATAACCTTTTTACCACCCTTTGGTGCTGCCATAATCCTTTGCCCTCCTTACTTCTTCTTATTAGCCATGGTCTTACGAGGACCCTTGCGAGTACGAGCGTTTGTCTTTGAACGCTGACCTCTTACAGGAAGTCCCTTTCTGTGACGAACGCCACGGTAACAACCAATATCAATAAGTCTTTTAATATCAAAAGCAATGTCACGGCGAAGGTCACCTTCAACGCGGCAGTGATGCTCAATGTATTCTCTGAGCTTAGAAACATCCTCTTCTGTCAAATCTCTGACACGAGTGTCAGGATTAACACCTGTTGCAGCAATAATGTCGTCTGCAGTTTTACGGCCGATACCGTAGATATAAGTTAAACCGATTTCAACTCTTTTATCTCTTGGTAAGTCAACACCTGCTATACGAGCCATTCAGTTGCACCTCCATATAAAAATTAAATTCTGAATTTGTTAAGTTAAGGTAAAAATTAACCCTGACGCTGCTTGTGCTTTGGGTTTTCGCAAATTACCAATGTCTTACCTTTTCTCTTAATGATTTTGCACTTATCGCACATTTTCTTTACTGACTTTCATTAGTTAATCATTCCTTTCTAAAAAATCGTGTTTTGTTAATCTTGTTTACTCGGATTAACATCGAATTACAAGGCTTATTTAGAACGCCAAGTAATTCTTCCTCTTGTCAGGTCGTATGGAGACATCTCCACAGTAACCTTATCACCCGGCAAGATACGAATGAAATTCATTCTGAGCTTGCCTGAAATAACAGCTAAAATTTCGTGACCGTTCTGAAGTTCTACCTTAAACTGAGCGTTTGGCAGAGCCTCTCTTACAATACCTTCAATTTCAATTACATCCTGTTTAGACATACCGTCAACCCCCGTTTTTAAAATTGTTCAAAATCTTTTTTATCTGCGGATTGGTTTTTAATGAACCCTCAATAACAGTATTTGTGGGCTCAAGGTGTTTGAGCTTTTTGTTTTTCGGATGCTCCAGAGTTCGTCTTTTGCCGTCTGCAATTAAAGCAAAACCGCAATTTACGCTGAGCACAACAAAAAAGCTGTCCTTGTCACGCCCCGCCTTTGCTTTGACTATGCTACCCTTAACTATGCTCATAAATCACCTTTTAATCGCACAGGGTCATAATCTTCGGTCCGTCGGGAGTGATGGCAACAGTATGCTCAAAATGAGCGGACAGCTTGCCGTCACAAGTAACCGTAGTCCATTTGTCATCAAGGACACGCACCTGATATTTGCCCTCGTTTACCATGGGTTCAATGGCAATTGTCATACCCGGAAGCAGTCGCACGCCCCTGTTAGGTGTGCCGTAATTGGGTACGCTTGGGTCTTCGTGTAACTTCGCACCTACGCCGTGGCCGACAAAATCTCGTACCACCGAGTAACTGCGAGCTTCGACATACTTTTGAACTGCGCTGCCGATATCGCCGATTCGATTACCGACAAGAGCCTGCTTAATTCCCTCATTAAGACCCTCTCGAGTAGCGTCGAGCAACTTCTGTGCTTCTGCACTGATTCTGCCGCAGGGGAAAGTATAGGCGTTGTCGCCGTGAAATCCCCCATAGTATGCGCCGACATCAACGCTTACTATGTCGCCCTCTTTAAGAACGCATTTCTTGCTTGGTATGCCATGGATAACCACATTGTTAACGGAAATACACGCACTTGCAGGAAAACCGCCATAACCGAGAAACGAGGGAGCAGCTCCCTGTTTCTCGATATATCTGCGGATAATAGTGTCTATTTCATAAGTAGTCACACCGGGCTTTACAGCCTCGCCTGCAACACGTAATGCTTCAGCAGAAATTCTGCAAGCATCTTTCATTTTTGAAAGTTCCCGTGCTGTTTTAATAACTACCATGCTGTTTTACGCCTCGATCTCCTTGAGGATAAGTTCAGTAGTTGTATCTACCTGATCCTGTCCCTCAACATTGATAAGCTTACCTTGCTTATCATAGTAATCTACAAGCGGCTCAGTCTCCTTGTGGTAAACATCAAGACGAGCAAGCACAGTATCCGGGTGGTCATCCTTGCGCTGAACAAGGGTGCCGCCACAATCGTCGCAGATACCCTCTTTACTTGGCTTTAAATTAACCAAATGATAAGGTCTGCCGCAATTTTCGCAAACACGGCGTCCGGACATTCTGTTGATAATTCTTTCATCAGATACGTTAATATTGATTACATACTGAATATCAACACCCATATTATCCAGAGCCTCAGCCTGAGGAATAGTTCTTGGGAAGCCGTCAAGGATAAAGCCCTTCTTGCAATCGTCCTCGGCAAGTCTTTCTTTAACAATGCCGATTACAACTTCATCAGGAACAAGCTTACCCTCATCCATAAATGACTTTGCCTTCAAACCCATCTCAGTGCCGTTCTTCAGCGCCTCACGGATCATGTTACCGGTTGAAATAGTGGGAATACCAAAGTGTTCGCAAAGTACAGCGGCTTGTGTGCCTTTACCTGCACCCGGAGCACCTAACATGATGATGTTCATTTTATTATACTCCTTTTCCAGTAATTAGTCAAGGCTTATTAATCAAGAAAACCTTTATAATGTCTCATCATCATCTGTGACTCGAGCTGCTTAACAGTTTCAAGAGCAACACCTACAATAATGATGATTGATGTACCACCGATTGTCATAGAACCCATACCGGTAGCTGCACCGTAAATGAGTGGGAACAGAGCGATTACTGCAAGGAACAGCGCACCGATCAGAGTAATTCTTGAAAGAATATTTCTGATGTAGTCTGCTGTCGGAGCACCCGGTCTGATACCCGGAACAGTACCGTTGTTTGCTTTAAGGTTATTAGCCATCTCAATCGGATTATACTGAATAGTAGTATAGAAATAAGCAAACATAATAATTAATAAGAAGTACAATACCATATAGAGCCAGCCGCTGGTGTCGAATGCTGCAAAGAATGCACCCCAGAAGCCGTCACCTTCCTTTTTACCAAGGAAAAGGTTAATTGTACCGGGAATAGAAAGAATAGAACTTGCGAAGATAATTGGAAGTACGCCGCCAAGAGCAACCTTAATTGGAAGGTGACTTGACTGACCGCCGTACATCTTTCTGCCAACTACACGCTTAGCATACTGGATTGGAATTCTTCTTTCGCTGTCCTGCATAAATGTAATAATCCAGATAACAGCAACAAAAATGATAGCCCAAACCGGAACAAGGATATAGAACTGTGTCTGACCCTCTGAACCGAGATTCCAGTACTGACCAAGAATGCTGATTGTTGATGGGAGCTGAGCAACAATACCTGCAAAGAGGAGAATGGAAATACCATTACCAATGCCGTGGCTGTTGATTTGCTCACCGAGCCACATCATAATAGCTGTACCTGCAGTAAATACAAGTACAATAACGATAGCAGAGAACCAGAAGCTGAATCCCTCGTTATAGTTGAGAACTGCCTTATTCTTCAGATAGATGAGATAAGCAGTACCCTGAATAAGACCAAGACCTACTGTTACATATCTTGTGATAGTACCAATCTTTCTTCTTCCTACCTCACCCTCTTTTGCCATTCTCTCAAGAGGAGGAATAGCAACGCAGAGGAGCTGCATAATGATGGAGCTGTTGATGTATGGTGTGATACCCATTGCAAACAGAGTTGCATTTGAGAACGCACCACCTGAAAGTGTGTTTATATAGGCAAGCATAGTGTTGCCTGTAGAAATATCGCCCATTGCCTGAGCAAGAGCTTCCATATTCAGAAATGGAACAGGGATAACTGAACCAATTCTGAATACAATAATAATCAATAATGTAAATAAGATTTTCTTTCTTAAATCAGGAATTGACCAAGCGTTTTTGATTGTTTTAAACACTTAAATCACCTCTGCACTTCCGCCTGCAGCTTCGATTGCAGCCTTTGCTGATTCTGAAAAAGCATTAACCTTTACTGTAAGCTTCTTTTCAATCTTACCATTACCGAGAACCTTGACACCGTCAAAGCCGTTCTTAACTACACCTGCATTTACAAGTGCCTCGATGTCTACTGTTGCACCGTCTTCAAACTTTCTGTTTAAAGTGCTGAGGTTGATAGCAACTATATTTTTAGCAAAGATGTTGTTGAAACCTCTCTTAGGAATACGGCGCTGCAACGGCATCTGACCGCCTTCAAAACCCGGACGGATGCTGCCGCCTGAACGAGCCTTCTGGCCCTTGTGACCCTTACCGGCTGTTTTTCCCCAGCCTGAGCCGTGACCTCTGCCGATTCTCTTTGAACTCTTTTTTGAGCCCTCAACCGGTGAAAGTTCATGTAACTTCATATGGTTCGCACCTCCTTGCTTATGCTTCACTAACCTCTACGAGGTGAATGATTTTTGCTACCTTACCTTTTGTTGAAGCATTGTCCGGCTGTGTTGTTACATCGCCGATTTTCTTCAAACCCAAAGCATGGGCGGTTGCAATCTGATCTTTTTTAGCGCCTATAAGGCTTTTAACTAATTTAACTGTCATCTAAAGCAACCTCCCTTATTATAAAATTTCCTTAACTGATTTGCCGCGGATAGCAGCTACTTCTTCAGCTGTTCTTAATGCTGCAAGACCTGCAAGTGTTGCTCTTACAACATTGCAAGGATTATTTGAACGAAGAGCCTTTGTTCTGATATCCTTGATACCAACAGCCTCTACAACGGCACGAACCGGACCGCCTGCGATAACACCGGTACCTGGTGCTGCGGGCTTCATAAGAACTCTGCCTGCACCGTACTCGCCGATAATCTCGTGTGGAATTGTTGTGCCTCTCAAAGCAACCTTCATAAGGTTCTTCTTGGCATCCTCGATACCCTTGCGGATAGCGTCAGGAACTTCGCCTGCCTTACCGATACCGAAACCTACTGTTCCGTTACCGTCGCCTACAACTACTAAAGCTGCAAACTTGAAAATACGACCGCCCTTAACCGTCTTTGATACACGGTTAATAGTAACGACTCTTTCCTTTAATTCGCCTGTTACTTCTACTGTATTAGCCAAAGTTATTCCTCCTCTTCCTTAGAAATTGAGGCCGCCCTCACGGGCGCCTTCGGCCAATTCCTTAACACGGCCGTGATAGATGTTACCGCCTCTGTCAAATACAACATCAACGATATTCTTTTCCTTTGCACGCTCAGCAATAAGCTTGCCTACTGCCTTAGCTGCTTCTTTGTTTCCGCCATTACCTGTAATAGTCTTGTCAAGGCTTGAAGCCTGAGCAAGTGTAACACCAGCTGCGTCATCAATAATCTGAGCATAGATGTTATTTGTGGAGCGGAATACGCATAAACGCGGACACTGTGCAGTACCGCTGATTTTGCTGCGGACTCTCTTATGGCGTCTGCTGCGTGCCTTTTTTGTATCTGGTCTGCTTACCATTTAGATTCACTCCTTAATTATTTACCCTTACCGGCCTTGCCTTCCTTGCGGCGGATAACTTCGTCAGCGTACTTAATACCCTTGCCCTTATATGGCTCCGGCGGACGCTTTTCTCTAACCTCGGCAGCAAACTGACCAACCTTTTGCTTATCAATGCCGGTGATTATGATTTTGTTTGGATCCGGAACTTCAATCTTGATGTCCTCTGTATCCTCAACGATAACCTGATGTGAATAACCAAGGTTCATAACGCACTTGTTACCCTGCTTCTGAACACGGTAACCAACGCCGTTTACTTCAAGCTCCTTCTTGTAGCCCTCAGTAACACCTACTACCATATTGTAGATAAGTGTTCTTGTAAGACCGTGAAGTGAGCGGTTTGTCTTTTCATCGTTAGGACGAGTAACTTCGATAACATCGCCCTTGATCTCAACTGAAATGGCAGGGTTGAACTCAAAATCGAGTGTACCCTTAGGTCCCTTAACAGTGATTACGCCGTCAGCAATAGAAGCTGTAACACCGGCGGGAATATTTATAGGTTTTCTTCCAATTCGAGACATTATCGCACCTCCTCTTACCAAATGTAAGCAAGAACTTCGCCGCCGACATTCTCTTTGCGTGCCTGACGGTCAGTCATAACACCCTTAGAAGTTGAAATGATAGCGATACCGAGGCCCTTCATTACCTTTGGCATATCTGCTGCATTGCTGTAAATTCTTAAGCCTGGCTTTGACACGCGGCGAAGACCTGTAATAACAGGCTGCTTGCCGTCGATGTACTTAAGAGCAACCTTAATTACGCCCTGCTTACCATCTTCTATAACTGAAAAATTCTTGATGTAACCCTCATCAACGAGAATCTGGCAAATAGCCTTCTTGAGGTTTGATGACGGGATTTCAACAGAATCATGTCTTGCCGAATTCGCATTACGAATTCTTGTAAGTAAATCGGCAATTGTATCTGTAATCTGCATTACTTTTACCTCCCTTGCTTACCAGCTTGCTTTCTTTACGCCCGGAATTTCGCCCTTATAAGCGAGCTCACGGAAGCAAATACGACAAATACCATACTTGCGGAGGTAGGCGTGTGGTCTACCACAGATGTTACATCTTGAATACTCTCTTGTAGAGAACTTCTGCTTTCTCTGCTGCTTAACTTTCATTGCAGTCTTAGCCACAACAATCCCTCCTTACTTTGAAAACGGTGCGCCCATAAGCTTTAAAAGCTCACGTGCTTCTTCGTCTGTTTTAGCTGTAGTAACGAAACAAATGTCCATACCACGAACCTTGTCAATCTTGTCATAGTCAATCTCAGGGAAAATGAGCTGCTCTTTGAGGCCCATATTGTAGTTGCCTCTGCCGTCGAATGAATCAGGGTTGATACCTCTGAAGTCACGAACTCTCGGAAGAGCTACGTTAAAGAATCTATCGATGAACTCGTACATTCTTTCGCCTCTGAGAGTAACCTTACAGCCGATTGGCATACCTTCTCTGAGTTTGAAGTTAGCAACTGATTTTCTTGCACGGCAAACAAGTGGCTTCTGACCTGTTATAGCAGCAAGGTCTGTGCAGATAGCATCAATTACCTTTGAGTTTTCTCTTGCTTCGCCTGCGCCTACATTGATAACAACCTTATCAATCTTAGGAATCTGCATTGTGCTCTTATAGGAGAACTTTGACATAAGAGCAGGTGCAACTTCTTTTGAATAATATTCTTTAAGTCTTGCCATATCTTACTTTCCTCCTTAAAGTGCTTCGCCGCATTTAGCGCAAACTCTGCCCTTAGAGCCGTCCTCATAAATCTTATGAGCAACTCTTGTAGGCTTTTTGCAGCGTGGGCAGACAATCTGAACCTTTGACGCATACATAGCGCCTTCAGCCTTGATGATGCCGCCCTGCTCACCCATTTTTCTTGGCTTAACATGCTTTGAAACCATATTAGCCTTTTCTACGATTACTTTGCCTTCTTTAGGGCTTACAGCCATTACCTGACCCTTTTTGCCCTTATCCTTACCGCTGATTACGATAACGGTGTCGCCTGTTTTAACATGAACTTTACTCATCGTGACACCTCCATTAAAGTACTTCAGGAGCAAGTGACAAAATCTTCATGAAGTCCTTATCACGAAGCTCTCTTGCTACCGGTCCGAAGATACGAGTACCCTTTGGGTTCTTATCTTCCTTAATGATAACTGCTGCGTTTTCGTCAAAACGAATATAAGTGCCGTCTTCACGTCTTACACCCTTAGCTGAACGAACAACTACAGCCTTAACAACCTCACCCTTTTTAACAACGCCGCCTGGTGCTGCTTTTTTAACTGAGGCTACGATTACATCGCCAATGTTGGCATATCTCCTTCTGGTACCGCCGAGTACACGAATGCACATAAGTTCCTTTGCGCCGGTGTTGTCGGCAACCTTGAGGATAGTTTGCTGCTGAATCACAGTGTAATTCCTCCTTTAATAATGCCGCTAAACTTATTTAGCTTTCTCAATAATCTCGACGAGTCTCCATCTTTTATCCTTAGAAAGAGGACGGGTCTCCATAATCTTTACACGGTCGCCGATTCCGCACTCGTTGTTTTCGTCGTGCGCCTTAAAGCGAACTGTGCGCTTAACAATCTTATTGTAAAGCTTATGTTTTACGCTGTCTTCAACAGCAACAACGATAGTTTTGTCCATCTTGTCGCTTACTACCTTGCCGACAACGGTTTTTCTTAACTTTCTTTCTTCACTCACTGTTAAGTCCTCCTCTCTTAAGCTTCTGTGCCGCTGAGTTCACGCTGACGGAGAATTGTAGAAACTCTCGCAATGTCCTTCTTAACGGCACCGATTCTGGATGAGTTTTCAAGCTGATTAACAGCAAGCTGGAAACGAAGATTAAATAATTCTTCCTTGAGTTCAGTGAGCTTTGACTGAAGCTCTTCTACTGACATATCTCTGAGTTCTGATGCTTTCATTACTGCTCACCCTCCTCTTTTTTGATAAATTTACATTTAATAGGAAGCTTGTTAGCTGCCAGACGCATAGCTTCTCTTGCTGTTGCTTCATCAACACCGGCAAGCTCAAACATAACTCTGCCCGGCTTAACAACTGCTACCCAATACTCAGGATTACCTTTACCTTTACCCATTCGAGTTTCAGCAGGTCTTGCTGTAACAGGCTTGTCAGGGAAAATCTTAATCCATACTTTACCAAATCTTTTGCAGTAACGAGTCATAGCAACACGGGCAGCCTCAATCTGATTTGCTGTAATCCAAGCAGGCTCTGTTGCCTGAAGACCGTACTGGCCGTAAGTAACCTTGTTACCGCGAAGAGCCTTACCTGTCATACGACCTCTGTGAACTCTTCTGTATTTTACTCTCTTAGGTAATAACATTACTTTTTGCCTCCTTCTCTACGAGGCTTTCTTGACTTAACTTCGTTAAGAACCTCGCCCTTATAGAGCCATACCTTAACGCCTACCTTACCGTAGGTTGTGTTAGCCTCAGCAAAACCGTAGTCAATGTCAGCACGAAGTGTCTGAAGTGGAATAGTACCCTCGTGGTACTGCTCTGAACGAGCGATTTCAGCGCCGCCGAGACGACCTGAACACATAATCTTGATACCCTTTGCACCACGGCGCATTGCGTTGCCGATTGACTGCTTCATAGCACGACGGAAAGAAATTCTCTTTTCGAGCTGCTGAGCAATGTTCTCGGCTGTGAGCTGAGCGTCAAGTTCCGGAGCCTTTACTTCAACAACGTTGATAGCAACAGGCTTGTTTAAGAATTTTTCACACTGAGCCTTGAGCTTTTCAATCTCGGCGCCGCCCTTACCAATGATAAGACCCGGCTTTGCGCAGTAGATGCTGATTCTTACCTTTTTGCCGTCACGCTCAATCTCAATCTTTGAGATGCCAAAGTTGTAAAGCTGTGCTTTGAGCATCTTACGAAGGTTGTAGTCCTCAACGAGTGTAGGACCGAAATCCTTCTTTGATGCAAACCAACGGGAATCCCAATCTTTAATTACACCAACACGAAGACCGTGTGGATTAACTTTCTGACCCATATTCTAACCTCCCTTAATCTTCTTTTTCCTTGAGTACGAGGGAAATGTGAGATGTTCTCTTGTTAATTCTGAACGCTCTGCCCTGTGCTCTCGGACGAATTCTTTTAAGGATAGGACCTGCTGTTGCATTACATTCTGCAACATAGAGTCTGGATACATCCATATCATGGTTTACTTCAGCATTTGCCATAGCTGAATGGAGCAGCTTTAAAAGCGGCTCGCAAGCGGCCTTTGGAGTGTGCTTAAGAACAGCCTCTGCATATTTTGCATCCTTGCCCTTGATGAGGTCAATAACAATGCTCACCTTGCGAGGTGATATACGAACATATTTTGCATATGCCTTTGCTTCCATCTGCAATACTCTCCTTCCGCTTATCTTGATGTCTTTGAACCTGCGTGTCCCTTGAAGGTTCTTGTCGGAGCAAACTCACCGAGCTTGTGACCAACCATATCTTCAGTAACATATACAGGTACATGCTTGCGTCCGTCATGAACAGCAAATGTGTGACCAACGAATTCAGGGAAAATTGTTGAGCTTCTTGACCAAGTCTTAAGAATTCTCTTTTCGCCTTTTTCGTTCATTTCTTGAACCCTTTTGAGCAATACAGGCTGTACAAAAGGGCCTTTTTTAGTACTTCTACTCATAATTTAAGCTCCTTTCCTGCCTTACTTACCGTTTCTTCTGCGAACGATAAGCTTGTCGCTGCTCTTCTTATTCTTACGAGTCTTATAACCGAGTGCCGGCTTACCCCAAGGAGTAACAGGTCCCGGACGACCAACCGGTGACTTACCCTCACCACCGCCGTGCGGATGGTCGTTAGGGTTCATTACAGAACCACGAACAGTAGGTCTCCAGCCCATATTTCTCTTACGGCCTGCTTTACCGATTTTTACATTTTCGTGGTCAGTGTTGCCAACCTGTCCGATTGTAGCCATGCAGTTTTCAGGAACATTTCTTAACTCGCCTGAAGGAAGTCTTAACAGTGCAAGACCGTTTTCTCTTGCCATAAGCTGAGCCATGTTGCCTGCTGAACGAGCAAGCTGAGCACCTCTGCCCGGATAAAGCTCTACATTGTGGATAAATGTACCAACAGGAATTGCTGTAAGCGGAAGCGCATTGCCCGGCTTGATGTCAGCGTTTACGCCTGCTGTTACCTTGTCGCCTACCTTAAGTCCCTCAGGAGCAATAATGTAAGCCTTTTCACCGTCAGTATACTCGATAAGAGCGATGAATGCTGAACGGTTTGGATCGTACTCCAATGTTTTTACTGTTGCTTCAACATCAAACTTCTGACGCTTGAAGTCAATAATACGATACTTTCTGCGGTTGCCGCCGCCTCTGTGGCGAACAGTGATTCTGCCGTAGCTGTTACGTCCTGCTTTCTTATTTAAAGGAGCAAGCAAGCTCTTCTCCGGCTCAACCTTTGAAAGTACAGAATAATCTGTAACCGACATATTTCTTCTTGAGTTAATGGTCGGCTTATATACTTTAATGGCCATTTGGTTTCACTCTCCTCATGATGGCTTTGCGGGAATATGGCTTTTCCCATACATTCTGCCTGAATAATTTAGAATTTCAGGCTTACATCATGCCTTCAAAAAATTCGATAGGCTTGCTGTCCTCTGTAAGCTTAATGATTGCCTTTTTCCAGCTCTTTGTATAGCCGCCGTTGTTTCTGCCCTGACGACGGAACTTGCCGCGAACTGAAACAGTGTTTACCTTTGCAACCTTTACCTTGAAGATTTCTTCGCAAGCTTTTGCAATTTCGATTTTGTTTGCTGACTTAGCAACTTCGAAAGTATATACCTTATTAACTGCGCCGAGCATACTTTTTTCAGTAATGATTGGGCGAATTACAATATCATGAGCTATCATGCATATACCTCCTCGATTTTGCTTACAGCACCCTTAACGATAACGAGCTTGTCAGCATTGAGAATGTCATAAACATTCAATGTGTTGACCTGAGCTGTCTTTACGCCGGGGATGTTGTTTGCAGATTTGATAATCTTGCTGTCTACTTCCGGAAGAACTATCAAAGCCTTCTTCTGAGCGCCGATAGCGTTAAGCATAGCAACGATTTTCTTTGTTTTATATTCATCAAGTGAAATTGAATCAACAACGATGATTTCATTTTCCTGAGCCTTTGTAGAGAAAGCTGACTTCATAGCAAGTCTTCTTACCTTCTTGTTTACAGAAAATCTGTAATCTCTTGGCTTAGGAGCGAAAACAACGCCGCCGTGTGTCCACTGCGGAGCACGGGTTGAACCCTGTCTTGCACGGCCTGTACCCTTCTGTCTCCATGGCTTTTTACCGCCACCTGAAACCTCTGCTCTTGTAAGTGTGGACTGTGTGCCCTGACGCTGTGCTGCAAGATAGTTTACAACCATCTGATGCATAACTGCTGCGTTAGGCTCAATACCGAATACGGACTCAGCAAGCTCGATTGTACCAACGTTCTTGCCTTCCATATCTACTACTGATAAACTTGGCATTTATAATCCCCCTTCCTTAAGCCTTAACGGAATCTTTAATTACAACGATTCCCTTATTTGGGCCGGGAACAGCACCCTTAACAGCGATAAGGTTGTTTTCAACGTCAACCTTAACAACTGTGAGGTTCTGTACTGTAACCTGCTCTGCACCAAGGTGACCTGCCATTCTCTTACCCTTCCATACTCTTGAAGGTGAAGAACAAGCACCGATTGATCCGCCGTGACGAACGCAAGGACCTGTACCGTGTGTTTCCTTAAGTCTGTGGAAGTTCCAACGCTTAATTACACCGGCTGTACCCTTACCCTTACTCTTGCCGGTTACATCAATCTTGTCACCGGGGGTGAATACATCTGCTTTTACAAGATCACCAACGCTGTAAGCGTCTGTGTCTGCAAAGCGGAACTCTTTAAGTGTTTTCTTTGGTGCTACGCCAGCCTTATCAAAAAAGCCCTTCATTGGCTTATTAACCTTGTGCGGCTTCATATCGCCGTAACCAAGCTGTACTGATGCATAGCCGTCGTTTTCAACTGTTTTCTTAGCTGTTACCACGCAAGGGCCTGCCTCGATTACAGTTACAGGAACAACGATTCCTTTTTCATCGAAAATCTGTGTCATACCGATTTTCTTACCGATGATTGCTTTCTGCATTTTTGTATCCTCCTTATAGGTTATTGGTTGGTTTTCACCAACATGACCCTGTCTGCTTGTAGGTTGGTATTACAGATTATAACTTAATCTCAATATCAACGCCGGCAGGGAGCTCTAAGCTCATAAGAGCTTCGACTGTCTTGTTTGACGGTCTTAAGATGTCGATAAGACGCTTGTGAGTTCTGATTTCAAACTGCTCACGGCTGTCCTTGTACTTATGAACAGCACGAAGAATTGTAACAACCTGCTTCTCTGTAGGAAGTGGAACAGGACCTGAAACTCTGGCGCCTGTACGCTTTGCTGTCAGTACAATTCTTTCAGCGGATTTGTCAACCAGCTGATGATCGTAACCCTTTAATCTTATTCTGATCTTTTCCTTGACTGCCATTATCGTCGCCTCCTTAAAAATTTAGTTGGCGGGCGTTTGCTTTCAAAAACTTTTTTGAAACTCTGCCGGGTGTTTCTTCACCCTGCATTAAAAAACCCGTTTAACTATTCAGTTAACCGGGAACGTCCTGAAAGCCTTTTGAGCGCACTTATGGCAAAGCAACCCCATTGCCACGCAGTAATACTCAGTGTTTCATTGTAAATCGCCCGGTTTAAAATCGGACATACTCCACGGAAAAACCGACTCAAAATGGTCGCAACCTCCCGCTTCAACGCATATCTTTGCAGTCTTGTGCTCTACACACAGGTAGTATTTTACCATATAACTCCCATAAAATCAAGCTTTTCGCCACTTTCACAAAAATATATCAATTAAAACTTTTTAGAATAATTAAAAATATTTTTGTGCAATATGTATATATTGCTAATGCTTCCGTTTTAAGGTATAATTATCTTACAGACAAAATTGTTTTATAATAATCAGGAAGTGGCAATATGAAACACATTTATTACGGAAACGGCAAAGGGAAAACCACGGCAGCAGTAGGCATTGCAGTGCGTGCAGCAGGCAGTAACCTTAAGGTACTGTTTGTTCAGTTTTTGAAAACTGAATTTTCGGGCGAACGCCATATGCTGAGCCATATGGAAAATGTAACCCTTACATATTGTCCTCTGGAGCTTAAGTTTACATTTGAAATGAGTGAGCAGGAAAAGCAGCACGCTTCAAAGATCTTCAAGGGAATATTTGAAAGAAGCGTTACACTGGCACTTACGGAAAAATACGATATGCTTGTCCTTGACGAAGTATTTGAAGCGATTAATGCAGGGATGCTCGGCGAGTCCGAGGTCTTTGAATTCATAGCCAATGCGCCCGCAAGTATGGAAATCATTATGACAGGACATAATCCGCCTGAAAGATTTATGCAGATTTCGGATTACATAACCGAATTCAAAAAAATCAAGCATCCTTACGACAAGGGCATAACCGGCAGAATCGGAGTAGAATTTTAACTAAAATATAATATTTATTTCTTCTATAACATAACGGCTGACAGAGAACATAAACTCTGCCAGCTGTTACTTTATATTTTATTTAATATATCTTTCTTAT
>OLOI01001468.1_pt1 | contig 19791 bp, 14 predicted proteins | sample 1672131 | NCBI WGS metagenome assembly OLOI01 (sample SAMEA3136651, study PRJEB25190) | human gut metagenome
TAATATGGTATTGGAAAAGGTAAAATCAATTCTTGCAGAGCAGTTTGATGTTGAAGAGGAAAAGATTACTGCTGAAACAGATTTGCAGGAAGATCTCGGCGCAGATTCACTCGATGTAGTAGATTTACTTATGTCAATCGAAGATGAATTTGAAGTTGAAGTACCTGATGAGGAAATTGAGAACATCAAGACAGTTGGTTCACTCGTTTCTTACATTGAGGCTCATTCATAATTTTGCGTCTGTCAAAAGGTCGGGTAATTTCCCGACCTTTTTTACTTTATAAGAAACTGCTCGGAAACAGACGGTATTCAGTAATTTTTTCGTTTCGACACAGTAAATTTTTTAGAAAATATTGATTGAATTTCCATAATGTGTTATAATACAATGGTATAGGCAAAAATATCTGTGAAAGGATAGTTTCAGATGATAAAAGCTAATAAGTACCGCACAGTTACCTGCGGCGAATTAAGAGAAGAAAATATCGGTCAGCACGTTAAGGTTGCAGGCTGGGTTGAAAACATCCGTGACCACGGCGGAGTAATGTTCCTTGACATTCGTGACCAGTACGGTGTATTACAGGTTGTAGTTCACAATGATGAATTGCTTAAAAATATTAATAAAGAGTGCACAGTAACACTCAGCGGCGAGGTTGTAAAGCGTGACGATGAAACAATCAACAAAAAAATCGCCACCGGCTATGTTGAGGTGCACACAGACGACATTGCTGTTCTGGGCAAGTGCAAAAATGTGCTTCCGTTTGAAGTGCCGTCTTCAACAAATACAAATGAAGAAGTAAGACTGAAATATCGTTTTCTTGATTTGCGTAATCCGAAGGTGCACAACAACATTATGCTCCGTTCGCAGATTATAACATTCCTGCGTTCAAAGATGAATGAAATGGGATTTATGGAGATTCAGACTCCGATTCTTTCCACTTCTTCACCTGAGGGTGCTCGTGACTATCTGATTCCGAGCCGTAAGCACAAGGGTAAATTCTATGCTCTTCCGCAGGCTCCGCAGATTTTCAAACAGCTCCTTATGGTATCGGGCTTTGATAAGTATTTCCAGATTGCACCGTGTTTCCGTGATGAGGACGCTCGTGCCGACCGTTCACCGGGCGAATTTTATCAGCTCGATTTTGAAATGGCTTTTGCAACTCAGGAAGATGTTTTTGACGTTGCCGAAGAAGTACTTTATGAAACATTCAAAAAGTTTTCCGATAAAGAGGTTTCAAAACCTCCTTTTGCTCGCATTCCGTATGCAGAAAGTATGCTGAAATACGGCACAGATAAGCCTGATTTACGCAATCCTCTTGAGATTGTTGAAATCAGCGATATGTTTGAAGAAACCGACTTTGCTCCGTTCAGAAAAAAGACTGTTCGTTCAATCAATGTTCCCGATGCAGCAGCACAGAGCAAAAAATGGTTTAAGAAAATGGAAGAGTTTGCTCTTTCAATCGGTATGAAGGGTCTTGGCTATGTCAAGGTAAGAGATGACCTCACCTTTGACGGTCCTATCGACAAATTCCTTAAAGAAGGCGACAGAGAAGAGCTTATCAGACGCAACAACTCAAAAGCAGGCGACGTAATCTACTTTATTGCCGACACCGCAAAGGACGCTCCTAAGCTTGCAGGTCAGATAAGAACAGAAGTTGCAAAGCGTCTTGACCTTATCGACACAAGCAAGTTCGAGCTTTGCTTTATTGTAGACTTCCCAATGTTTGAGCGTGACGAGGAAACAAATCAGATTATCTTTACGCACAACCCGTTCTCAATGCCGCAGGGCGGTCTTGACAGTCTTTTGAACAAAGACCCGGAAGAAATTTTAGCTTATCAGTATGATATTGTCTGCAACGGTGTTGAGCTTTCATCAGGTGCTGTCCGTAATCACGATATTGATATTATGAAAAAGGCATTTGAACTTGCAGGATACAGCGAGGACGACCTCAAAGCTAAGTTCTCGGCTCTCTACAACGCATTCCAATACGGTGCACCGCCACACGCAGGTATGGCACCGGGCGTTGACAGAATGATTATGCTTCTTACAGAAGAAGAAAACATCCGTGAAGTAATCGCATTCCCTATGAACTCAAACGCACAGGATTTGCTTCTCGGCTCTCCGGGAGAAGTAACAGAGCAGCAGCTTCGTGAGGTTCATATCAAACTAAGATAAATTATATAAATACTCAAAGGGCGAGTTATTTTTATGGCTTGCCCTGATTCTGTTTATTTACAAATATTTTAAGAAGGTGGTTTTTATGGTAACAAGAGAAGATGTTGAGAACATTGCGTTGCTGTCAAAGCTGTTTGTTCCCGAAGAAGAACTTGACAGTCTTACGCAGTCAATGCAGGAAATCATAGATTTTGCAGACACAATCAATAACGCCCCCACAAGCGGAGAAGCGTTTGACAACATTAACAACCTTTCTAATGTGTTCCGTGAGGACGAGGTTGTAAAATCCTACAGCAGTGAAGAGATTCTCAGCAATGCCCCTGAGCAGGCTGAAAATCACTTCCTTGTACGAAACAGAGAATAAGGCAGGTGCAGAATATGGGTACAATTTCAAAAATCCACGAGATGCTTGTTTCAAAGCAGTGCTCCTGCACCGAGCTTACAAAAAGCTATCTTGACGAAATCGAAAAATCTAACGGTGAGCTTAACGCCTATGTAAACATCACTGGCAAAGAAGCTCTTAAAACAGCAGAACAGGTTGACAAAAAAATCAGCGGCGGCGAAGAAATAGGTATGCTTGAGGGTGTTCCTATGACACTTAAAGACAATATTTCAACCAAAGGCATCGAAACAACCTGCTGTTCAAAAATTCTTACAGGTTACAAACCGATATACAATGCAACCGTATGGGATGAGCTTGCAAATCAGAACGCCATAATGCTCGGCAAAACAAATATGGACGAATTTGCAATGGGTTCATCGTGTGAAACCTCATATTTTGGCGGTGCAACAAACCCGTTCAACACCAAACACGTTTCGGGCGGTTCTTCAGGCGGTGTCGCAAGTGCTGTAGGAGCAAACATTGCAGCCTACGGTCTTGGCTCGGATACCGGCGGTTCAATCCGTCAGCCTGCGTCTTTCTGCGGCATTGTAGGATTAAAGCCGACCTACGGTGCAGTTTCCCGTTACGGTCTTATTGCATATGCAAGCTCCCTTGACCAGATTGGACCGATTACAAAGTCGGTTGAGGACGCATCAATCGTATTTGACGCAATTTCAAAATTTGATGACAGAGATTCAACCTCGCAGGGCAGTCTTGGCGGTGAAACATATTCAAAGCTCAACAATGACATCAAGGGTATGAAAATCGGCATTGCTCACGAATATCTTGACGGTGTGCGTGATGACGTAAAGGAGTCAATTTTAAAGGCAGCCGAAGTGTATAAATCACTCGGTGCTGAGATTGTTTATTTTGACCTTCCCGAGCTTAAATTCGCCCTCCCTGTTTACTACATCATCGCCTGCGCTGAGGCATCTTCAAATCTCGGCAGATACGACGGTATTCGTTTCGGCTACAAGACCGAGCACTACAACGGCACTCACGATATGGTTTGCCGTACTCGTTCAGAGGGCTTTGGCGATGAGGTTAAAAAGAGAATACTTCTCGGCACATATGTGCTTTCGGCAGGTTATTATGACGCTTACTACAAAAAGGCTCAGAACCTGCGTGGAACAATCGTAAAAGCATTTGACAACGCATTTGAAAAATGTGATGTAATCCTTGCACCTACTGTTCCTATGACAGCTTTTGAAATGGGTCACGCTGTTTCCGACCCGATTGAAACATATCTTACCGACATCTGCACAGTTCCGGTAAACATTGCAGGACTTCCGGGCGTATCTGTTCCCTGCGGTTTCAATGCAAATGGAATGCCAATTGGTATGCAGCTTATCGGCAAAAGATTTGACGAATCAACAATTCTTAATGCAGCTTACAAATATCAGCAGGCTGCTCCTGAAAACTTTAAAGATACAAAGTGGGGTGTTAAACTGTGAGTTACGAATTAGTTGCGGGTTTTGAAACCCATATTGAGCTTGCCACAAAGACAAAAATTTTCTGCGGCTGTACCACACAGTTCGGCGGGGAGCCAAACACACACTGCTGTCCGGTATGTATCGGACTTCCCGGTACACTTCCAAAACTCAACCGTGAGGTTGTAAACTTTGCAATCAGAGCAGGTCTTGCTGTTCACGGCGAAATTGCCGAGGTTGCAAAGATGGACAGAAAAAACTACTGCTACCCCGACCTTTCTAAGGCTTATCAGATTTCACAGCTCTATGCTCCTTTGATTATCGGCGGTTATGTTGAACTTTCAAACGGCAGAAAAATTCGCCTGCACCATATTCATATTGAAGAGGACGCAGGAAAACTTATTCATCAGCACGGCGACACCTATGTTGACTACAACCGTGGCGGCGTTCCTCTGATTGAAATTGTGTCAGAGCCTGACATTCGCTCTATCGACGAGGCTAAGGAATATGTTGAAAAGCTGCAACAGGTTATGCGTTATATCGGCATTTCCGACTGCAAAATGCAGGAAGGCTCAATGCGCTGCGACGTAAACATCTCTGTTCGTCCTCAGGGCAGTGAAAAACTCGGCACAAGAACCGAGATAAAAAATATGAACTCCATTACAAACATTGCAAAGGCAATGGAGTATGAGTTTGAACGTCAGACAGATTTGATTGAAAGCGGCGGACAGGTAGTGCAGGAAACCCTGCGTTATGATGATGCAACAGGCACAACTTCCTCAATGAGAAGCAAGGAGGACGCTCACGATTACCGTTATTTCCGTGACCCCGACCTTGTTACAATCAATATATCCCGTGACGAAGTTGAGAAAATTAAGGCAACACTGCCGGAGCTTCCTGCCGACAAATGCAAACGATATATCGAAGAGTTGCAAATTCCCGAAAAAGACGCACAGCTCCTGACGAAATACAGAAAAATCAGCGAATATTTTGACGAAGCTTGCGAGGGTGTAAAATCGCCTAAAACTGTGTCAAACTTCATTATCGGTCAGATGTTCAGCAGAACAGAAACCGAAGCTGACAAAGAAGAGTTTGCAGTTGCAACAACACCTGCACAGCTTAACGAGCTTGTAAAGCTGATTGACGACGGCAAAATCCGCAACAACCTTGCAAAGTCAACGCTTGAAAAAATGCTTGACAGCGGTAAGGGCGCACTTGACTTTATAAGCGAAAGTGATATGGGCGGTCTTGATGAAAACGCACTCAACGATTTGTGCAAACAGGCTGTAGAAAGCAATCCAAAGGCTGTTGAAGATTACAAGAGCGGCAAGGAAAAGGCAATCAAAGCACTTGTAGGCAATGTTATGAAGAACAGCCGTGGCAAGGCAGACGCAACGGTGGCTGAAGCAAAAATCAAAGAAATTATCGGATAATCAATTTTCCAATAATAAAAGCAGGTGATTTTTCACTATCGCCTGCTTTTTTATTTTATAGGAAACGGCTCGGAAACAGTCGGGCATAGAAGTGTATTTTTATATGCACCTATCTGCTCGGATAGGTGCAGCCCACCGGCTGCCTGTTTTTTGATAAATAATCATCATATTAAATTGACATTTGAATATAATTGATATATAATAAGATTACAGGAAAACCGTTTAAAGCGGTTAGCATACTTTTATTGTTATTTTATAATAACCGTCCAAGTGCTAGTTGGGCGGTTATTTCTTTAGTGCGATAATAATTACCGCAACAAGAAGTGTGAAACAAATTATGTATTCCACAATGCATTCCCCCTTTACAACTTATTAAGCCAACGCTTTTATCAGTTGTATATCGGTTGAAATGCTAACCGCCTTAACTTTCCTGTAATCTCAAATACATTTTATCACTTTTCTTTTATTTACACAAGTAGATAAATTATATTTTAATATATTTAGTTTTTTATTCAAAACTAATGACAAATTATAAATTTTATGTTATATTATTTAAGATATAAATATATTTTCTAAGCACGGAGGTTATTATGGCTGAAAATAAAATTCCATACAAAATTTATCTTGACGAAAGTGAAATCCCGACTCAATGGTACAATGTGCGTGCAGATATGAAAAACAAGCCTGCCCCATTGCTTAATCCCGAAACACTCAAACCGATGACACCTCAGGAGCTTGCTCCTGTTTTCTGCGACGAGCTTGTAGCACAGGAGCTTAATGACACAGACGCTTACATAGACATTCCCGAAGAAATCCAGAATTTCTATAAAATGTACCGCCCATCTCCGCTTATCAGAGCATATTTTCTTGAGAAAGCTCTTGATACTCCTGCAAAGATTTACTACAAATTTGAGGGTAACAACACAAGCGGCAGCCACAAACTGAACAGCGCAATTGCTCAGGCATATTATGCAAAAAAGCAGGGACTTAAAGGTGTTACAACCGAAACAGGCGCAGGTCAGTGGGGTACTGCACTTTCGATGGCTTGTTCATATTTTGATCTTGACTGCAAAGTTTATATGGTTAAGGTTTCCTACGAGCAAAAGCCGTTCAGAAGAGAAGTTATGAGAACATACGGTGCAAGCGTAACGCCTTCTCCGTCAATGGATACTGCAATCGGTAGAAAAATTCTTGAACAGCATCCCGGAACATCGGGCAGTCTTGGCTGTGCAATTTCCGAGGCAGTTGAGGTTGCAACAACTACCGAAGGTTATCGCTATGTTCTGGGCAGTGTACTCAATCAGGTACTCCTTCATCAGTCTGTAATAGGTCTTGAAGCAAAGACTGCACTTGACAAATACGGCATTACACCCGATATCATCATCGGCTGTGCAGGCGGCGGTTCAAACCTTGGCGGTCTTATCTCTCCATTTATGGGGGAAAAGTTGAGAGGTGAAAAGGATTACAGATTTATTGCTGTTGAGCCTGCATCCTGCCCGAGCTTTACAAGAGGTAAGTTTGCATATGATTTCTGCGACACAGGAATGGTTTGTCCTCTTTCAAAAATGTACACACTCGGCAGCGGATTTATTCCGTCAGCTAATCACGCAGGCGGACTGCGTTACCACGGTATGAGCTCAACTCTCTCTCAGCTTTATCACGATGGTCTTATGGAAGCTACTTCTGTTGAACAGACATCAGTATTTGAAGCGGCTCAGAAGTTTGCAAGAGTTGAAGGCATTCTGCCTGCTCCTGAAAGCAGCCACGCAATCAGAGTTGCTGTTGACGAAGCTCTCAAGTGCAAGGAAACAGGCGAAGAAAAGACTATCCTGTTTGGTCTTACAGGCACAGGTTACTTTGATATGCTGGCTTATGAAAAGTTCAATGACGGCGTTATGAGCGACTACATTCCGACTGACGAAGAATTACAGGCAGGTTTTGACGGTATTCCTAAATTCCCGGGCAACGAGTTTTAATTAAATATAATTTAATAATTAAGAGAGATGATTAACACTGCATAATCATCTCTCTTTTTGCATTGCAACAATCTGCATTTAATCTGTAAAATTATATTTCAGGTAATTTATTTTTTATACGATAATAGCCAAGAATTTCAACTACAAGAATTTCAACTAAAATATAAAGTTTTTATATATTTTTTAAATAAAAGCTTGACATAGGAAAGATTTTTGTCTACAATTAGTAGTATAATAAACAATTCAGGAGGGAATAATATGAATTCAAAATTCAAAAAGCTTACATCAGTATTTTTGGCTGTAATAATGGTTTTAGGAATATTTGCAATAGTTCCGTTTACAGTAGGTGCCGAAGAAACAATCAATAATTTTAGTTATCAGCTGAATGAAAACGGTACAGCGAGCATTACAGACTATTACGGCAATGAAACTAATTTAATTATTCCTTCCACTCTTGACGGACACACTGTTACATCTATTGGCTATAATGCATTTAGTTACTGCAAAAGCATAGAAAGCATAACTATACCCGACAGCGTAAACAATATCGGCAGTTCTGCTTTCTATTATTGTTCAAAGCTAAAAAGTATAAGCCTTCCCTACGGGCTTAAAGAAATATCAGGCTTAACTTTTCAGGAGTGTGGAAATTTATCAAGCGTATTTATTCCCGACAGTGTAACAGAAATCGGTGTTTCTGCTTTTCAAAGCTGCACAAGTCTAACAAATATTACACTTCCGGAAAATATAAAAAACATAGACTCAAATGCATTTGCATATTGTGATAATCTTACAAGTATAAACATTCCCGATGGTACAAATTACATTGGAGATAATGCTTTTACCGGATGCGAAAAACTTGCAAACATAAAAATGTCTGACAATTTATCAGCATATATTGAAATCGGAGCATTTTTTGATACTGAATGGCTTAATACCCAGCCTGACGGAATGGTATATGCAGGCAAAATTATGTATAAATACAAAGGAAGTATGCCTGATGATAGTGCGATAACTCTGAAGAGCGGCACAAAAGGAATAGCAGGAGGTGCCTTTAAATCTGAATACGGACTTCTAAGCATAGAAATTCCTGAAGGTGTGTCATACATTGGCAGTAAAGCATTTAAATACTGTGAACTGCTAAAGTCAGTGAAACTTCCGAAAAATATGGATTTTATCGGAGATTACGCATTTGAAGATTGTGTAAAACTGGAAGAAATCTCTATTCCAAACGGCATAACAAAGATAAACTATTGCACATTCAGAAACTGCAAAAATCTTGAAAAAGTAACAATTTCTGACAGCGTAAAAGAAATTTGCGAATCATCATTTAACGGTTGCACAAATCTTTCGAGCATGACCATTCCCGAAAGTGTAACCTCCATTGAAAAATCTTCATTTAGAGATTGCAAAGGTCTTAAAAGCATAATTCTTCCAGACAGTATAAATCATATTGACGATTATGCGTTCAAAAACTGTACCGGCCTTATCAGCATAACAATTCCCAACAGCTTAAAGAAGATTCCTAAAGAAGCATTTTCGGGATGTACTAGTCTTACAAAAGTTATAATTCCTGACGGCGTAATACGAATCTGCGACTATGCTTTTAATGATTGCATAAGCTTAAAAAGTATAGTAATCCCTGAAAGTGTAAAATATATTGGGTCAAAAGCTTTTGGCTATTATTATGATGAATTTGACACTGAACATAAAACACTTAACGATTTTGTCATCTATGGAGTTCGAGGCACTGCATCAGAAACCTACGCAAAAAATAATGAAATCAATTTTATCGAATTTGCATTCGCATTTGGTGATGTAAACGGTGACGGAAAGATAAACATTGACGATGTAACCGATATTCAGAAGTACATTGCAAATATGATAGATTTTACAGAAGAGCAAGTGACACTCGCAGATGTCGATAAAAACGGAAAGGTTTCCATTGATGACGCAACTCTTATTCAAAAGCATCTTGCAGGAATGGATGTAATTGAATAGTAAAGTAGCCGATGGGCTGCACCTATCCGGGCAGACAGCATCATATTTAAATTCTCTTTTGTGCCCGAGCAGTTTTCTATAAAAGTAAATACACAAAATTCAGGAGCGGCGCAAACCGCTCCTTCTTTTGTAAATACTTCATAAATAATTTCAACATATAGCATAAATTTCTTAAACCCCATTGAAATTAATCTCGGTTTGTGATAAAATATAGAAAAAATTAGGGGGAACCAGTATGAAAACAAAATTTAAAAGAATTACAGCCTTGTTTGTTGCATTGCTGACATTTGCTTTTTCTATTGCTACCGTAAATGCTCAATGCAGAGATAAGAATAGCCTACAGTCTGCCTGTAGGCATTACGCACATATCCTTACTCCGACAGTACCGTATGAGGGTCCGTATTATTCTGATGAAAGCACCAATAACCTGCGTAGTATCATCAATGAAAACAATGAGCTGATTTCCCGAGCAAACAAAGGGGAAAAAATACCTCCTGAAATGTATGAAGAGGGATATAATAAGATGGTTCAGGCGGCTGAAAATTTGCATATGCACAAAAGAGAACTTGAATTTATAATTGATATAAATAAATCACAAAAGAACAGTGACAATTATTTTGATGATGAAATGTGGAATAAATATCAGGAAAATATTCTTAAAGCCGAAGAAGCATTAGAAAGCGACGATCCGAATACTATTGATGAATGGTACTATAAAATGCTTTATCAGCACAATAAGTTATGCGTTTATAATCTTACATTAGGCGATGTAAACGGAGACGGAGTTTTTAACGTTGATGATGTAACATACTATCAAAGGAAATTGGCTGACAACTCAGACTGCTTTAACTATTCTCAGATTTTAGTTTCATTAATGACTTATAGAGATGATGAATCTAAACCAAGCATAGATATAGCAACATCTATGCAAAAAAACTTATCCGGCTTATTTGCCAAAGATGCTTATCCTCCTATTATTCAGTATAATTCATCATTTACAACTCGTTGCGATAGTGAGCGTTATGATTATTATATAGGTACTTTTTATAATAATGCATTATATGAAAGACATCGCATTGAAAATCCATGGCTGTATGGTGAATATGAGGAGGAAGAATAAATGAAAAATTTTAAATCAGAAGAAACTATGCGATATTGTGTTAGTAATAGTGTGGCAGATGTTAATCAAGATGTTGTTGACAATGGTTATTATAAACGCGAACCAACTGACATTGTTATATATAATAAAAATATTTAATATCTTTCAGGGAGAGGGACTAATATGAATAGAATAAAAAAATTTGCTGCCTTGTTTGTTGCATTGCTGACATTTGCTTTTTCTGTTGCTACCGTAAATGCTCAATGCAGAGATAAGAATAGCCTACAGTCTGCCTGTAGGCATTACGCACATATCCTTACTCCGACAGTACCGTATGAGGGTCCGTATTATTCTGATGAAAGCACCAATAACCTGCGTAGTATCATCAATGAAAACAATGAGCTGATTTCCCGAGCAAACAAAGGGGAAAAAATACCTCCTGAAATGTATGAAGAGGGATATAATAAGATGGTTCAGGCGGCTGAAAATTTGCATATGCACAAAAGAGAACTTGAATTTATAATTGATATAAATAAATCACAAAAGAACAGTGACAATTATTTTGATGATGAAATGTGGAATAAATATCAGGAAAATATTCTTAAAGCCGAAGAAGCATTAGAAAGCGACGATCCGAATACTATTGATGAATGGTACTATAAAATGCTTTATCAGCACAATAAGTTATGCGTTTATAATCTTACATTAGGCGATGTAAACGGAGACGGAGTTTTTAACGTTGATGATGTAACATACTATCAAAGGAAATTGGCTGACAACTCAGACTGCTTTAACTATTCTCAGATTTTAGTTTCATTAATGACTTATAGCGATGATGAATCTAAATCAAGCATAGATATAGCAACATCTATGCAAAAAAACTTATCCGGCTTACTTATCAGCGGTGCTTATCCTCCTGTTATTCAGTATGACTCATTATTTAAAACTTATTGTGATAGTGAGCGTTATGATTATTATAGAGGTACATTTTATAGAAATGCATTAAATGAAAGACATCGCATTGAAAACCCATGGCTGTATGGTGAATATGAAGAGGAAGAGTAATTTTAAAATTAAAATAACTTTGTGACTTATATTTGTTTTTATACTATTATCCATTATAATAATGACCACCTACTGACGGGTGGTCATTATTATTTTAATTTTCTGTTATCCTCATAGCAAGTGCCGTAATATCGTCCTCACGATGGCTGTCACCACGCTTGATTGCCTCGGCAACCACTTCTCTTGCAAGGTCCTGACAACTGCCCTCGTTCCACGATTTTATCAGCTTTTCAAGCCATTTTTCATCTCCTGTTACAACACCGTCGGACACCATAACCACCATATCCCCTGTTGAAAGATTTATTGACTCGGATACAAATTTGACATTATTTAAAATTCCTGCCGGCATCGACGGCATTTCTTTTTTTATTATCCTGCCGTTTTTCTTAATAAATGTAATCGGTGCTCCTGCTTTGCGAACCGTCACCCTGCCTGTGTAAAGGTCAACGCTTGTGACATCAAGGGTTGATAACGATTCGTCCTCGCTCTTTATCATAAGCGCCGAGTTCACAATCTGTAGCGAGCTGTCAGGAGAAAGCCCCGAACGCAGCAGTCTGCCCATAACCGACACAGCCATATTTCCGTCAACAGCCGCTCTGCCGCCCGTGCCCATTCCGTCGCACACAAGCGCATATGTCTTGCCGAAACCGTCATTGAAATAATCAATGCAATCACCGCACAATTTACCGCCGTTTGCTATGTGCTGGTCAGAACCGATTTCAACATCATAATGAGGAAGCTCGCACATTGCCACCCTCGTTCTGCCCGACTCGTTTGTAATTGTCGGCAAGTCAAAACGTCTGCCGCAGCATCTTGAAATTTCACGCATCAAAATTCCCTTGGGAATTATCTTTTCCGATTTATTTGACAGTTCAAGCTCAACGCTCATTTTACCGCCGTCAGATATAAGGCAAATGCACTCAACGACAATAGCACCAAGCTCTGTAAGCGTCTTTGTAACTCTGCCTGCCGACTCAACATCACACTTCATCGTATTTTTAAACTCAGTTGTAAGATCATTCAGAATATCACTTACTCCCGAAAACTGACCTGCAACAACACTTCGCACATCCGCTACTCTGCGTTGTGCCTCCAAGCACGACTGATATTCACGATAATTTGAATTCATACTGTCTGCAATCTCGCCCTTTTTACAGCACTTTTTAACGAAAACCTCGTCTACATCACGATCGCTTATACTTCCCTGTGTTTCAAGAATTTCCTCAAGACGGTGAAAATCATCTCTTGTCACTCCGCCCTGGTGCTCAAAGCAATACATTTTAAGTCCGCAATTTGCGCACACCTCGCCTGCCACATTCTGACACACCCAGTCAAAGGTAGGTGAGTACATTCTGCCGAGTTTTTCGCTCACCTTGTTGACATCATCCTTGACATTGTAAATCGCTTTTGAAACAAATCCCAGACGCATTACTATGTTTCTTCTTAAGGTTTCGCTGAGTGAGGTGCTTTTTTCATTTGAAAAGACAGGTGAAATAAAATTGCCAAGTTCCTTTGGCATTATCATAAACACCAGACTGCCCGTCAGGCTCTCAATAATAATGCCTGCAAGCGAAGTATCTGCACCAAAAGCAATGCTCATTACACCGTTTGCAATGATAAACGAAATTGCACAACCGAGCTTGCCAAGCTGAGCAAAAAGCCCTGCAATAAGTCCGCCGAATGCAAAACCTCCGCATACAAAGCCCTGCGACCTGTCGGAAATGCTGAACACCGAGCCTGTGGCTATACCGCTTATTGAACCGCCTACGACTCCTCCATATCTTGCGCATAATAAAACCACCAGAACGGCGAGGATTCTGCCCACAGACACTCCCTCAAACGAAATACTGCCGAAAGCAAGAATGATTACGCAACCTGTCATCACAAGACTTGCACTTTCCTGCTGAGAATATGAGGTTATACTTCTGTTTTCAGTGGCAAGAGATGCGACAACGCTTATAAAATACGCTGCTGCACCTGCAATTATCGACTCAATCACGCAATCGGCAAACGAGCTTAATGTACTCGTACTTACAAATAGAAGTGCTATACCCGTAGCAAAAACGGGAACGAATGCAACGATAGGAGCAAAAAGCCGTGCAGAGCTTACCTTTTTCAAATCACCAAGCAGCCAGCGCAGACCTCCTATCGCTATTACAACGGCAATGTAGCGAAAACTTCCGTTTGGATTTAAAAGTACATAACCAAGTGCAGTTCCTATTAATGACGACAGCAAATATTTTTTGGGAACAGCGGCGGCATATGACGCACCAAACGGTGCAAGCTCGCCAAGCACAGCTCCTCGTGACACCAGCACACCGCACAACATATAAATCACATTTGCCGCACCTGACCTTATGTAATCATTTTGAACAGGTCTTGACCTGTTTCCTGACAAACCTTTTGCATCCATAACTATTAACTTCCTTTTCGTGATATTTATTCTGTTATGTCCTTATTATATGATGATTTGCACAATCGTTTTGTCATTATGTGAATGAGAATTTTTAAATTCTTTTGTAAAATTAAAGCGTGAGATTATAAAGCAAGCAGGTTTTGGTCATCTGAAAAAGAATATTTGATTTTTTCCGAAAATGAAAGATAAATTTGCTTCAAGCAGAAAAAATTGCGTACAAAACCGAGTTTTTAGCAATTAAAATATTGTATGTAAACCAAATTTGAATTATAATAAAAAGGTATTTGAGAAAAAGAGGGATATTTTTATGATAATTATGTCGGTGGATTTAGGAAAAGCAAGAACAGGCATTGCAGTGTGCGACAAAATGGAGTTTCTTGCATCTCCATACAAAGTGATTTTTGAAAAATCTCCGCAGAAACTTCCCGAAAAGGTTGCCGAAGCTGCAAAAGAAACAAAGGCAGATCTGATTGTGGTCGGATTGCCGAAAAATATGGACGGCACAGAAGGCGAAAGTGCTCAGAACGCAAGAGCATTTGCAAAAAAACTGACAGAAATAACGGGAATTGAAACCGTTATGCAGGATGAAAGAGGAACCACGATAACGGCACACAATTTTTTGAATAATACGAATACACGTGGAAAAAAGCGTAAAAATGTGGTGGATGAGGTTGCCGCAACAATCATTTTGCAGGATTACCTCGACAAAAGGGCAATCAATAAAATTGACAATTAACTAATATTAAATGAAAAGTATGCTATCTTCCCATTAAGTCGAAGTATATCTTAGAGTGCAAAATCACATATTAATAAAACTTATGAAGCGAGCTGGAAAATGAGGAATTTTGTATTGCGGAAAATTTTTTCTGCTTGGAATTATATTGAAACATTTGTAAAATGGGTTGCCATTGCATCAATGACGGGCATACTCGGAGGACTTATCGGCACGGCATTCAGTTATTGCATAACATACGCAAACAAAATTAACAACGATAACTGGTGGGTTGTACTGACAATGCCGCTGGGCGGTTTGGTTATTGCAGCACTTTACAAATTAAGCAAGGTCAAAGACTGTCTTGACACTAATCTGGTACTCAATTCAATCCGCACAAAGGGCTATGTACCGTGGGTGATGTCGCCGCTGATTTTTGTGAGTACGGTAATTACTCACCTTGTGGGCGGCTCGGCAGGTCGTGAGGGCGCAGCCTTGCAGCTTGGCGGAAGTCTTGGCTCGGTTGTCGGCAGAGTGTTAAGCCTTGACGAAAAAGATATGCACCTTGCAATTATGTGCGGAATGAGCGGTGTGTTCTCGGCACTGTTCGGGACTCCGATTACTGCCGCTTTCTTTGCGCTTGAGGTAATCAGCGTGGGTGTGACATATTATTCTGCGCTTGTTCCCTGCTTTGTGTCAGCAATAGTGTCATACTTTCTGTCAATTAATTTAGGCGTTGAACCTATGCGGTTTAATGTTGACGAATTTTTGCCAGAGATAAACATACTCACACTTTTGCAGGTTATCGGACTTGCCGCTGCATGTGCGGTTATAAGCATTGTATTCTGTGTATCTATGCACAAGTGCGGCAAATATGCACCAAAGCTGATTAAAAACGATTATCTCAGAGCGGTTTTAGGTGCGCTGATTATTGTAGGTCTGACATTTTTAGTCGGCAGTCACGATTACAACGGTGCAGGCTCACAAATTATTTCAGACGCACTCGGCGGAATTGCTAAGCCTGAGGCGTTCATTATGAAAATTATATTTACGGCTGTCACCATAAGCTGCGGATTTAAGGGCGGTGAAATCGTTCCTACTCTCTTCATCGGTTCAACCTTCGGCTGTGTTTTCGGTCCGATACTCGGACTTGACCCGTCGTTTTCGGCTGCAATCGGTCTTGTCTGTCTGTTCTGCGGTGTGGTGAACTGTCCTCTCGCCTCTATCCTGTTGAGCATAGAGATATTCGGTGCTAACGGCTTGATTTTCTTTGCGATTGGTGCGGCGGTTGCGTATATGATGAGCGGTTATTACGGATTGTACAGCAGTCAGAAGATTTTGTACTCCAAGCTGAAAGCTGAATACATAAACATAAATGCAAAATAGCAGCCGGTGAACTGGCAACCGGTGGGTTGCAACTGTTCGAGCAAGTTTCCTATAAAATAAACAAACGGCGTAGCCAATCGGTTACGCCGTTTTATATTATTATTTTTGATTAAAATTTATCATTGTTCATAGGAAGTTATGATGGTTACCCTATTATCGAAGTACAGCTTCGGGTCGGAACGGTTACATACTAAAACAAAACTTGTGAAGCGTCCAACAATGTTTACCATAAAATCGAAGTGCATCTTCGGGTCTGAACGGTTACATACTAAAACCAATTTATGAAGCGTCCAAAATATTATTTCTTTTTAAATCCGTCTTTCAGGCTTACACTGCGGTTGAACACAAGATGCTCGGGTGAGCTGTCCTTGTTGTCAACGCAGAAATATCCGAGTCGCATAAACTGAAAACTCTGCGGTGCTGTTGCAGATTCAAGGTTTTTCTCTGCCTTGCAGTTTTTAAGTATCTCCAGCGAATCAGGATTGAGGTAATCCAAGAAGTTTCTGTCGCCGACATCAGGGTCAGGCACTGTAAACAGATTATCGTAAAGTCTTACCTCGGCATCAGCATAATTGTTTGCGTCAACCCAATGAATTGTACCTCTTACCTTTCTTCCGTCCGGCGTATTGCCGCCCCTTGTCTGAGGGTCATACTCGGCATAAACCTCAACTACATTGCCGTTTTCGTCCTTTTTGCATCCTGTGCATTTCACAATATAAGCTGACTTTAGTCTTACCTCATTGCCGGGATAAAGTCTTTGATACTTCTTGATAGGCTCTTCCATAAAGTCCTCAGCCTCGATAAAGCACTCACGGCTGAAAGTTACGGTTCGTGTTCCGTCCTCAGGGCGGTTAGGGTTGTTCTCAACCTCAAATTCTTCAGACTGTCCCTCAGGATAGTTTGTGATAACAAGCTTTATCGGGTGAATAACGCACATAACACGCTGTGCAGTTTCGTTGAGATCATCACGCAGGCAATGCTCCAAAAAGCTGTATTCAACAATCGAATTAACCTTTGAAACACCAATCTGATCAATGAAAGAACGGACTGCCTTTGGTGTGTAGCCTCTTCTGCGCAGACCGCAGAGTGTAGGCATTCTCGGGTCATCCCAGCCGTTTACATAGCTTTTTTCAACAAGCTCACGAAGCTTGCGCTTTGACATAACTGTGTTGTTAATGCCAAGGCGGGCAAACTCAATCTGTCTTGGCTTGCTCGGAGATGAAATATTGTCGATTACCCAGTCATAGAGCGGACGGTGATCCTCAAACTCAAGCGAGCAAAGGCTGTGTGTAATGCCCTCAATTGCGTCCTCAATAGGATGAGCAAAATCATACATCGGATAGATACACCACTTGTCGCCTGTGCGGTGATGATGAAGATGATTGATTCTGTAAATGACAGGGTCACGCATATTGAAATTGCCTGACGCAAGGTCAATCTTTGCACGTAAAGTCATTTTGCCGTCCTCAAATTCACCATTCTTCATTCTCTCAAATAAATCAAGGCTTTCTTCAACAGGACGGTCACGGAACGGGCTTTTTGCAGGAGTCTGCACATCACCCCTGTTTTCCCTCATCTGATCAGGCGTAAGCTCGCAGACATACGCAAGACCCTTTTTGATAAGCTCAACTGCATATTCATACATCTGCTCAAAATATTCCGAGGCATAGAAAAATCTGTCGTCCCAATCAAAGCCGAGCCACTTGATATCCTCCTTGATTGCGTCAACATATTCAACATCCTCTTTTGTAGGATTGGTGTCGTCCATACGCAGATTGCAAATGCCGTTGTACTTTTCGGCAGTGCCGAAGTCAATGCAGATTGCCTTTGCGTGACCTATATGAAGATATCCGTTCGGTTCGGGAGGGAAACGAGTGTGAACTCTTTTTCCTTCGTATTTGCCCCCCTCGGCAATATCTTCTTCAATAAAATTGTGAATGAAGTTACCGGTCATAACCTCATTTTCTGTATTCTTTATTTCTTCAGCCATTTAAAACTGTCCTTCCGATTTTTTCTATCCGTATCATAAGTTTTATATAACTTACGGGTGCAGTATCTCGGAGTTAAAACTTCGGGACACTGCAATTATAAATTAAATTAAACTTGTACGGCGGATTAAAATTTTTCAAGTCCTTTTTCAAGTCGGTTGAGTGATTCTTCTCTGCCGAGAATGTCAAGAATTTCAACTGCGCCGCCGGGTGTTACGGTCTTGCCAGCCGCCGCAATACGGACAGGCCACATTACCGTGCCGTTTTTCAGTTCTTTTTCAACAGCCATATTGATAAGGCAGTCGTGAATTGCAGTGCTTGTCCACTCAGGCATTGCCTTTAGTCTTTCATAAGCTTCTCTGAGCAAAACAGGAGCATTTTCAAGATTAGTTTTGCTCTTTTTATTGACAAACAATTCAGTGCCGTATTCAGGCAATTCTGCAAAAAAGTCAAGCATTTCGGGAATCTGAGTAAGCTGTGTTGTGCGCTTCTGCAAAATTTCTGCAAACTTTTCAAAAGGCATTTCCTTGTCGCCGAACACCTTCTTGTAGTACGGCATCGCAACCTCGGTAAATTGCTCAGGTGTCATAGCCTTGATATACTCGCCGTTGAACCAAGACAGCTTGTCATAATCAAAAACCGACGGTGACTTGCTGATGCCCTTGATGTCAAATTCCTTTTCAAGTTCTTCAAGCGTAAAAATCTCCTGATTGTCCTTTGGGCACCAGCCTAAAAGCGCAATATAGTTGATGATAGCCTCAGGCAGATAACCCTCGTCAATCAAGTCATAAAAGCCTGTTGCACCGTGACGCTTGGAAAGCTTTGACACGTTGCCGTCCTCGTCCTTGCCCATAATGAGCGGAAGATGAATATAGGTCGGGATTTCCCAGCCAAATGCCTCATACAGAAGATTGTACTTTGGTGTTGAGCTTAAATATTCGCATCCACGAACAACATAGTTGATACCCATTGTGTGGTCATCAATTACATTTGCAAAGTTATATGTGGGATAACCGTCTGTCTTAATAAGAATCTGATCCTGCAATTCGGTATTATCAACCGTAATTTCACCGTAAACTGCATCAACAAAGGTGGTTGAACCCTCAACAGGCATCTTCTGACGGATTACATAAGGAACACCCTCTGCAAGAAGTCTGTCAATTTCCTCCTGAGGCAAATCACGGCAATGACGGTCATATCCGCCGCCGACAGTTTCGTTCTGGATTTGTTCAAGTCGTTCCTTTGAACAGAAACAGCGGTAAGCCTTGCCCTCTTTTATAAGCTGCTCGGCATAAGGAAGATACATATCCTTGCGTTCTGACTGAACATAAGGGCCGTAATCACCGCCGACATCAGGACCTTCATCGTGCTTTAGTCCTGCTAGCTTTAAAGTATTATATATTACATCAACTGCACCCTCAACAAGGCGTTCACGGTCGGTATCTTCAATTCTTAATATGAATTTTCCACCTTGCGACTTGGCAACGAGATACTCATAAAGTGCTGTTCTCAGATTTCCCACGTGCATAAAACCCGTAGGACTTGGAGCATATCGTGTGCGTGCATTGTTATTAGTCATAAAATCCCCTCCGCAAAAATCATTATACACAATTAGTATATCATAATAAAGATTGCATTTCAATATTTTTTATATGCAGAAAACAAGCTTAATCACCGCAGTAAATTCTCAAAGTAAATGCAACAGTGCAATTTGCGATTGCATTTAATCTGAG
>OLOI01001471.1_pt1 | contig 19774 bp, 15 predicted proteins | sample 1672131 | NCBI WGS metagenome assembly OLOI01 (sample SAMEA3136651, study PRJEB25190) | human gut metagenome
TCCGACGTGATCATGGTGCTCGACCATGGCCGCATCATCGAACGCGGCTCGCATGACGAGCTCATCGCGCAGAAGGGCGAGTACTACCAGCTCTACACAGGTGCCGTAGAACTCGAATAGTCGAATAGTCTCCTGAATTGGAGCGATGCGAGCACACGCTAGCTACACTAGCCGCGCTTCGAGCCCTGTCGGCTGATACCGCCCTTATGGCCGGTGGCCTTGAACGGCATGGATCCTCTGGAAAATCCCTTGCTTTGAAATTGCGATTTTGAAGCAAGGGATTTCTTATTGCCTTTGGCATGCATGGTATTCGGCTGCGGCCAGCCTGCCTTCTGCGAAGGATGTTCCATCATACGTTCATGAGACTGCTGCACGAACAACGATTATAGTTGGCTTGCGTAATTGTTGCGCGAATCTTGCTTGGTTTGTCGTTATGTCAATAATGGGTTATCCTTTCATGAGGTAAACGATTTACTAAATTGGAGAGCGAGACATGGCGACGATTAAAGAAATTGCGCAGCGTACCGGGTTTTCTCAAGCTACGGTGTCTCGACTTCTGAATGGGGATCCCACCCTTTCCGTGCGTGAGGGGACGCGTCGTAAGATCATTCAGGCAAGCGAAGATCTCGGCTACAGCATGCAGACCAAACGCATCGTCGTTCCTCACAAGGTCGCATTGCTTGATAATGAGGAGTCTGAAGAAGCGTTGCGTGACTCCTATTACACTGATTTGCGTTCAGCGCTCGAACGCAATGCGGAGCAACAACGCATGGAAATGACGGTGTTCCGCGACCTTGATGACATGATTGCGTGCAGTTCCAAGTTCGACGGTTTCATGGCGATTGGCGCTGACCGAATTAGTGAAAAGGACTTGGAGCGGTTGCATGAAGCCATGCCATATGGCGTGTTCATTGATGTGAATCCGGCGCCGAATCTGTTTGATTCCGTGCAACCTGATTTGCAGCAGACCATACATGATGCGGTTGCGGCGTGTGCGGCCAAGGGCATGAAGCGTGTCGGGTTTATTGGCGGCAAGGGCTGCCTGATGAACTTCTATGAGGTCGATGAGGAGAACCGCTGTACGTATTTCCGCCGTGAAACGAGACGTTTCGGCATTCAGTCGGACGGGCTCGTGTATTCCGACGGACTGTTCACGGTGAGTAACGGACGCGCTTTGGGGGAGCGGTTCGTGCATGACCATAATGGTGTGCTGCCGGATGCCGTGATTGTCGCCGCCGATGTGATTGCGGTGGGCGTGCTGCAGGCGTTCAATGCGGTCGGCGTGCTGGTGCCGCGCGACATCAGCGTGATCAGCATCAACAATCAGACGATTTCGCAGTTGACCTCACCACCGTTGAGTACCTTCTCCATCGATCAGAACGAGCTTGCGCGTGTGGCGACCTTGGCATTGGGCGACGCCATTTCCGGCAAGCGCACGATTCGCCAGCATGCGTATCTGTCGACGTCATTGGTGGCGCGCGATAGTTTCGTTCCGGCGAAATAGTGATGCTTAAAACGTTACTCGTCTAGTGATTCTTTTTACTTTTACATTCTTGTGAATCCTACTTAAGAATCGTCCATAATCATGAAAAAACAAGCGAAATAGTTCGCGCCGCATGCTATAGTGACAACCGAAATGCGAGCGATGATCCGTTATCAGCGGGGAGCTTCCGGAAGAACGGTCGTGTCAGCGGCTTATTAGACCCGGCGGGAAGGCCCGAACAGCCGAACATACGAGCGGTCGTGCGCGTAACAAAAGCATGGCAAACGAGGTGGTACCGCGGTGGCGGCGTCCAGCAGGCGCTATAGTCATCGTCCTCGTAGGAGACAAATAGTAAGAACCTACGAGGAGATACGGTGAGCGAAAACAACGTGTATCCGAAGGCAGCTGCGGGTGAGCAGAGCGCCAATGTAGCGCCGAACCCCAGTTTCCCGAAGCTGGAAGAATCCGTCCTTGATTATTGGGAGAAGGACGACACTTTCCAGAAGTCCATTGAACGCCGTCCTTCCGGCGATCACAGCCAGAACGAATTCGTGTTCTTCGACGGCCCTCCGTTCGCCAACGGTCTGCCGCATTACGGCCACCTGCTGACCGGTTACGCCAAGGATGTGATTCCGCGTTACCAGACCATGAAGGGCCACAGGGTCAATCGTGTGTTCGGTTGGGATACGCACGGTCTGCCGGCTGAGCTGGAAGCCCAGAAGGAGCTGGGCATCGATTCGGTCGATCAGGTTAAGGAAATGGGCATCGACAAGTTCAATGATGCCTGCCGTGCCTCCGTGCTCAAGTACACCAACGAGTGGAAGGACTACGTGCACCGTCAGGCACGTTGGGTCGATTTCGAGCATGGCTACAAGACGCTGAACATTCCATACATGGAATCCGTGATGTGGGCGTTCAAGCAGCTGTACGACAAGGGCCTCGCATATCAGGGCTACCGCGTGCTGCCGTACTGCCCGAAGGATCAGACGCCGCTTTCCGCGCATGAGCTGCGCATGGATGCCGACGTGTATCAGGATCGTCAGGACACCACCGTGTCCGTGGCCGTGAAGCTGCGCGATGAGGAAGACGCCTACGCGGTGTTCTGGACCACTACGCCGTGGACCGTTCCGACCAACTTCGCCATTGTGGTCGGCGCAGACATCGACTATGTGGAAGTGCGTCCGACTGAAGGCAAGTTCGCTGGCAAGAAGTTCTATCTGGGCAAGCCGCTGCTCGGCTCCTACGCCAAGGAACTCGGCGAGAACTATGAGATCGTGCGCGAACTCAAGGGTGCCGAAATGGAAGGCTGGCGCTACTACCCGGTGTTCCCGTACTTCGCAGGCGACGAGAACGCCGTCGAAGGTAAGGTTCCAGGTCCGGAAGGCTACCAGATCTTCACCGCCGACTATGTCGATACCGTTGAAGGTACCGGCCTCGTGCATCAGGCTCCGTACGGCGAGGACGATATGAACACGCTTAACGCCAAGGGCATCAAGAGCGTTGACGTGCTCGACGCGGGCTGCAAGTTCACCGCGCTGTGCCCGGACTACGAGGGCATGTACGTGTTCGATGCGAACAAGCCGATTCTGCGTAACCTGCGTGCCGGTGACGGCCCGCTGGAGCGTATTCCGGAAGACCAGCGCGCGATTCTCTTCCAGGAGAAGAGTTACGTGCACTCCTACCCGCATTGCTGGCGTTGCGCCACACCGCTCATCTACAAGCCGGTGAGCTCGTGGTTCGTGTCCGTCACCAAAATCAAGGACCGTCTGCTCGAACTGAACCAGGAGATTAACTGGATTCCGGGCAATGTGAAGGACGGCCAGTTCGGCAAGTGGCTTGCCAATGCTCGCGACTGGTCGATCTCGCGCAACCGTTTCTGGGGTTCGCCGATTCCGGTGTGGGTGTCTGACGATCCGAAGTATCCGCGCGTTGACGTGTACGGTTCGCTGGACGAGCTGAAGGCCGACTTCGGCGACTATCCGCGCGATAAGGACGGCAATGTCAACATGCACCGCCCGTACATCGACGAATTGACCCGCGTCAACCCGGACGATCCGACCGGCAAGAGCCATATGCACCGCATCACCGACGTGATGGACTGCTGGTTCGAATCCGGTTCCATGAGTTTCGCCCAGTACCATTACCCGTTTGAGAACAAGGAAACGTTCGAACAGCATTTCCCTTGCGATTACATCGTGGAATACATCGGCCAGACCCGTGGCTGGTTCTACGTGCTGCACATCATGGCGACCGCACTGTTCGACAAGCCGGCATTCAAGAACGTGATCTGCCACGGCATCGTGCTTGGCTCCGACGGCCAGAAGATGTCGAAGCATCTGCGCAACTATCCGGACGTGAACGGCGTGTTCAACGATTTCGGTTCCGACGCCATGCGTTGGTTCCTCATGAGTTCGCCGATTCTGCGCGGCGGTAATCTGATCGTGACCGCCGATGGCATTCGTGACACCGTTCGTCAGGTCATGCTGCCGGTGTGGAGCTCGTACTACTTCTTCACCCTGTATGCGAACGCTGCCAATAATGGTGCCGGGTTCGATGCTCGTGCGCTGCATGCCGATGAGGTTGCCGCACTGCCGGAAATGGATCGCTATCTGCTGGCACGTACCCGCCGACTGATCGAGAAAACGCAGCATTCGCTGGATGACTTCCTGATTTCCGACGCATGTGAAGCCGTGTCCGATTTCATCGACATGCTCACCAACTGGTACATCCGCAACAATCGTGACCGTTTCTGGAACGAGGATGCGAACGCGTTCAACACGTTGTACACCGTGCTTGAAGCATTCATGCGCGTGATCGCACCGCTCGCTCCGATGGAAGCGGAAGCCGTGTGGCGTGGCCTGACCGGTGGCGAATCCGTGCATCTGGCCGACTGGCCGTTCCTTGCCGACGAGCAGACTGGCGAAGCGAGCGAACTGGGTCGTGTGCTTGTTGACGATCCGGCTCTGGTTGATGCGATGGAGAAGGTGCGCGAGGTCGTGTCCGGCACCCTGTCTATGCGTAAGACGAAGCAGATTCGCGTGCGCCAGCCGCTGTCCAAGCTGACCGTTGTGGTGGAAAACACTGCCGCCGTGGCCGCATACGACGAGATTCTGAAATCCGAACTGAACGTGAAGAACGTTGAATTGTGCACGCTTGAAGATGCCGAAGCCCAAGGCTTGAAGATTGTCAACGAGCTGCGTGTGAACGCTCGCGTGGCAGGCAAGCGCCTGCGCAAGGACGTGCAGTTCGCCATCAAGGCTTCCAAGTCCGGCGCATGGCATGTGAACGCCGAAGGCGCTCCGGTATGTGAAACTCCGAACGGTGAGATCGTGCTTGAGGAAGGCGAATATGAGCTGATCAACAGCGTGGAGGAGAAGAACGCCGAAGAGGCCGCCAACTCCGTTTCCGCCGCGCTGCCGACCGGTGGCTTCGTGATCCTCGACACCGAGCTGAACGATGATCTGATCGCCGAAGGCTATGCGCGTGACGTGATTCGCGCTGTGCAGGATGCCCGTAAGGCCGCCGATCTGCAAATCTCCGACCGCATCGCCCTGAAGCTCGTTGTGCCCGCCGAAGACGTGGCCAAGGTCGAACAGTTCAAGAAACTCGTCTCTTCCGAAACGCTCGCCACCTCTTTCGAAGTGACGGCCGGCGATGAGCTGAACGTTGAGGTTGCCAAGGCCTGATCTGGCTAATTGGTGAAAACTGACGGCTGAAAGCTGACTAATGCCGGTTAGCCGGTGAACGGTCGCCAACATAACAGGTCCCGAATCCGATGGATTACTCCAGAAGGTTCGGGACCTTTTTAATAGTCTTTTGGTTGTCTTCTAACGGTATTTTTGACTGTCTTCTGGCGGAACTGAACAATCGACCATACAATGTTCAAACATGAAGCTACAGTGAATCCGTGGCTTCAAGCCTTGCAGACTTGATCTGTATCCGTAAGCATGTGATTTATGTCGGCGCGCACTTTACGTATGTGATCGCATTGCACGTGCGACTCGCATGTGGAAACAGATCGTTGCGCGAATGGTTCTCAGTACCATCCATGTGAGTCAAGCACACGTTTGAGAAGCAGTCGCACACCGGGAATCGCGCTCGCGCGTTTCCCGTTTTTTCGCTCATTTTCCTCGCTGAAATATGCAGGCATGTGTTTCTTTTTGTGATTTGTGGATATACAGCAATTCTTAGGAGGTTATTTTGCTAGCATGCGGTATGTTGCATGTCATGATAAACGCGCACGACTGTTTTGCGGAGTCGTGCTGTGGAAAACGAGGATGTTATGTGCGATGGAGAAATAGAGCTATCTGACCGTGCAAAATCGCTCTGGGGCAAAACGAATCGAGTGGATGATACTGAATGGTTGCCCCTGTATGTGCACATGGCGGATTCGGCTACGATGGCAGTGAGAATTTGGGATACTTGGGCTCCTTATGGAACAAAATCAATAATATCTCGTGACCTTGGTAATGATGACGATTTAGCAAGAAAACTAATGATTTTCCTTGCCGGCGTGCATGACATCGGCAAGGCGACGCCTGTGTTTCAGGCTAAACCCATTTCATTCGGTCCTGATGCGGAAAGCCTTGCCTGGAAGCCGGAACAAGCAGGGCTTCCTATGATCGCGGGACTTAGGGATACCAGTCATCCCACTCATCCCATTGCCGGGCAGGTCATTCTCGAAAGATATTTTTCACTGGTTCATAAATGGGGTGAAAGAGAGTCGAGACAATACGCTTGCGTTGTGGGAGGCCATCACGGAACTCCGCCGGATAAAAGCAAGCTTGAAAGCGCGAGATTAGGGAAAACGGAATCCGGTCTGGACTCAGAAGTATGGACGGCAACTCAGAATGAGCTTATAGAATTCATTGCCGGAACCGTTGGCATAGGGGATGAAGAGTGGAAATTGCTCTCCAAGAAGAGATTCAGCGCTCAGTCCGCTGTGCTTGCAACGGGCTTGGTCATTATAGCCGATTGGATTGCTAGTAATAGTGATGCTGATATGTTTCCCTTAGTGCGGGTGCATCCTCTGTGGGACGATGATGAGCCATTCGGCATGACAGAGCGAAAATACGATGATATTCAGTCATGGTCAGGGCTACAAAGAAGAGCGGAACGCGCATGGGCGTGTGTGCAATTGCCACATGCGTGGAAGCCGGCGAATATACCATCATCCTGCCAAGATCTTTTCTCGACTAGATTCAGACTGCCCGAAGGCGCGCAGCCGCGTCCTGTTCAAGAACAAGCTGTTCGTGTTGCTCGTGATACAGACGCTCTGGGACTGCTGATAATCGAAGCGCCGATGGGCGAGGGGAAGACTGAGGCCGCCCTCGCCGCTGCGGAAATTCTAGCGCAGCGTACAGGCAGGGGCGGCATATGCGTAGCGTTGCCGACGATGGCTACCACGGATGCCATGTTCTCACGAGTGCATCGGTGGCTGGATGCTTTGCCGTCCTGTGATTCTACGGATGAGAAAACGGTTTGGCTGGCACATGGCAAAGCAAAACTTAACGACGATTTCCAAGGCATTATCGCGGCTTCGCGTCGACATTTCTCTTCGGTTGGTCAGGATGATACCGATGAACCGTACTCAAGGAAACATGGTGAGATTTCTCCTGAAACCGTTGTCTCCGATTGGATGTGGGGACGCAAGAAAGGAGCGCTCGTCAATTTTCTTGTGTGCACGGTCGATCAGGTGTTGATGGGCGCTCTGCAAATGAAGCATGTGGTGCTGCGTCAACTTGCGATGGCAAACAAGGTCGTCATCGTCGATGAATGCCATGCTTACGATGCGTATATGCGCGAGTATCTCAAGATGGCACTGGAATGGCTTGGTAGTACCAGAACTCCGGTCATTTTGTTATCTGCAACATTGCCGGAGAGCCAGCGCGAGGAAATGGCGAAGGCATATTTGAAAGGATGGAGGAACAGCAAGCTTGAGCTTCCGTCGGAAGCAAAGCGTGGAGGAATTCAGGAACTTAAAAGAAGGCAGCTTGCGGCGAAGAATGAGAAAGTATACGTCAACGAACCTAAATTGGTTCAAGAAAGGGGAATTTCATCTGTCCACAAGGTCTCGTCTGCGTATCCGGTGTTGACATACACTTCCGATACGGAAATCAAACACATGGATGTGAAACCTTCTGGCAGATCGATGAACGTGCGTTGCCAGATTGTTGATGACAGCGATGAAGCGCTGATTAGCTTACTTGATCGCCTACTTGAAGATGGCGGTTGTGTAGGAGTGATTTGCGATACGGTCGGTAGGGCACAGCATGCGGCGAAACTGCTAAGTGATTATTTCGGCAGTGAGTATGTGAAGTTGACACATTCGCGGTTCATGGATATCGACCGTATGTCCAATGAAGCCGAACTACGTCAGTTGCTAGGGCCGGATAGCACTGTTGGGAATGGCGAGCGTCCTCAACGTATGATCGTAGTTGGGACGCAAGTGCTGGAGCAGTCGTTGGATATTGATTTCGACACACTGGTGACGGATATCGCGCCGGTTGATTTGATTATGCAGCGTCTTGGAAGGGTGCATCGTCACAGGCGTGGTAACAACGAGTGCGACCGTCCAAGTCTCTTGCGGGAAGCGGCATGCTACATCCGAGGCATTGCATTCTGGAATGATAATGGCCCCGAGTTCGCTAAGGGGGTGGACGCGGTATATGACGTGGCCTCTCTGATGGAATCGCTTGCGGTTCTGGAATTGACTGGTTCTTCCGCTTTCTGCACGCAATGTTTGCCGAAGGACATAGCTCGTACCGTAAGGAATGCATATGGCAATGACGTTCGGAGCCTCGTGCCTACGGCGTGGAATATGCAATATGACAAAGGCTGCGAGGAGCGGGCGAACAAGCAAGAGAAGAAGAGAGCGGATGCTCACAGCTATCTCATTCAATCGGTAGCTGTCATGAATCGGAAACGCTCGCTGGTGGACTGGTTTTCTCCTCAGATCGATGAGACTGATGATGACAAGGGACAACGTGCCGTAAGAGATACGCAGGACACTGTGGAAGTGATGTTGCTCTGCAAACACGATGGAGAAGTGTGTTTGCTGCCTTGGATCGGTGATAAGCGTAACGGTATAGAACGAGGAGCGGTTATTCCTGTCGATACAGTTCCTTGTGATGATGTGGCTAAAGTTGCCGCGCAGTGTTCCGTGAGACTGCCCGTGGCGTTGTGTGCGCACGGGCGGATTGATTCGTTGATTGCTGCGCTGGAGGAAGGCTGTGGGACTGAGGCTGCGTATTGGCAGGAATCGCCTTGGCTTGCGGGAAAGCTTGCTTTGTTCCTTCATGAGGATGCGGAAAAGCATCTGTCCTCAGATGAATTGTGTGGATATACGATTTCGTATTCGCGTGGCGACGGATTGACATATACGAAGAAAGAGGATAATGCCGGTGCTGCCATGATTGATACGATTGGCTTCAACTCCTCGACCTTGTATCGCTACGCGACGGTGAATGTTGATGCGTTGAAGGATCAGCTGCAGGATGCAAACGCAGCGGTGGAGGGAGTTGCCGCTTTCGTGGACGCCTTTATCAAATCCATGCCGTCCGGCAAGCAGAACACGTTCGCCAACCACACGTTGCCTGAGGATATTGTGATCGTGCTTCGCGATTCGCAGCCGATTAGCGCAGCTGACGCCTTTGAGGACCCCATCAAGAGGAAGGATGGGATTTCGGTCTCCAGACAAGGTATCGAACGACTGGGTGACAGGTTGAACGAGATTCGTATCAACTACGGCGAGGAACCGGTGAAGGCTTGGCATGTTGTGTCCGGTGGTTCTGTGCACAGTCTGGATGAATGGAGCGAACAGGTTACGCTGCCGGAGCTTGAGCAGGGCTTGCGAGAAACGCTGAGCGCCGCGTATTCCGCGTGATGCTCGGAAGGAGTTGAAATGAGCGTTCTGTTATTGCAATTGGCCGGCCCATTGCAGTCATGGGGCGATTCTTCGCGATTCGTTCGGCGCGAGACTCGTAGCGAACCAACCAAAAGCGGTGTGATTGGCATGCTGGCTTCGGCGCAAGGGCGTACCCGGGAGGATCCCATAGAGGATTTGCTAGGCATATCGTTTGGTGTGCGTGTGGAGCAACGTGGCAGGGTAATCCGTGATTTGCAGACCGAAAAATCCTTGACAAGGAAACGTAACTCCAGAAAGTTCGACAAGGAGATGCCGCTGACTTATCGGTATTATCTGGCTGATGCTTGTTTTCTGGTCGCGCTCGGTGCCGATCGTTCAGTTCTGGAAATGTTGGATGAGGCGATTCATTCGCCGAAATGGCCGTTGTATCTAGGTCGACGTTCGTGCCCGCCGAATTATCCGCTGTCGTTGGGCATCCATGATGAGTATGAGGATATTCGTCAGGCTCTGAATTCCGAGACGTGGCACGCTTCGGAATGGTATCGGAGGCGTTACAGGTACCCGGATCTGGAAATTGTCTGTGACGCGGAGAAAGGCGAAAACATAACGACGCAATCTGACTTGCCGTTAAGCTTCAGCCGAGAAGGCCGGCGTTATGCGAATCGTGCGGTGCACCGTTACCGCATTCCTAACCCTGATAAGCCCGTGGAAAAAGGCGCAAAGGATAGTATACGACCTCCTTCCTTTGAATCTACCGGTGAATCGGATCCGATGAATTTCATCTAGGTGGGAGATAGGAAAGACAGCGATGTTTATCTCGAGAATACCCTTGAACAAAGCGCGATATGGGGCTCGTCAGCTTATCGGTTCGCCATATAAGCTGCATGCAGCAGTGGAATGCGCGTTCCCTCCCAATGCGGTTCGGAACAATGATGAAGGACGTATCCTGTGGAGGCTGGACACGTCCGTAAATGATAACGCTGTTTGGCTCTATGTGGTGAGTCCGGAAAAACCTGACTTCATGCATATCGTCGAACAAGCTGGTTGGCCGACGCATGTGGAATGGGAAACAAAGAACTATGAGCCGTTGCTTGAGCGTATCGCAAAAGGGCAGCAGTGGCATTTCAAGCTTCGTGCGAATCCCGCTCGAAAGGCAAAGGAGGATAAAGGTCGGAGACATAGAAGCGATGGAATCGTCGGCAAGGTGCAAGGCCACATTACCGTTGATCAGCAACTGCAATGGTTGATTGATCGTTCGGCATCCCATGGCTTCACCATTCTGAACGATCAGAATGATCAGCCTGACGTGGTGGTGAAGGAGCGGCATAAGGAAAATTTCAAACGTGCCGATGCCACCGTTACTTTGGTCACTGCGGTTTTTGAAGGCCGCTTGGAAGTCACCGATGCGGAACTGTTCCGCAAGGCCCTTTGCCAAGGTATAGGAAGAGCGAAAGGTTTTGGATGCGGATTGCTGACAATTGCTCCGGATTTGAACAATAAGGACGAATGATGAATACACAAACGACAGACGACGACAAGCCTACGGACGATTATGCTGAGGCAGCGGAGCGTCAGCCGAAGAAAACCGGATACTCTCATATGGGTACTCCGCCACCAGAGATCAGTGAACTTGTCCGTGCGGAAGACCGTTTGTCGTTTGCGTATTTTGAGCATTGCACCATCGGGCGTGATGACAATGCCATTACCGCAACGGATAGTACCGGTGTTACTCACATTCCTGCGGCGACGCTGAGCGTGTTGATGCTGGGGCCTGGAACGCGCGTGACGCATCAGGCGATGACGGTCATAGGGGAGAATGGTGCGACTGTGATCTGGGTGGGGGAGCGGGGTATTCGTATGTATGCCTTCGGTAAACCATTGACGCATTCTTCTGTGCTGCTGCAAAGGCAGGCGGCTCTCGTGTCTAACACGAGGAAGAGATTGAATGTTGCGCGTCAGATGTACCAAATGCGTTTCCCAGGCGAAGATGTGAGTGGTTTGACTATGCAGCAGCTTCGGGGTCGCGAGGGAGCGCGTATACGACGGGTGTACCGTGAGTGTTCCGCTCGTACCGGGGTGGAGTGGGACAAAAGAACGTATGATCATGATGATTTTATGGCTGGCTCGGAGATTAACAAAGCCTTGTCTGCTGCCCATACGTGTCTGTATGGTCTGGCGCATGCCGCAATAGTGGCGCTGGGCTGCTCTCCGGGGTTAGGTTTCGTGCATGTAGGTCATGAGCGGTCGTTCGTCTACGATATAGCCGATCTTTATAAGGCTGACTTGTCGATTCCGGTTGCATTCGAAACGGCGGCGACTCATCCAGAAGATATTGGATCGGCAATACGGCATAGCATTCGCGATGCGGTGTACGATCTTAGTTTGCTGAGACGAATGGTGAAAGACATTCGCGTGTTACTGGGGGAATCTTCCTCCGATGGTGTTCGGGGCGCTGAGGATCATGTCGGCCTGTGGGATGAACGGTTGGGAGAAGTGTCTGCAGGGAAATCCTATGCCGATGATGAGTGGGGATATGAGGAATGGTAGTTATTGTTTTAACGGCATGCCCGGTGGGTTTGCGCGGTGACCTTACTCGGTGGCTATTGGAAATATCGCCAGGTGTGTTTGTGGGACATTTGGATGCACGTGTTCGTGAAAAACTGTGGGAGCGAATCGTTGAACTTTCAAAAAACGGTCGTGCCATTATGGTTTATTCGGCTCGAAATGAGCAACATCTTGCTTTTAAAGTGCATGGAGCTGAATGGTCTCCGACAGACTGTGAAGGCTTAGAGCTTGTAAAACGTCCTTCTGGCCCAAAGGAAGTGTCGTTTGGTGGTGCTCTTCACCGTGGATGGAGTAATGCCAGTAAGTATCGGCAGGCGAAGAAGTATTCAAACTAAATGAAAAACGAATGACATGAATTCAAAAACCGCGAAATTATGCTAGTCTCTTAGTGTTCCCCGCATACGCGGGGATGATCCCTTGTCAGTAGTCAAGATGGCCTGTACGCCATCGTGTTCCCCGCATACGCGGGGATGATCCCGGCGTTGAAGATCTCAACGTCACCCTTACCGGGTGTTCCCCGCATACGCGGGGATGATCCCGTGCCATCGTCACCGGACGCGGCGAAACCTCCGTGTTCCCCGCATACGCGGGGATGATCCCCGGACGTCAATAATCCGACCGGCGACAACAATGTGTTCCCCGCATACGCGGGGATGATCCCCCTTGTAGTAAAAGCGTCGCGGGGAAAGTTTTGTGTTCCCCGCATACGCGGGGATGATCCCCGTCGTGAAATATCGCTGTCTGGGGTCGATATGTGTTCCCCGCATACGCGGGGATGATCCCCGAACACCACTATCCCGATTACCGCAACCGCCGTGTTCCCCGCATACGCGGGGATGATCCCGGGTCATCCCAGTCGGCGTGCTGAATATAGAGGTGTTCCCCGCATACGCGGGGATGATCCCGGGTAACGTTGCAAATTCTTCCGATAGATATGGTGTTCCCCGCATACGCGGGGATGATCCCTCCAATTTCTCGGACTCGGCACCAAACTGCCAGTGTTCCCCGCATACGCGGGGATGATCCCGCCGTACCGCAGACGTAATCGTAGATCTGATGGTGTTCCCCGCATACGCGGGGATGATCCCGCGCGTTTCTGCGCGGCTGACAGTTGACGGAAGTGTTCCCCGCATACGCGGGGATGATTCCTTGCGCTGTGCAGACAAATAGAGCTGATTGTAGTGTTCCCCGCATACGCGGGGATGATCCCCGCAGATAATTTCGACAAGAAAGGATAACTACGTGTTCCCCGCATACGCGGGGATGATCCCTCGCGCTGAACCGCTTCAGTTGGCGCGGATTGGTGTTCCCCGCATACGCGGGGATGATCCCTGTTTGCTGGCCGTGCGGGTGGTGCCGTCCACGTGTTCCCCGCATACGCGGGGATGATCCCGTCGTTGCGTTTTGCAAATGTGGAAAATCCATGTGTTCCCCGCATACGCGGGGATGATCCCATTCCGTTTTTCATCTCGCTACCGTCCTCCGGGTGTTCCCCGCATACGCGGGGATGATCCCAGCGTAATTACGACATTCCAGCCCCAAGAATCGTGTTCCCCGCATACGCGGGGATGATCCTCGGTACAATCAAGCGTATTCGTTGTTGAGCGTGTGTTCCCCGCATACGCGGGGATGATCCCAAGACGCTGAACGATTTGGAAAAGCAGGTCGGGTGTTCCCCGCATACGCGGGGATGATCCCACATGGCCTACACGCGATGACGGACAAAAATAGTGTTCCCCGCATACGCGGGGATGATCCTTGTATGATGTGCCCGCGCCGATAACGTTTGACGTGTTCCCCGCATACGCGGGGATGATCCCGTGCCGCAATTATATTCCACGAGTCTCGCCTAGTGTTCCCCGCATACGCGGGGATGATCCCGGCACGGTCATTACTTATCGACCTGAAGATATGTGTTCCCCGCATACGCGGGGATGATCCCCTGTCCTGCGGAATGACGATAATCCGGTCAATGTGTTCCCCGCATACGCGGGGATGATCCCTAACCCCGCCAACCACTTCGGGGGCGCTCGGCGGTGTTCCCCGCATACGCGGGGATGATCCCGCGTTGTCGGGCTTGGTGGACAAGGCCAAGAAGTGTTCCCCGCATACGCGGGGATGATCCCGACAAGAAGAGCACCGCATCGGTCAACGACCAGTGTTCCCCGCATACGCGGGGATGATCCCGACGGACTTAGCCAGACCTGTCAGATAGTCCAGTGTTCCCCGCATACGCGGGGATGATCCCAGGACAGTACGGCCACTGCAACCAGTACGAGTGTGTTCCCCGCATACGCGGGGATGATCCCGATTGCGACTCCACGGAAACAAGGACATCGGTGTGTTCCCCGCATACGCGGGGATGATCCCTGAAAAGCGAAGGAGCCAACGATGGCGCAGGAGTGTTCCCCGCATACGCGGGGATGATCCCGATATTTGGAGCTGACCCTATTTGAAAACGGTGTGTTCCCCGCATACGCGGGGATGATCCCCAATACAACAGCCACACTCACAGCAAGCATGAGTGTTCCCCGCATACGCGGGGATGATCCCCTCAGCTGGGATGCCATAGTGTCCAAGAAAGGGTGTTCCCCGCATACGCGGGGATGATCCCTGTTTGACCAGGCCGGTCAGACCGTCGTCGCCGTGTTCCCCGCATACGCGGGGATGATCCCACGGTGGACAATGCTACCGCCGCGAAAACCAAGTGTTCCCCGCATACGCGGGGATGATCCCCGGCGCCAAATCCGCGCAGATCCTCATCGACCGTGTTCCCCGCATACGCGGGGATGATCCTCGTGTGATGAGTTCGTCTGTGCTTGGTGGTTTGTGTTCCCCGCATACGCGGGGATGATCCCGTGTATTCGTGTTTCAACGTGTTCCTTTCCTGGTGTTCCCCGCATACGCGGGGATGATCCCCAGAGAACGTGTCAACCAGCGTATCCAAGCCCGTGTTCCCCGCATACGCGGGGATGATCCCTCGCAAGACACGACAAGACGCCGAAAGACCTAGTGTTCCCCGCATACGCGGGGATGATCCCGGAGCGTAACCGGCACCACCCTCGGCATGGGTGTGTTCCCCGCATACGCGGGGATGATCCCAAAACCATTTTTCACAACGACGAACCGCGCATGTGTTCCCCGCATACGCGGGGATGATTTCGTGGTTCCCGCGGGTTCATGCCCGCGCCCGGAGTGTTCCCCACATACGCGGGGATGATCCCGAGTCCCAGCCGACCAACGAGCCGTACATTTGGTGTTCCCCGCATACGCGGGGATGGTCCCTCGTAGGGCATTGCCTCCACGACGATGATTCCGTGTTCCCCGCATACGCGGGGATGATTCCAAGGAATATCTCGGTGATGACGTTTATGGCCGGTGTTCCCCGCATACGCGGGGATGATCCCCTGTGGATGTCGGCGTTGGAGTCGCCGAGAATGTGTTCCCCGCATACGCGGGGATGATCCCATGTACAGCATCCACGGGTATCGTTCCGGCAAGTGTTCCTCGCATACGCGGGGATGATCCCGGGTCGCAGGGCATGAAACGCAATGACATCATGTGTTCCCCGCATACGCGGGGATGATCCCTCATAGTTGAATACACCAATATCGCCATCCAGCTCGCCGATGATTACTACCATCGTGTGCGCCAGTTATGGGCCAATCATGCCGGAGTGAGCCTTCCGGCACTCGAACGATACGGGTTCACTGACGTCGACCGGGTACTATGGGCCATGAGGGGCGGCTTGGCCAACACCGACTGGAACGGTCTGAAATACCGGGACGTGAAAACCGGAAACAGCAAGGCCGTCATCACCATGAGTGACTTATGGCCAAACCTGGCCAATCCGGACGACGCCCAACAATTCATAGTCGATATGATGCGCAATGCGCTACGCCTGCAGACACAACGTAACATTCGGCTGGATCCGAGCAATCCACGATGAGCCCGAGTGCCGCAGGGCAGGACGTGCGCTTTTTGCGCGATGCTCGCCTCGCGAGGATTCGCATACACCAGCCAGGAGGTCGCAGGCGGCGAGGGCAACGCATTCCACCACGATTGCGATTGCCGCATCATCCCGACATGGGGCGAGCAGACACTGCCGAACTACGACTGGCGCAAATACGAGCGATGGTATGAGGAGACAAAGGAGCTGCTGGAGGCAGGGGCACTTCCTATCGCGACTCCCTCAGGGAGATGCGCCGTTTACATCTCGGTGAATTCAGGGATGGCGTGGTTCCGCAGCCCGATGTCTCATGGGATTATGAGCGCATCCGCCCATCAGAAGACGAGTTGAGACGATTGAGCGATTATGAAGCTGCTATGCCTGGAGACAAATATTAGGGTGTATCGAGAGTTCCGGGTTGGTTTCAATGACAATCCGAGGGGTGAAAGCGAGTTTATGGGTACGCGTGCGGGGTCTCAGATGCGCAGGACTCCTCACGCAGCGCATATCACAATCCTAACCAGGCACGTAGGTCATGAATTTCCTGATTGCAGATGCCGTGAGCCATTCCTGGATATTCGAAGTAGGTGAGATTGCCGGTTTGCGCGAGTTTGTTGCGCGCACACTGTTGGTCGGATAGTGGAATTGTGCGGTCTTCGCTGCCGTAACAGAGTGCGAATCGCGTGCGTCCGGTCGCGGGCAAGGGATCAGCGGCTTCGCCTTTGAATGACGGACTCATCAAAATCGCCATATCGAACACATCGGGATGTTCCGCAACCATGCGATACGATAGGTATCCGCCTTGCGAAAACCCAATTAATACTTTACGGAACCGCACATATGCGGACGAATCCAGCAATCGTACGACGGCATCGCCCACGGCACTGCACTCATGTCGACGCTCTCCTACGGAACATCCATCTGGATACCAGTAGTAGCTTCCGATGTAAGGACGTTCATACGTGCCTCGGAACGACAGATAATTTGGATGCTGGGCAGAAGCAATGGAGTTGTCCGTTGAAGATACGTCTCGCTTCGGAACATCATAAATCGCATCAATGATGCGGATCATCTCATTTTCATCATTGCTGAATCCATGAAATCCCAAGAACAGCAGATTGTCGCCGTCCGTTTCGCAGGCTGTCACATCAATGCTGGTACTCACGTTCAAACGCATATCAACCTTCCATCGCATGTCGATAGTATGCGGATTTCCAACGGCACCATAACGGTGGATAGCGAATTGGAAAAGGGTGCGATGCTCACCGTCATGCTGCCGTTGGTTGAAGGAAACACTGAATATGTGGCGAAGCTTACAGCAATCCATCCGCATGCAGCGCACCATACATGCGGTCCAAGCAATCCACAAGCAGCGGATAAGGCATCGCCACATTCACGCGCACGCAGCCGGCGCCGGCCTCGCCGCATAAACGCCCGTCGGTCAACGCCACTTGCGCTTTCTCAAGGAAGTATGTGGCTGGATCGTCGATGCCGAGCGGACCGAAATCAAGCCATGTAATATAGGTGCCCTGCGGCTTGATGTAGCCGACGCCAGCGAACCGTTCACGCATTTGTTCGTCGAAAAGGTCAAGATTCCTGCGTACGTAGGCGAGCGCGTCTTGGAACCACGGGTCACCCTCGTTGTATGCGGCGGTGGTGGCAATCGCGCCGATTGTGGCGGTCTGATGCTCGCTCCACTCCGCCTTGACTGCCCACATGTCACGATCCGTAGGATTGGTGAGCAGCACCTGCGCACACTTCGTGCCTGGAATATTGAACGACTTCGACGCGCTGGTGGCGGTCATCGACTGCAATGCTGCCTGTTCGCTGATGGTGGGGAATGGAATATGCTTGCCTTCGAACACAAACGGAGCATGGATCTCATCATTGAAAATGCGCACATCGTACTGCGCTGCCAAATCGCTTAGGCGTAGTTCTTCCTCCAGAGTAAGCACTTTGCCGATCGGATTATGAGGATTGCAAAGCACGAACGCATGGCATCCGGCCGCAAACGCGCGTTCAATGGCGTCGAAATCGAACAGCCACTGCGCCTCACCGGTTTCGGCGTCGCCGCTTTGCAGCATTTCGATTTCGATCACATTGACGTCATAGAGTTTCGGCACGCTTAGGAACGGCATGTAGGCAGGTGTCGGCACGATCACGCTGTTGCCTGCGCCGACCAGTTCGCGCAGGAAGATCTCGTATGCCTCAAGCACGTCGGGAACCACGCGAATGATACTGGGATCCACATTCCAGCCGTAATGTGTGCGCTGCCAGCCTGCGCATGCCTCTGCCACGCGTTGTTTCCAAGGGTCGGGAATGTAGCCAAGTTTGCAATGGTCACAAGCGTTGTCGATGGCTTCCTGAATGCAGGGTGCTAGGCCGTAGTCCATTTCGGCGATGAACGCGCCGATGCAGCCGGGGTAGCGTGTCCACTTGTCGGAGCCGACTTCGGCAAGGTCGGCTGCGGTGGTGTGGTCGATGGCGTCGGCGTTAAAGCCGGAATCGGTACGATGCTTGATATCCATGATTTCTTCCATGGTTCCAGCATGACGTACGCGTTGGGTGAAAGAACAGTGTGTTCTTGTGCTGAAAGCAGAGATGGTTATGAAGTTTTCTTATATCAGATGCTTTTGCTATTCAATTATTAATCTGATTATGTCGATGCTGCAAAAATAAGAAATATTCGCTTGCGTCAGCATCCTGCTATCGGGGAATCGGTGAATCAGATGCTTTCCAAATACTGGTGCGACGCTTTTTCGATTTCGTCCTTGACGCGGGCGACCGCTGGGCGATCATCCGCTTTTCTCGTGACGAAACAGACTGTGCGGAACGCGTTGTCGTCGGCAATCGGAAGCGCGGCCAAGTCAGGCTGCGTTCCGGCGGTTGTGGCCAAACGGGACACGATCGAGACGCCCATGCCGACTTCCACGAGATTCTGCGTGGCCCAATAATCGTCGGTCGAATGCGTAATCTCCGGCGTGAAACCGGCGGTACGTGCTAACGACACCAGATTCGCCCGACAGGTCTCGCAGCCGGCGATCCACTGTTCGCCGCGTGCCGAAACCAGCTGGACCGGCAGATGCGAGCTTTCATACTGGCGTGCGATCGTATTGTTCGCGCTGATCAGCAGCATCAGCGGGTCGATGCCGAAGGGGGAGACTTCCAAATCGTCCGGACCAACTAAGGCAGGCAGTGAATTGTATTGGAAAATGATCGCGCAATCGGCAAGCCCCTGTTCCAACGCGTCCATGGCCTCAGGTGGCTCCATCTGCATGAGGCTCACGCGAATGTCGGACGTTTTGCTGATATGCACGAGTACGCGCGCCACGAACGACGAGCATACCGATGGGGGAGCGACTAGGCGAATATGCGTCGATCCGTTGCGCTGGTATTCCTCCACATCTTTGACGGCTTGGGCGACGCGATTATCGATGAGCTGCCCATGGCGTGCCAGAATACGGCCGATCGGCGTTAATTCCACCCCATGCGACGTGCGCTGCACGAGTTTTGCGTCAAGTTCGCGTTCGACCTTGCGGATCTGTTGGCTGATGGCCGGTTGCGACCAGCCGGTTTCGCGCGCGACCGCGGAGAACGAACCCAAACGCTCCACATTCCACAAGGTCACGAGAATCTGCGGGTTCAGTGTTTTCGTGCTGAATCCCGTGGCATTCGCGGTGATGCTGATGTCAGTGTTCGTGTTGGCGTTTTCGCGCGTGTTGCTATCGGCTGGAGCGTTCATATGAGGGTAGTGCTCAACTTTTTAGGAATGCGGGAATGGCCTCGGCTGCCGCATAGCCCGCGCGGTACATGCGTTCCAAACCTTCGAACGACTTGCTCAACGTGTTCAGGCCGTACAGGCTTTCCGGCGCGAGGATGAGCACGCGGCCGTCCTGCTCGTATTCCTTGG
>OLOI01001485.1_pt1 | contig 19595 bp, 17 predicted proteins | sample 1672131 | NCBI WGS metagenome assembly OLOI01 (sample SAMEA3136651, study PRJEB25190) | human gut metagenome
AGCACTTGACTTTTAATCAAGTTGTCCGGGGTTCGAATCCCCGATGTCTCATGAAGGCTCAGTAAATGTTTTATTTACTGAGCTATTTTTTTTGTCTAATAAGCTTATTAATAGTCGGCTGGTAAGTGGTAATAAATTTAAAAAGCATAAATTCTAAGAAGAGTTAAAAGGATGAAGAGATAAAAAATAAGTTATGAATACACCAATCTATAATAAATTAAGAGAATTAGAGTCAGAAAAAAGAATTCCTTTTCATATGCCAGGTCACAAAAGAGCTGATTTTGGGGCTTTTTTTGGTGTAGAAAAAATGGATATTACAGAGATAACAGATTACGATAATCTTCATGAGCCAGAGGGCATTATTCGTGAATCCATGAATCTTGTAAGAGATATATTTAAAAGTAAGGAATCATGGTATCTTGTTGGAGGGAGTACCCTTGGGATTCTGGTATCCATTTCTTCGGTCTGTAGACAGGGAGATAAGATTTTAATAGGGCGAAACTGTCATAAGGCGGTCTATAACTGTATCAGGCTATTACAGTTGGAGGCCGTCTATTGCTATGCAGATGTTTCTGCCGAGTATGATATATGCGAGGATATGAAGCCAGAAGCCGTAGCAAGGGAATTAAGGGCGAATCCAGATATAAAGGCAGTTGTACTGACTTCACCTACTTATGAAGGCGTTGTGAGCGACATAGCAGGGATTAAAGAAGTAACTCGGCCGTATGCCATTCCTTTGATTGTAGATGAGGCACACGGGGCGCATCTCATATTTCATAAGTATTTTCCAGACAGTGCCGTTCAGGAAGGTGCTGACTTGGTGATTCAAAGTACGCATAAAACATTGCCTTCCTTTACGCAGACAGCAGTTCTTCATCTTTGCTCAGACATCGTGACAAAAGAGCAGGTGGAGGAAATCATCGATATTTATGAAACCTCAAGTCCATCGTATCTTTTGATGGCTTCTGCTGAGTACGGAATCATGTATATGAAAGAAAATCAGGGACAACTCGCCGAATATGTGGATAACCTTAAAAATTTTCGCCGAAAATGTGAACAACTCAAAAAAATAAGCCTGCTCAATCAGAAAAAGTTAAATTGTTTTGCATATGATAACGGGAAATTGGTCTTTTCAGTAAAGGGCTGCGGAATAAATGGAAAGGAGCTGTTTCAGTTATTATATGAAAAATATCACATTGAACTGGAGATGGAGAACCTGACTTATGGGATTGCCATGACTTCTATCTGTGATAAAAAGGAAGATTTTGATGAGCTTTGGAAGGCAATTTCTGAGATTGATAAAATGTGTGAAGAGAAAGAAAAGGAAAATCGTAGTTTAAATAAGGCTGTAAATGAGACAAAAATTGCCATCCAAAACCAAGATAAAGTTGAAATAGAAATTTGTGATAAAAACAAACCCAAAATAGAAACTAAAATTCATAACCACTATAAGGTTATACAAGAAAAAGAAAATGAGCAGACAATATATCCTCCCAAAATCATAGAATCCTGGCAGTGCCGGGGAAAAGCCATGGAGACAGTTGAGTTGGCTGATTCTACTGGCAGAGTTTCAGGAAAATATGTCATGATTTATCCGCCGGGAGTACCAATATTAGTTCCTGGAGAAAAAATACTCAAAGAAACAGTGGAAAATATCAGTCAATATTTATATAATGGATATAATGTACTTGGATTGTCCTGTAATAAGATTATCGTTCTAAAAGATTTATAGATAGTATAGCAAAAGCAGTATGATAAAAATATTGTACCAGAGCATGTTTGAAAGTACTATGACTAAAATACGATGAAGAAGTCAGATAACATTCAGATAATAAAAGTGCATGTACTTCTGAAGGGAGATTTTATTAGATGAAGGGATTATTTATTGTGATGGAGGGACCGGATGGTTCAGGAAAGACCACACAAATAAATTTATTAAAAGAATACTTAGAGGAAGCAGGCTATGAATGTCTCATAACAAGAGAACCGGGGGGAACAGTGATCGGAGAGGAAGTAAGACAGCTTATTCTGAATCCAGAACACAAAGAAATGTCTCCAGTAACAGAAATGCTTCTCTATGCGGCATCAAGAGCGCAGTTAGTACATGAAGTAATCGGACCAGCATTAGAAGAGGGCAAAATCGTTATAAGCGATCGTTTTGTAGATTCTTCTATCGTTTATCAGGGAATTGCAAGAAAACTTGGTATTTCTACAGTTTCGGCTGTAAATGCGCCGGGAATCGGCATTTATCGTCCCGATGGAATCTTTTTCATTGATTTATCAGAGGCAGAAGGACTTCGTAGAAAGAAAGAACAGAAGAATCTTGATCGTATGGAGCAGGAAGGTATAGATTTTCATCATATGGTATCGGAAGGATATCGAAAAGTCCTTTCAGGCAGGCCGGAAGTTATGAAGATTGATGGTGGAAGATCCATTGATACGATTCAGAAAAAGATTCGGAATCATGTGGATGAATTATTGAAGAAGAAGAATCGATAGACATGAATTCATTGAGAAAAAACAATAAAAGAATAGGTACCAATAGAAAATTAGCAGAAGAATTAAGATGATTAACAGAAAGATTTTGAGGGAAAGTCATGGCTGAATTAAATGAGATTTTAGGAAATGAAAGAATAAAAGAGCATTTTATTACTGCTGTGCATCATAAAAAGATTTCTCATGCCTATATTATGGAGGGGGATAAGGGAAGTGGGAAAAAAATGCTTGCCGAGGCTTTCTCTAAAATATTGCAGTGTGAAGGCCGGGAAACTACGGGTTTGGTGGAATCCTGTGGAAAGTGTGAATCTTGTATACAGATGGAACACCATGATCATCCGGACGTAATTTGGGTTTCTCATGAAAAGCCCAATGTGATTAGTGTTGGTGAGATAAGGGAGCAGATTGTTAATACGGTAGAAATTATGCCATATAAGGGGCCTTATAAAATCTATATCGTAGATGAGGCGGAAAAGATGAATGCTGCAGCGCAGAATGCCATCTTAAAGACGATTGAGGAACCGCCGGAATATGCAGTTATTTTCTTACTTACTACGAACAGAGGAGCATTTTTAGACACAATTCTTTCAAGATGTATTCTTCTTGCCACAAGACCGGTACCCGGAACAGCTGTTGAGAAATACTTGGTGGAAAAATGTAGCGTTTCTAAGGAAGAAGCAGAATTTGCAGCAGGATTTTCTCTTGGAAATATAGGAAAGGCAGAAGCAATCGTTTCTTCAGAAGAATTTCAGGATTTAAAGGAGTTGACTCTGTCCATTTTGCGGTATATCCATGAGATAGAAAGTTACGAGATTGCAGATAAAGTAAAGGAATATAAAAAGTATAAAAACAGAATTGAGGACTTTTTCGATATTTTTCTGATGTGGTTTCGGGATATTATGTTACTGAAAGCAGATAATTCAGTGAATGCTGAAGCTGCCAAAAAGAAAATTATTTTTAAAAATGAGTATGCGTATCTGAAAAAGCAGGTAGATAAATTAGATTTAGAGGCAATTGATTATGTTATAGGCAAAATTCATCGTGCCAGAGTCCGCATAAAGTCTAATGTGAATTTTGACGCAACTTTAGAGTTGCTTATTGTAGAAGCGAGAAGAGAGTTTTAAGAAGAACAGGAGGTAGAAATGGCCAGAGTAATAGGAGTTCGTTTTAGAGATAATGGTAAAATATATTATTTTGCCTCAGAGCAGTTTGAGGTAGAAGTTGGACAGAATGTTATCGTGGAGACTGCGCGTGGAGTAGAATACGGCAGAGTTGTTTTAGGAAATCGTGAGATTCACGATGAGAAGATTATTGCAACTTTAAAGCCAGTTATCCGAATCGCAACACCAGAAGACGATAAGATTCAGGAAAATAATAAAGAAAAGAGCAAAGAAGCTTATAAAATCTGTATTGAGAAGATAAAAAAACATAAGCTTGCAATGAAGCTCATTGATTGTGAGTATACATTTGATAATAATAAAGTATTATTTTACTTTACGGCGGATGGACGAATTGATTTCCGTGAGTTGGTAAAAGATTTAGCCTCAGTTTTTAAGACAAGAATTGAATTAAGACAGATTGGTGTAAGAGATGAGACAAAAATTAAAGGTGGTATCGGTATTTGTGGAAGAAGCCTTTGCTGTAATACATTTTTATCTGAGTTTGTGCCAGTATCAATTAAAATGGCGAAGGAGCAGAATCTTTCTCTGAATCCTACAAAGATTTCAGGAGTTTGTGGAAGATTGATGTGCTGCCTGAAAAATGAGCAGGATACTTATGAGTATCTGAACAGTAAACTTCCGAATGTTGGTGATGAAGTAAAGACGAATACGGGAGTAAAAGGTGTTGTTCACGAAGTCAGCGTGTTAAGACAGAGAGTGAAGCTCGTAGTTACTGACGAAAAAGGAGAAAAGGAGCTCGTAGATTATAAAGTGGATGATTTGATTTTCCGTCCTCGGAAGCGCAGAGAAAAAGTAAAAATGGATGATGAGCTTAAAAAATTAGAGGCGATGGAGAAGAAGGAAAGAAAGTCTAAGCTTTAATGAAACGAGGAGAATAAGGGAAGGGAATTTGAATAATAACAATTACTGTTATTATTATTGTTTTATTCCTCATAATTTTTTATAATACTCAAATTTTGGTTTTGTTGATATAAGAAGTTTGAAAAATTAAGAAGAGTTCTTCGGTAGTTTAATTGCTAGGTTCTTCACTTAATTGTAGTTGAAAATGAAGATTTAAAATAGGATACTTATATGGAGAATGTACAAATTAAAGAAAATGAGCGTATTGATGATCTCCAGATAAAGGATTACCGTATTATCCAGAAAACAGATGGTTTTTGCTTCGGGATTGATGCGGTACTGCTTTCTGATTATGCCAGAGTTAAAAAGAAAAGTAAAGGGATTGATTTGTGTAGCGGTACAGGAATTATTCCAATACTGATGGAGGGTAAATATCCGCTTGCTCATGTAGAAGGTTTAGAGTATCAGGAAGAGTTTGCCAAGATGGCAGAGCGTTCTGTGAAGATGAATGGTCAGGAAGAAAAAGTGCATATTGTACAGGGGGATGTTCGTAATATAAAGACAGACTATGAGAGGGAGAGTTTTGACTGGGTGACCTGTAACCCTCCGTATATGACAGGAGAACATGGTCTGACGAATCCAGATTATGCAAAGGCAATTGCAAGACATGAGATTACCTGTTCCCTTGAAGATGTAGTAAAGGCAGCAAAATGGCTGTTGAAAACAGGCGGCCATTTTTATATGGTGCACAGACCCTTTCGCTTAGCGGAGATTATTTATACATTAAAACAGCATAAATTAGAGCCGAAAAGGATGCGTCTCGTACATCCTTATGTAGATAAAGAGCCAAATATGGTTTTGATTGATGCTGTAAAAGGTGGTAAGCAGAGGATTACGGTAGAACCCCCATTAATTGTATACAATAAGGATGGTTCTTATACCGATGAGATTTATCAGATATATGGAGAAATGAAGAATTAAAATGGCAGGAACATTATATTTATGTGCGACACCGATTGGAAATCTCGAAGATATGACCTATCGGGCAGTACGAATTTTAAAAGAAGTGGATTTGATAGCGGCAGAAGATACGAGAAACAGTATCAAGCTTCTCAATCATTTTGAGATAAAAACAAAGATGACGAGCTATCATGAGTACAACAAAGTCGATAAGGCAGTTTATCTTGTAAATAAATTAAGAGAAGGACTGGATATCGCAGTAATCACAGATGCGGGAACACCGGGAATCTCTGACCCAGGAGAGGAACTTGTAAGACAGTGCTATGAAGCGGGAATTAATGTTACATCACTTCCGGGAGCTTGTGCCTGCATTACGGCACTTACTATGTCCGGACAGCCGACAAGGAGATTCGCATTCGAGGCATTTTTACCGTATGACAAGAAGGAAAGAACACAGATTTTAGAGAATCTTCGTAATGAGACAAGAACGATTATTATTTACGAAGCGCCGCATCATTTAAAGAAGACTTTGAAAGAGTGCAGGGAATATCTGGGTAACCGAAATATGACGGTATGTAAGGAACTGACGAAGCGATATGAGCAGAAGCGCAAGGCAACTCTCGATGAAATGATTGCTTATTATGAGGAGAACGAGCCAAGAGGGGAGTATGTTTTAATCTTTGAGGGAAAGAGTTTACAGGAACTGAAAGAAGAAAAACAACAGGAGTGGAATCAGCTTACTGTGCAGGAACATATGGATCATTATCTGGAAAAAGGGATGGATAAAAAGAGTGCGATGAAACAGGTAGCAAAAGACCGCGGAGTAAGTAAAAGGGATATTTATCAGGAACTGTTAAAAGAGTAATCCTTTTTTCTAAAAATTAAATAAATGAATTCTTAAGAATTCTATAGTTGAGAAATGTTATCAACTGTAGAATTGACAGGGAGTATAAAAACAGGTAATCTTTTAAATAAACTAACCGATGTTAGAATTAAGTAACATAAATTAGTTTTAAATGGAAACCTGTTTTTTTATTAAGTTTATTTGAGAGAGAGAAAGGGAGAGAAACAAATGAGAAAAATTAGTTCAGTCATTATGGCATGTGCTATGTGCCTGTCAATGGCAGTAGTGGGAACAGTTGCACCACAGGTAGCGGTACAGGCTGAGGAGACAGCAACGGCAGAATTAAAGGAAGCACCAACGGAAACTCCAACACTTGAGAAAGATTTTGGTTATGAATGGTATCTTATTCAATATTCTGCATATACTGCAAATTCAGAAAATACAAAAAGTTGGATGGAAAAGATTACATCTATTAAAGTAAATGATGCAGAACCTTATACTAAAGTAGATAATAAATTTCTTATGAAAGAAGATACATTTAGAGCAAATGTGAGCATGGTTAATATAATAATAGGAAATAAGGAATTTACAAAAAATACTAACAAAGTTGTTATTTCTGCAGAAGGATATAAAGACTTAGTATTAGAAGTAGGTAAAGATTATAAAAAAGTTGCCATACACACAAACCATACAGGCGGAACAGCTACTTGTACGAAGAAAGCAGTCTGCGATTTCTGTGGAGAAGAATACGGAGAGTGCGCATCTCATAACTATGGAGAAGAATATGAGTCTGACGGAACTTATCACTGGAAGAAATGTCAGAATGAAGGTTGTGATGCTACGACTGAAAAAGAAGCACATAAAGGTGGCGAAGCTACAACAACAAAGAGAGCAGTCTGTGAAGTGTGTGGAGCAGAATATGGAGCTCCAAAGCCAGCAGACAAAACAACAGAAAGTAAAAAAGATGATACAAAACCAGCAGAAAAGCCAGATAAGAAAACTGTAAAAGCAAAAAAAGTTGTTGTTAACAAAAAGCGTATTGTGTTAAAGAAAGGCAAAAAAGTTAAACTTAAAGTAAAATTAAAACCAGCCAATGCGACAGAAAAAGTTACCTTTAAGTCTTCTAACAAGAAGGTTGCCAAAGTAACAAAGAACGGTGTTGTAAAGGCTGTTAAAAAAGGTAAATACAAGATTACTGTTAAGACAGCAAGTGGAAAGAAAGCAGTTGTTAAAGTAACTGTAAAATAGGAGAAACCGGATATGAATAGGAAGGTTAGAAATTTATTAGCTAGTGTAGTTTTGGGAGTGTGTTTACTTGCATTATCCTTTATTCCTTCATTTGCGGCAAACTCTGCAAATTCTGCCAGTGTCGGCAATGTAGAAGCAATGAAAGAAAATGTAGTTTATGATTTTCAGAGTCTTTCTTTTGCGGATGCACCTGACTATGTCAAAGGAATAAAAAGTGTTTCTGTAAATAAAACAAAGTGGGAAGAAGCAAGTTCTCGTTTATCTTTAATGAGACGAGAAGCATACTACAGAAATACAGATGAAAATAAACTTTATTTTGATGGTTCTTCTGATGGTATGTTAAAGAGTGGAAATATTCTCACGATTGAAAGTGAAGGCTATGAAACGCTGTACTTACGTGTGATAAAGGCAACAGCAGATACATTTACTGTTAAAAAGACAGATTCAGATGCAGAGACTCCTTCAGGACCTTCTGATGGAATTAATACGCTTCATGTAAGAATACGAGGAAGCTTTGAAAGCGCTTTAGAAGGACAGAAGAAATATGATGCAATCAGTGGAGCTTCTACTTCTGTTACGACAAATAAAAATAGTGATGTGATTGTTGAAGCAGCAGTTCTTCCTGATGGACAGGAGCCGAAGAACAGCGACTGGAAGCCGTTAAGTGAAGTAATCACAGTAAATAAGAACAGAACAAAGATAAATATTGATACAGAAGCCTGCGGAATGGAAGGTGTTTATTCTGTCCACGACAGTTCTCTTTCTTTATCAGGGGAACCGTTAAAAGCCGGCTCTTATCCAATTAGTGTAACAGTAACGGATGAGAGCGGTCGTACTGCAACAAGTAATGAGCTGAATTTTAAAGTTTATACTCGTACAGAAGTACTTGCAAAGCAGCTTAAACTTGAGAATTGTAAGCAGACAGCGGATGGAAAGTATATGTATGATATGGAGCCATGGGCAATTGCTTCTTTTGGCGGAGAGAACGAAACAGTTACGGTACCAAAGGATATTAAGGCATGGTACGGTTCTCATACAAGTGGAACTTATGGAGAACTTGGTTATGCTGTAGATGGTAGTCCAGTACAGACATTGATTGTTCCAGATGGCTGTAATCTTACTCTTGTAAATATGAAAGTTTTCAGTAGCGTAAATATTGTTGTAGAGAATGGCGGAAAGCTTGTTCTTCGTGATTCTTCTATTCATGGAAATATTGAAGTGAAAAATGGCGGTAAGTTCTCATCAAACTATGATGATTATGGCAGTCAGTTTCTCACAGGTTCTTCAATTAATGGACAGTTGATTTTAAATGATGGAGCAATTTTAGAAAATTCATCTATTTATTCTAACACCAATTTTATATCAAATGGACATATCATCAGACAGAATACGAATCCTGTTATTGTTGTAAAAGGAAAGGTTACCGTAGATGGGCAGGTATTTGTAAAGGGAGATGAAGCAGCAACCGGACAGGATGAAACAACAGGAAAAAGCCTTTCCGGTCAGCCAGCGATCCGTATTGAGAATGGTTCTTTAGATATTAAAAAGGATTCCGTAGTAGCGGCATTTGGTGGAGGATATATTGCAACAACATCCGTAGGCGGCAGCGGAATTATTTTAGATAATGGAAGTATTTCCGGTGAGGGAACATTAATTGCATTTGGCGGTAACGGTACATATGATGATGGCGCAGATGCTATCAGCGGTAATGGTACTGTTTCTGTAAAAAATGTTTATGCACAAGGTGGATGCAGCAGTATACCCAAAACAGGTGCTACTGCGGGAAAAGCAATTGCAGATGGGGTAACGCTTGCTAAGACATCCAATCGGACATTGCTAAACGGTAAGGAAATCAAGGATAACTATGGAACAATTTCTGAGTTGTACTGGTCAAGTATTACAAAAGTTCCAGATGTGAGCAAGTATGTGATAGAAGTAAATGGTTCTGATGAAGAGGATAATACGAAACCAGGCAGCTCTGAAGATAAGCCAAATACGAAGCCGGGAACATCCGAAAATAAGCCAGAGACGAAGCCAGCTTCAGGTTCTACAGTTAAGAAAACAATAAAAACAAAGTCTTTAAAAGTGAAGAAGACAAAAGTTACTTTAAAGAAGGGAAAGAAATATAAAATACAAGCCAAGAAGATTCCAGCATCTTCTACTGCTAAGATTATGTATCGCTCTTCCAATAAGAGGATTGCCAAAGTAACAAAAAAAGGTGTTATTAAGGCATTGAAAAAAGGTAAATGTAAAATTACTGTAAAGACCAGTGATGGAAAAAAGAAAGTAATTATAGTAAAAGTAAAATAATAAAAGCAAAATAATTGAAAAATTCGGGAGATGCTATATTTCCCGAATTTTTTACATATAAAAAACTTCACAATAGGAAAAAATGTGGTAGAATTTATTTGTTTACAGACTTTTTTATAAGGGGTGTTTTGCGCCCATTTATAAGTATACTAAATGTGACATAATATAGATATGTACAGTAACCTGAGTAAAGTATGATTTTACAGGATTACTGTAGAAGTAAGGGAAAGAGGACAAACATGGAAGAATACTTGCGTACCTATTGTGAAATTGATTTAAAAGCAATCAGGGAGAATTATATAAATATCAAAAAGAAAACAGGAGATAATGCGATGACTATGGCTGTCATAAAGGCTGACGGTTATGGACATGGTGCAGTGGAAGTAGCACATTATTTAAATGATATTGCAGATTATTTTGGTGTTGCTACAATTGATGAGGGAGTAGAACTGAGAAAGGCTGGATTAAAACAGCCAATTTTGCTTCTTGGCTATAATTCCCCCTCTCTTTATTATAAGAATTTGGAGTATGGTGTAGATCAGACGATTTATTGCTATGATACGGCTAAGGCAATGTCTGAAGCTGCCGTAAAGGCAGAAAAGACGGCGAGAATTCACATCGCATTAGATACCGGAATGACAAGAATCGGTTTATCTCCAGATGAGAAAGGGCTTGCGATTGTAAAGCAGATTGCAGAGCTGCCCAATATAAAGATTGAGGGGTTATTTACCCATTTATCCTGTGCAGATATGACAGATAAGGCATACACAGAAAGTCAGATGGAGAGATATGATCATTTTGTTCAGTTACTTGATGAAGCGGGAATTGAAATTCCAGTAAAACATATCTGTAATAGTGCCGCTATCATGGAATATGAAGACCATCGTTATGATATGGCAAGGGCGGGTATTATTCTTTATGGAATGTATCCTTCTGATGAAGTGGATTTCTCTAATTTAGATCTGACACCGGCCATGAGCTGGTATTCTCATGTAGTAAATATTATGGAGCCAGAGATGGAACGAGGTGTAAGTTATGGAGCGACTTATATTGTTGAACATCCATGCCGTCTTGCTACAGTATCTGTTGGATATGCGGATGGATATGCAAGAAGTCTTTCTAACAAAGGCTGGGTATTGATTCACGGACAGAAAGCACCGATTGTCGGAAGAGTGTGCATGGATCAGATGATGGTAGACATTACAGATATTCCAGATGTGAAGCTTGAAGATATCGTTACCTTGATTGGAAAAGACGGGGATAATTATATCAGTGTTGAAGATATGGCGAACCTTGCCGGAAGCTTTAACTATGAATTTGTTTGTGATGTAGGAAAGAGAGTTCCTAGAGTGTATAAAAGATAGATAATGGACATTCATTATTGAGGGGAATGAACTAGAGCATTTTTCAAATACGCTCTAGAAAGCATTTTTCAAACACGCTCTGGAAGTCTATTTATTAAATATAGAAACTCGTAAACGAACAAGAAAAAGAAAGGCGAGTGTACTGTACCATTGACATTGCATTGCTGTGACAGCACACGAGAGAAAGAAATGAAAATCAACAAAAAAGTCATAATATGTGTGATTATGGTATTAAGTTTATTACTCGGCGGTTGCGGAGCATCTTCAGGAAGTTCTGTTAAGAAAGTTAAGTTAGACCCGGATAATCCGACTAAAGTCACGATCTGGCATTATTATAATGGTGACCAGCTTGAGGCATTTAATAAGCTGGTGGACGAGTTTAACAGCACTGAAGGAAAAGAAGAAGGAATCTATGTAGAAGGTTCTAACTTTGGTACAGTTAATGAATTAAAGGACAGCATTATTGCAGCAGTTAAGCATAAGACTGGTGCAAAGGCCATTCCAAGTATTTTTGCCGGCTATGCCGATACGGCTTATGAAGTAGATAAGCTTGGTTACGCTGTTGATTTAAAAAACTATCTCACACAGGAAGAGCAGGATAAATTCGTAGAGAGTTATATTGAAGAAGGCGAGTTTTCTGATGATGACAGCCTTAAAATCCTGCCAACAGCAAAGTCAACAGAGGTTTTTATAAATAAGACAGACTGGGATAAATTTGCGAAAGCAACTGGTGCAAAGCCTGCTGATTTAAAGACTGTAGAGGGGATTGTAAAGACATCTCAGGCATATTATGAATGGACAGACAGTCTGACAAAAGAGAAAAATGATGGAAAAGCATTTTTCGGAAGAGATGCGATGGCGAATTATTTCTTAGTTGGTGCAAAGCAGCTTGGCGTAGAGATTTTCTCCGTAGAAGATGGAAAGCCAGTTTTAAACTTTGATAAAGATGTTATCCGTAAATTATGGGATAATTATTATGTGCCATTTGTAAAAGGATATTTTGCAGCTTCCGGTAAGTTCCGAAGTGATGATGTCAATACAGGAAATATTCTTTCCTTTGTAGGTTCTTCTGCGGGAGCAACTTTCTTCCCTGATGAAGTTATTGTCAATGACACAGAAAGTTATCCGATTGATGTAGAAGTAATGGAATCCCCTAAGTTTGAAGGTGGAGAGAATTATGCAGTACAGCAGGGAGCCGGAATGGTTGTGACGAAGACAGATGAGGAGCAGATGTATGCGTCTGTTCAGTTCCTTAAATGGTTTACAGAGGATGAGAGAAATATTCAGTTCTCCGTTGCATCAGGCTATCTGCCTGTAACAAAAACGGCGAATGACATTGATAAAATTGAGAAAACAACTGATTTGACAGGTGATAATGAATTACCAATTGTTAAAATAGCGATTGATACAGTAAATAATAATACTTTGTATACAACAAAGGCTTTCGAAACTGGAACAGATGCGAGAAATATTTTAGAATATTCTATGCAGGATAAAGCAACAGCAGATAGAAAGACTGTAGTGAAGAATCTGAAAAAGGGACAGTCTATTGATGAGGCAGCAAAGGACTTTGTGAGCGATTCTAATTTTGATACATGGTATAACAAAACAAAGGCAGAACTTGAAAAACTTGTAAAATAAAAGCTAGATTTTGTAGCTAGAGCATTTTTCAAACACGCTCTAGGGGGAAGGAGAGTGCAGTGAAACAAGCAAAAGGTGTTCCGATTCGGCAAAAGCTGTTAATACCCATGATACTTTTAGTTATCATAGAAAATATTTTGCTGATTAGTGTGATTTTTGGAAGCAGCCTCCTTTCCTATGTAGAAAACAAAGAAAAAGCCATCTTTTATGAAAAAGTAAGTAACCGCAAAAATTATCTGGAAAATGAAATGCTCACAAGGTGGGCGAATGTAAATAACACGGTACAGGAAGTAAATAATACAACGCAGAAGCTGATTGATACGAAGAAAATTTCGTTAGATACATTAGATGATGGGTCGGAATATTGTACACCTTTATTAAAAAAGGTATCTTCTAAATTAATCCAGCTAATGCGTGCGAATCAGGTAACAGGGGCATTTATCGTCTTAAATACGGATAATCTTGAGAAAAAGAAGGAACAGGGAATTTTTGAGAATAAACCGGGAATCTATCTTCGGGATTTTGACCCAACTTCGACACCGTCAAAGAAAAATCAGGATTTATTATTTAAATATGCTCCAAAAACTTTGACGCAGAGTATGAATATTTCACATGGAAAAACGTGGAGGCCACTGTTTGAATTTGAAAAAGAAAGAGAATATGGTTCTTATTTATATGAGCCATATCAGGCAGCCTTAAAAGAGGAAGATCCTACTGAAATTGAGTTAAAAGATTTTGGTTACTGGAGTTCTCCATATACGCTTTATGATGATGATACGAAAGTTATTTCTTATTCTGTGCCGTTAATTTTAAATGATGGAACGATTTATGGAGTGCTTGGAATTGACATTTCTTTAGATTATCTGCTGCAGCAGCTTCCAAATGGGGAACTTATAGAAAATGAACAAGGTTCATATCTTATCGGAATTGAGAGCGAAAAACCTGGAACTTTCCGAAATGTTCTTATTAATGGAATGATTTATTCACAGGCAGCGGGTAATCGGCAGATTACAGAAATCACAGAAAATAAAGATGACTATATCGTTAAAAATCAGAATAAGGTGATGTATGCTGATGCGGAGTATCTGGATTTATATGGCGAGAATACAGAATTTTCCTCTCAGAAATGGGCATTAATAGGTATTGTGCCAAAGAATAAATTACTTGTATTTTCTGACAGGATTATAAGAACGCTAATAGGAGCGGTTTTAGTTACCATGCTTATCGGCATTATCGGAGTGATTATTGTCAGTCTCACTATTTCTAAACCGGTGTCAAAGCTGATTCAAAGTGTAAAGAGTACGAAACCGTCTGGAGATATACGCTTTATCCGAACCGGTATACAGGAAGTAGATTTGCTGTCGCAATCTATTGAAAATATGAATGAAGAGATTGTGGATACGGCGAAAAGATTCTCACGAATCATTAATATGGCAAGTATCGATTTGGCAGGTTTTGAGATAAATCGAAAGGAAAATACTGTTTATTTTACCAGTAAATTCGCAGAATTGTTCGGCCTTGAAAAAGAGAGCTTCTTTGAGGTTACTTCCATAGATATGTTTGAAGAACTGATGAAGCAATTAAAAGGGCATGAACTTGACAGAGACAAGCAAAAAGATAATGAGATTATTTATCTGATTCCAGGTGAAAAAACTCGATATGTGCGTCTGACAATCAATGATACTGGTGATTATTGTAGTGGTCTTGTTGAAAATATAACGGATATGATGATGGAAAAGGAACAGATAGAGTATGAGCGTGATCATGACCAGCTTACAGGGCTTCTGAATCGTCGTGCATTTTACCGTATTATGAAGGGATTATTCTGTCAGGGTAAATCTACCTTAAAGATTACCGCACTTGTAATGATTGATTTAGATGGATTAAAGCATATAAATGATACTTACGGTCATGAATTTGGAGATAAATATATACAGATTGCTGCCGATGTATTTATGGATTCCGTTCCAGATGGAACAGTTGTATCAAGACCAGGCGGCGATGAGTTTTATATTTTGTTTTATGGGTATGAAAGCAAAGTAGAGATAGAAGAAAAGTTATATCAGTTACAGAATGATATTAAACATCAACAGATTATTTTACCAGGTGGAGAGCCATTTCCACTGCATTTATCTGCTGGTGTGGCATGGTATCCACAGGATACGACAGACAGCAAGATATTTATGCAGTATGCGGATTTTGCGATGTATCAGATTAAACATACCGTTAAGAATCAGTTTGGTTACTTTGATATGGAAGCATACCGTACAAGCCAGGAACAATATAATGAAGAAAAAGGTTGAGAGAGTTTGAGTGGTTTATGCTGAATATATTGTGGGTGATTATGATTGCCGGAGGAATCTTCTTTGCGGCATTTCATGGCACAATGGGGCAGATAACAGAAAGTTTTATTTCATCTTCAACAGAGGCGGTGAATTTATGTATTTTTATGCTTGGAGTTATCGGTGTCTGGAACGGCATGATGGAAATAGCGGTAAAGAGTGGTCTTATGAAAAAGATTGCAAAGACAATGTATCCCTTTATCCACTGGTTATTTCCAGACATACCACCCCGCCATAAAGCTAATGAATATATAGCGGCTAATATGGCAGCTAATATTCTTGGGCTAGGCTGGGCGGCGACCCCGGCTGGGCTTAAGGCGATGCGAGAGCTGCAGAAGCTGGAGGAAGGCGGGGGCAGAGCTTCTGATATGATGTGTGCTTTTCTTGTTTTGAATATTTCATCGCTGCAGCTTGTTCCAATTAACATGATTGCCTATCGAAGCCAGTACGGTTCCGTGAATCCAGCCGCGGTTGTACTTCCAGCAATCTGTGCGACAATGATTTCTACCATAGCAGGAATTGTATTCATTAAAATAATGGAAATAACAAGATACAATGGAAAGAAATATAATAGAAAAAATAAGAAGAAACGGAGATGGATACAGTGAAGTTTCTTCTTTATTTTTCGGATTTTATCGTGCCATTTACCATGTTCTATATTGTTGTATATGGCTTCTTTAATCGCAATGATGTATATGAAAGCTTTCTAAAGGGAGTAAAAGAGGGTTTTCAGATTGTTATTGAAATCGCGCCGACAATGATAGCATTACTCGTTTCGATAGGAATCTTTCGTGCATCAGGAGCATTAGATTCTTTCTCAGAACTGCTTGCTCCCGCAGGAAAGCTTTTGCACATTCCAGTAGAAGTTATTCCCGTATTTATTGTAAGAATATTTTCTTCATCGGCAGCGGTCAGCTTTGTCCTTGATATTTTTAAAGAATATGGTCCGGATTCAAGGCTTGGAATGATTGTCTCAATCATGATGAGTTGTACAGAGACGGTAATCTATACAATTACGATTTACTACATGAGTGTAAATATAAAAAAAACACGTTGGACTTTACCGGGAGCGATGTTTGCGACGATAGCAGGAGCGGTGGCGAGCGTGGCAATAACGGAATTGATTATGTGATTTAATCAATATAGTATTAAGCGTAATTACTAGAGGGTGTTTGAAAAATGCTTTCTGCAAGATGTGCGTCATCTTACATCTGATATAAAAGACCAGCTATAATTAAGATAAGTTTAAGAACTACTGGTTAATAGCTATTGTATACATAATAAAGACTATATGAGAAATAACAAGAAAATATAGAAGTTGGAAAAGTAATAAATGAGGAACACTTTATGAAACAGGAAAAAAATATTGATTATTTTCAGATAGAAGGAACCCCCGGCGGCAATCAGGAATGGTGCACAGACTTCTGGATGTATCTTGGCGGCTGTGGTGCATTAGCTGCCTGCGATTTATCTATTTGCCTGGCGAGAAATTATGGTCTGAAAAAATGTTATCCCGGCGATGCATTAAATCTTACTAGAAAAGAATATGTGGACTTCTCCATGAAAATGAAGCCCTATATTCATCCAAGAGTCGGAGGAGTCACAAAACTTTCTATGTTTACAGATGGGTGTGGACAATATTTAAAGGATTGTGGATATCGGGCTGAATTTGAGACTCTAGATGGGGATAAACCATATGAAGAAGCTGAGAAATTTGTGAAAAATGCAATCGAGAGAAATCTTCCGGTAATTTATCTCATGCTTCGTCATCGGGATAAGGAATTTAAGGATCTGAATTGGCATTGGTTTTGTATAACAGGATATAAAACAGAAAAAGAAGAAGTCCAGCAGCGTCAAATAAAAAATTCTTGTATCCACACAGCTTCCATTCAGGCAAATGAAATAAATAAAAATAAAATTAAAGAAGGCGTCAACTTAGAAGAAAGAGTTTACTTAAATTATCATACATATGGAGAAGCTCTGTCTGTTGATTTTAAAAGACTTTGGAATACGGGTATGTATAAGAGAGGCGGAATGGTGGCATTGAAGAATATTAAATAGTAATTTGTTAAGGACAGGAATCGAAAGAAGGCATTATGTAATAACACGCTCTAGCAAGCAATAGATGCGGTTGAGCATTTATCGTGCAGTGATACGAAGCAGTTTTACATAATGCCTTCTTTCGGTTCCGTTTCCTTTAATAAAACTAAACGACTCTTACAGAAGATAATCAGGTAAGTCAACGCCGAATCCGTGATGAACAAAACCGATATGTTCGAGTGTAATGTGTTCAATAGAAATCTTGTTTAACGTCATATGTTGCATACTGCTTCCCTCCCAACTTAAATTCTGTTATTTTATTATAACAAAAGAAAATCAGTTTGAATAGAGGATAATGCGGTGACTTCGGCTATTTTTCGGGCATAAATAGAAATTTTTTTGACATGAGGTTAAGAAAAAGAAATACAATAAAAATAGATGAAAAGCAGGAATTGAGGGCAATTTTGATAATAAACTTCAATAGGATGTGAAATCGCCTAACAAAAAAGAAGTAAAACTAAATTTTTTTGTGAAGATTGTGAATTGAAAAAAAAGAAAAATATTATATAATAAGAAACGTTGAAAAGAAGAGTTGAGCCATTGCGGTGAGACCTTAAATATAAATCTTAATTTTCCCCTTTAACTGCTTTGCAGATTTTATATGGTGCGTATCGAGTCATATTGATGACGTCGATGCGTTTTTTTTATTTTAAATAGAATTGTAAATATTTTTTTATCATCAAAAGTTCCTCTGGAAACAGACAATACTTTTTATCTCCATCTTTTACTTTTTTGCAGCATTCCTTAAAATCAAGCCAGCATACTTCTTGAACTTCTTCTTTCTGTAAGGTTAAATCCTCTATATTAACAGGTTCCTGATACAAATAAACATGACTGATTTCGTGATTTTTAAAAGGCTTGCCATAAAATGTTTCCTCGCAACATCCCTCATGGAGTCCCATAAAATGAAGCTGTTCCGGCTTTGCCTTAATTCCAAGTTCTTCTTCCAGTTCCCTTAATGCAGAAGAAAGATAATCCTGACCTGCTGGTAAATGTCCTGCAGAAGAAATATCATAGCATCCTGGAAATGCATCTTTATTTTCACTACGTTTCTGTAACAGCAAATCATAACTGCCTTTTTCATTTTTCCGCACAATCCATACATGAGAAGTTCCATGAATATCTCCATCGGCATGAACTAAGGAACGTTCTTTTACTTCACCTGTGGGATTCCCATTTTTATCTCTTATATCTAAAAATTCCATCGTTATATTCCTTCTCTCTTTGGGTGCGTCTCCTTTGCCTGCGGCAAATCAGAATTTATCAAGAAACTTTTTCCCAGATTTCCTCTCTGGAAAGTGAAAAATTCTCCGCAACAATCTTAGCAATCTCCATAAAATGATCATTCATCTGATCAATATTCGGATACTTATGGAAAAGATACATCAGCTTCTTAATCCACTCAATTCCCTTATAATCAAATGGGTCTTTCGATAAAATATCACTCATCTGATAAGGAAGAATCTGCATCCAGATACTCATACGAGCCAGAAGATGCATTGTAAAATAAATCTGGCGGGTAGAGCCGTATTCGGCAGTGTTGGTGTAATGCTCGCCGTAATACTGAATATTACTTACTGTTTCTTTATGTAAGATATCAACTTTACTGTTGTTAATGTCGTATTTAACGCGAATACCGTAGCGGTGTTTCAGCCATGCGGCATAGCCCCGGCGTTCTGCGTGATACTCAGACCAGTGCTGGAACAATACTGTTTCCGGGTCATCAAATAACTGTCTGTAGGAAGTCAGGTGATTAAGTCGGGCATAGTCTCTATAATCACAAATGTGTGTCAGTTCATGGAAGACAAGACGATATACTTCACAAAGTGGGGAACGTCTTAAATATGGTTCCTTAAAAATCAGTGTAAACGGCTCGTTCATATGCTTTGGATATTTCATACAGGCAGCTACATGCTTCCAGTTTTTGCGGGCAGTTGCCTCATCAAGAGTCTGAGAGTCTTCTTTATTAAATCCATATTTTTTCTGACAGGTATACATATCGTCTGTCAGTACAATCTGAACGTTTAAATTCTTTATTTTAAAGAACTGAATATACGAGTTCATAATTCTGTTAATCGTCTTTTTCATAATATTGCCCCCATAGGCTCTAATAGAGCCGACTTCCCTTTTTATTAATAATCAGTATAGCACAAAAGAAATATAGCGTCAAAATGTATACAGAATTACTATTTAATTCATTAGACAAACTACAGGCGAAGCCATTGCCCTCAATAAGGCATATTTGTGCTTTTAGTCGCGGCGTGTTGAA
>OLOI01001487.1_pt1 | contig 19589 bp, 16 predicted proteins | sample 1672131 | NCBI WGS metagenome assembly OLOI01 (sample SAMEA3136651, study PRJEB25190) | human gut metagenome
GGTATTAATGTTAGTCGTATTTTGCAACGCTTAGGTGTTGATAATACTGCAACGGGCTTCATCGGTGGTTTTACAGGACGTTTTGTGACAGATGGTTTGGATGCAGAGGGCATTAAAACCAAGTTTGTAGCAGTGGATCGAGACACACGTATTAATGTTAAAATCAAGGCTGACCAAGAAACTGAAATTAACGGTGCAGGACCTGTCATTAATGAGTATCAATTGGCTGAATTGGAAGCAGTTCTTTCAAGTGTAAGTGCCGATGATGTGGTTGTTTTTGCTGGATCAGCACCAAGCAATCTTGGAAATAAGGTCTATAACAAATTGATTCCACTAGTGCGTGAAACGGGTGCACAGGTTGTCTGTGACTTTGAAGGTCAAACCTTGCTTGATTCCTTGGCTTACCAACCACTCTTGGTTAAACCGAATAACCATGAGTTAGAAGCTATTTTCAATGTCAAACTTAATGGTTTGGCTGATGTTGAAAAATATGCGCGTGAAATCCTTGCTAAGGGTGCACAGAACGTTATCATCTCAATGGCAGGTGATGGAGCGCTTCTTGTTACTCCAGAGGCTGCTTACTTTGCTAAACCAATCAAGGGAACAGTTAAAAACTCTGTTGGTGCGGGTGACTCGATGGTTGCTGGTTTCACTGGTGAGTTTGTTAAATCGGGTGATCCGATTGAGGCTCTCAAGTGGGGGGTAGCGTGTGGAACATCTACAGCTTTCTCAGATGACTTAGCGACAATTGAATTTATTAAAGAAACATACAATAAAGTAGAGGTAGAAAAACTATGAAAATTCAGGATTTACTGAACAAAAAAGTAATGTTGCTTGACCTTCAAGCAACTACAAAAGAAGCTGCTATCGATGAAATGATTAACAGCTTGGTTGACAATGGTGTTGTGACTGACTTTGATGTTTTCAAAGCAGGTATTATGGCTCGTGAAGCACAAACATCAACTGGTTTGGGTGATGGAATTGCTATGCCACACAGTAAAAATGCTGCAGTAAAAGAAGCAACTGTACTTTTTGCTAAATCTAATAAAGGTGTAGATTACGAATCACTTGATGGTCAACCTACAGACCTCTTCTTTATGATTGCTGCTCCAGAGGGAGCAAATGACACTCATTTGGCAGCCCTTGCTGAGTTGTCAAAATATCTTATGCAAGATGGTTTTGCAGATCGTTTGCGTAAGGTGACTTCTCCAGATGAAGTGATTGCTGCTTTCAATACGGGTGAAGAAGAAGCACAAGCTGAGGAAGCTAAGAAAGCACAAGCTGTTAAAGAAGCAGCTTCAAGCGATAAACCACTTATCGTAGCTGTAACAGCTTGTACAACTGGTATTGCTCACACTTACATGGCTGAAGAATCACTAATTAAAACAGGTGAAGAAATGGGTGTCAATGTTCGTGTTGAAACTAACGGTGCTTCAGGTGTCGGAACACCTTTGACTGCTGAAGAAATCAGTAAGGCTGTAGGTGTTATCGTAGCAGCAGACAAGGCAGTTGAAACAGCACGTTTCGATGGTAAAAAATTGCTTTCTAAACCAGTCGCTGCAGGTATTCGTCAACCTCAAGAATTAATCCAAAACATCTTGGATGGAAAAGCTGAAGTTTTCTATGCTGAAAATGCTGGAGCTGCTCAAGAATCAAGTGAGAAATTGAGCCTTGGTGGTGCCTTCTATAAACACTTGATGAGTGGGGTATCACAAATGCTTCCATTCGTTATCGGTGGTGGTATCATGATTGCGCTTGCCTTCTTGCTTGACCAAATCATGGGTGTTCCTAAAGATCAATTGTCACAACTTGGTTCTTACCATGAAATTGCTGCTCAATTCAAAGCAATTGGTGGTGCTGCCTTTGGCTTCATGCTTCCAGTACTTGCAGGTTACATTGCTTACTCTATCGCTGAAAAACCAGGTTTGGTATCAGGTTTCGTAGCTGGTGCTATTGCTTCAAGTGGTGCAGCCTTTGGTGGTGTTCCATTTGCTTCAGGTGGTAAAGCAACCCTTGCCCTTGCTGGCGTATCTTCAGGTTTCCTTGGAGCTCTTGTTGGTGGTTTCCTTGCAGGTGGTGTTATCCTCGTTCTTCGTAAACTCTTGGCAGGTATTCCACGTGCCCTTGAAGGAATCCGTTCTATCTTGCTCTTGCCACTTCTAGGTGTATTTGCTACTGGTTTCTTGATGTTGGCAGTAAATATCCCAATGGCAGCAATTAATACTGGTCTTAATAACTTCTTGTCAAGCTTGTCAGGAAGCTCAGCCGTACTACTTGGTCTCCTTGTTGGTGGTATGATGGCAGTGGATATGGGTGGACCAGTCAACAAAGCAGCTTATGTCTTTGGTACAGGTACTCTCGCAGCAACAGTAACTTCAGGTGGTTCAGTTGTTATGGCAGCAGTTATGGCGGCTGGTATGGTTCCTCCGTTGGCAGTATTTGTAGCAACACTCTTGTTTAAAGATAAATTCACTGAAGAAGAACGCAACTCTGGTTTGACAAACATTGTTATGGGACTTTCATTCATCACTGAAGGTGCGATCCCATTTGGTGCAGCTGACCCAGCACGCGCTATCCCAAGCTTTATCGTCGGTTCAGCTCTTACAGGTGCTCTTGTAGGTATGGCAGGAATCAAATTGATGGCACCACACGGAGGTATCTTCGTTATTGCCCTCACATCAAATGCCCTTCTCTACCTTCTCTTCATCTTGATTGGTGCTGTGGTATCAGGTATCCTCTTCGGATTCCTCCGCAAACCACTTGATAAATAAGATATGACAAAACAATCTCGTTGTGACGGGGTTGTTTTTTGTGTCGTAGCAGATTTTTGTCAGGGTACCTATTTTATGATAAAGTATAGGCAGAAATGGCTTATCTAGTAGCTAATACGCTGTATAAAGAAACATAAGAGGTAAAATATGGTAAAAGAATACGATTATATTGTCATTGGTGGTGGTTCTGGTGGTATTGCCAGTGCCAATCGTGCTGCCATGCATGGTGCTAAGGTTATTCTCTTTGAAGGAAAAGAGGTCGGAGGTACCTGTGTCAATGTAGGTTGTGTGCCTAAAAAGGTCATGTGGTATGGTGCTCAGGTTGCTGAGACCCTTCACCGTTATGCAGGTGAGTATGGTTTTGATGTGACGGTTAATAAGTTTGATTTTGCAACACTTAAGGCCAATCGTCAGGCTTATATCGACCGTATCCATGGTTCTTATGAGCGTGGTTTTGATAGCAATGGCGTTGAACGTGTATACGAGTATGCAAGATTTGTTGACCCTCATACGGTTGAAGTAGCGGGTGAGCGTTATACAGCACCCCATATCCTTATTGCGACTGGTGGTCACGCCCTTTATCCAAACATTCCAGGTAGTGAATATGGGATTACCTCCGATGGTTTCTTTGAGCTAGATGAGGTGCCAAAACGTACAGCTGTCATTGGTGCTGGCTACATCGCTGTTGAGGTTGCTGGTGTTCTCAACGCTCTTGGAAGTGACACACACCTCTTTGTGCGTAAAGATCGTCCATTGCGTACCTTTGATAAGGATATCGTTGATGTTTTAGTTGATGAAATGGCTAAATCTGGTCCAACCCTCCATACGCATGCTAATGCGACAGAGGTAGTGAAGAATGCAGATGATTCCTTAACCATTAGTTTTGATAATGGAGAGACGATTACAGTTGATTGCTTAATCTGGGCTATTGGACGCGCAGCCAACACTTCTGGTTTTGGTCTTGAAAAGACAGGTGTTAAATTGACTGAAAAAGGAACAATCTATTCGGATGAGTTTGAAAATACATCTGTTCCTGGAATCTATGCCCTTGGCGATGTGACTGGTAAACTTGATTTGACACCAGTTGCAGTCAAGGCTGGACGTCAATTGTCAGAGCGACTCTTCAACAATAAAGCTGATGCTAAGCTTGATTACACTGATGTAGCCACTGTGGTCTTTAGCCACCCAGTTATTGGTTCTGTTGGTTTGACTGAGGAAAAAGCAATTGCTAAATATGGTGCGGAGAATACCAAGGTCTATAAATCTAGTTTCACTCCAATGTATACAGCTCTTGCAAACAATCGTCAGCCGTCAACTATGAAATTAGTAACACTTGGTGAGGATGAAAAAATCATCGGTCTTCATGGCATTGGCTACGGTGTCGATGAGATGATTCAAGGCTTCTCTGTGGCTATTAAGATGGGAGCAACTAAGGCTGATTTTGATAATACGGTTGCCATTCATCCAACCGGTTCAGAAGAATTTGTAACGATGAGATAAAAAGGTGAAGTCTGTCTACCTAAATGGATAGACTTTTCTTTATGTTCAAATAACAACCTATATTTTGTGTGTAACTGTATATTGTCTAAATAAAAAAGACCTTTAGGCCTTTCTTTCGTTTAATAAGTAGTTTCTTACTTCTGAGATAAAGTAAAGGGATCCTGTGACAACAAATAGGTCATCAGAATTTGCTGATTCAGCTTGTGCTAGCCAGTCTCTATAGTCGGCTGCACGTTTGAAGTCTTGGGGATAGTCATCCAAGGGCAGTGCCTCAAAAAAGTCAAAGCTGGTTACCGTAATATCATAATCTTTCAATTCTTCTAGTAAGTTTGCTAAAGGTTTTCGTCTCAGTCCTGCAAAGAGGATGTGGATTTTACGATTGGTAAAGTTATCTTTTAGTACCTGTTTTAAGCTGGCAATTCCTTGAGGATTATGAGCACCATCTAGATAAATGTTATTTCCTATCCACTCACTACGACCAGGCCAATGCGTCTCTTCAATCCCCTCTTGGATGCTCTTATCGGTAATCTTAGAAAATGTTTGAGCTAGGAGATGGGCAGCAGTGACAGCTAGCCCAGCATTGTTTTCTTGATGTCGTCCTAGCATTGGTAGCTTAAGATCTGGACTTTCCCAATGGTCATAAGAAACTTGGATCGTTTGGTTGTCTTTCGGAAGCAGCTGAATTTCCCTATCAATGACGGCTAAAGGAGCTTGTAGGTCATGTGATTTTTGGTTGAAAAAATGTTCAACTTCTGCAGAGACACGACCAAGTAAGATAGGTGTGTTTTCTCGCATGACGCCTGCCTTATGATTGGCAATGTCCAAAAGTCTATCGCCCAAGGTCTCAGTGTGATCAAAGCCAATCGAAGTACAGATGACAAGCTCTGGCGAAAGGACATTGGTCGAATCAAGGCGTCCACCAATACCTGCTTCAATGATAGCCATATCAACCTGTTTAAGGTCGAAGTAGAGGAACATGAGTAAGGTGACCAATTCAAATTCCGTTGGTCGCTCAAAAGCAGTGTGCTCTTCTAAATCATCGAGTAGAACCTGAGCTTTCGCAACAAGGCTAATCAAATATTTATCAGGGATTTCTGTGCCGTTAATGCTAATACGTTCGTTGAAGCGAGTGATATAAGGGGAGGTGAAAGTCCCGACCTGATAGCCTGACTTTGTTAGGATATTTTGTAGGTAGCTTGTTGTTGATCCCTTACCGTTGGTCCCGACAATGTGCACCGTTGGAAAGTGAGTCTGGGGATTTCCGGCTTGTTTCAAAAGCCAACGCATACGTTCGAGTTGAGGGCGACGGCCATTGCCCTTGAAAGAATGGATAAAATTTAGAGTTTCTGTATAGTTCATAGAATTATAGAAAAAAGGCAGGGTTTCCTAGCCTTTTACATGTCTTAGTTAGAAGCGGCGTCACCAGTTGTTGCGCCACCAGTAGTCGCATTGCCAGATGTTGTGTCTGCAGTAGCTGCTGATGAAGAGGTAGTCGTATTGCCACCCGTTGTTGTATCTGCAGATGACGAATAGGTGTTAGTTCCTGCTTGGCTACTTGTTTCTGTTTCTGAATCAGTCGCATTGCCATAACTAGATGAAGCGGCGCTTGATTCTTGAGTCTTATTATTGCCTTCTTTGATGACTACAGTTGATTGATTGGCTGATGAATCAGAAGTGTCCTTATTTTTAGAGGCTGTGAAATTCATGATGGTGATTGAAGCCACGATGATTGACAAAATTGTCCCGACGGCAGTAAGAACTTTTTGGAAGGCAGTGAAGCCTTTTGTAACGTGTTCAGTCACATTTGGGGCAGATTTTTTTTCTTCTTTTGATGAATGATTACGGCGTGAGTAATTTTCAGACATGATGCTCTCCTTAAAAATATTTCGTACTTTCTATTATATGATTTTCTCGCAAAAATTGCTAAAAAAATTATGCTATAATAAATAGTAAATAAAAATCGAGGAAAAATCATGATTTATTTTGATAATTCAGCCACTACGGTGCCTTATCCAGAGGCACTTAGAACCTATCAAGAAGTGGCTACTAAAATTTTTGGGAACCCATCCAGCCTGCACCAATTAGGAACATCTGCGACACGTATTTTGGAGGCTTCTCGTAAGCAAGTTGCGGACCTCATTGGAAAATCAGCCGATGAGATTTTCTTTACGTCTGGAGGAACCGAAGGCGACAACTGGGTCATTAAAGGAGTGGCTTTTGAAAAAGAACCTTATGGCAAACACATCATTGTTTCTGATATTGAACATCCTGCGGTGAAAGAGTCTGCCAAATGGCTTTCAGAGCATGGTTTTGAGGTGTCCTATGCCCCAGTAAATGAACAAGGGTTTGTGGATGTTGAAGCTCTTGCTGGATTATTACGCCCTGATACAATCTTGGTTTCGGTTATGGCTGTCAATAATGAAATTGGATCAATTCAACCTATTCAAGCCATCTCAGATCTTTTGGCTGACGAGCCTACCATATCTTTTCATGTGGATGCTGTCCAGGCTATTGGGAAGATTCCAGTATCGTCCTATTTAACTGACCGTGTCGATTTTGCAACTTTTTCTGGTCACAAGTTCCATGCTGTTCGAGGTGTCGGTTTTGTCTACAAAAAAGCAGGGAAAAAGATTACTCCGCTCTTAACCGGTGGTGGTCAAGAAAAAGATTTCCGTTCAACGACTGAAAATGTTGCCGGCATTGCGAGTATGGCCAAGGCCTTGCGCTTGGTAACTGACAAAGAGGAATTTTCTCTTCCTAAAATTGCCAAGATGAAAAAGATTATCTTTGACGAATTGGCTAAGTACGAGGATATTACTATTTTCTCAGGTGAGGGTGAAGACTTTGCTCCCAATATTTTGACCTTTGGAATCAAGGGTGTTCGTGGTGAAGTTATTGTCCATGCTTTTGAAGAGCATCAAATCTATATTTCAACGACATCAGCATGTTCATCTAAGGCGGGGAAACCAGCGGGAACCCTTATTTCTATGGGTGTACCGACTAAGTTAGCTCAAACAGCTGTTCGTATCAGTCTTGATGATGACAATGATATGGGACAGGTGGAACAGTTCCTCACGATTTTCAAGCAGGTCTACGCCAAGACACAAAAAGTGAGATAGCAAGATTTAATCGACTAAACAATAAAACTAAATTCGAATTTAAAAGGAAAAGGAATGACACTAACATATTCAGAAATTATGGTTCGCTATGGTGAATTGTCTACTAAGGGCAAGAACCGTATGCGCTTTATCAATAAACTTAGAAATAATATTAAAGATGTCCTATCCATCTATCCAGAAGTTAAAGTGACTTTTGATCGAGACCGTGGACATATCTACCTCAATGATACAGACTACGAGCCAGTAGCAGAGTCTTTGAAGCAAATTTTTGGTATTCAAGCCTTTAGTCCTGTTTACAAGTTTGAAAAAGATGTCGAGGTTTTGAAAAAAGCTGTTCAAGACATTATGACTGGACTCTATCGTGATGGTCTTACTTTTAAAGTAACTGCTAAACGTAGTGACCATGACTTTGTTCTCGACAGTCGTGAGCTCAATCTTACTTTAGGAAATGCAGTTTTTGATGTATTGCCTGACATTAAGGCTCAGATGAAGGGCCCAGATGTCAACCTTAAGGTAGAAATTCGTGCCGAGGCGGCTTATATTTCTCACGAGGAAATCAAAGGAGCAGGCGGTCTACCTGTAGGTACTGCTGGTAAAGGAATGCTCATGCTTTCAGGTGGGATTGATTCGCCAGTGGCAGGTTATCTTGCCCTTAAACGTGGCGTAGATATTGAAGCTGTCCACTTTGCAAGTCCTCCTTACACTAGCCCTGGAGCTCTTAAAAAGGCTCAAGATTTGACCCGTAAGTTGACTAAATTTGGTGGTAATATTCAGTTCATCGAAGTACCATTTACTGAAATTCAAGAGGAAATCAAAGAAAAAGCGCCAGAAGCTTATTTGATGACCTTGACCCGTCGTTTCATGATGCGTATTACTGACCGCATTCGTGAAGAACGCCGAGGCCTTGTGATTATCAACGGTGAGAGTCTTGGTCAGGTTGCCAGTCAGACTATGGAGTCTATGCAGGCGATTAATGCTGTTACATGTACGCCAGTGATTCGTCCAGTTGTCACTATGGACAAGTTGGAAATCATTGATTTGGCACAAAAAATTAATACCTTTGACATTTCCATCCAACCTTTTGAGGATTGCTGTACTATCTTTGCACCTGACCGTCCAAAGACTAATCCAAAAATCAAAAATGTTGAACAATATGAACGTCGTATGGATGTTGAAGCCTTGGTTGAACGTGCGGTTGCGGGAATCATGGTGACTGAAATCACACCTATTGAAGAAGTGCAAGACGAGGTGGATACACTTATTGAAGACTTGCTCTAGTCTAGGAGGATATAGTACTAACATAGCAGTATTTAGGTGCTACTAGAGTTAGGTATGTCCAAAAAGAAATGTCGATGTTGAACTTTTACCCAGAAAGGAAAATACATGACTGTTTATAACATCAATTTAGGAATCGGTTGGGCATCAAGTGGTGTTGAGTACGCCCAGGCCTATCGTTCTACAATTTTCAAAAACACAGGTATTAAGGCCAAATTTGTCTTTATGGATATGTTCTTGCAGGACAATCTTTCTGATTTGACCCGTAACATGGGGTTTGCGGATGAAGATATCATCTGGCTCTACAGCTATTTTACAGACCTAAAAATTGCTCCAACGACCTATACGGTCAAGGATTTGGAAAAGGAAATTCCTTATGACATCACGCGTCGTGAGATTAATGGTAAAGTGGTTAAGCTCTTTTGTGCCAAGGAAGATATCTTCTATGCAGCCTACTTGCGTAAAGAGGGTGAAGACATCGTTCACCGTGTGGAAAAAGTATCGCGTGGTTGCTTAATCCGTAAAGACTTTTACTCTTATACTAAGATGTTCACGGAGTACTACACACCGGTAGACAATAAGGCTCACCTCTATCAACGCCGTTTCTTCAATGAGGATGGTAGTGTTGCTTATGATGAAATTGTTGATGGTAAGGATAGTGTCTTCCGTTTTCCAGATAAGATTTTGTCATCTAAGCATGAATTTATCGCCTACTTCATGTCTCAACTTGGTCTAACTGACCAAGATACCGTCATCTTGGACCGTGCAACTGGTACGGGACAAGCTGTTTTCCGTAACACCAAACCTGCTAAGCTTGGGGTTGTGGTTCATGCAGAGCACTTTAGTGAAAATGCTGTGACAGACAAGACTATTCTTTGGAATAACTTCTATGAGTACCAATTCAGCAATGCAGATAAGGTTGATTTCTTCATCACAGCGACAGAACGTCAACGTAGCATTATGCTAGATCAGTTCAATAAATACACACCATTTACACCTCATATCGTAACCATCCCTGTGGGAAGTGTGGATAAACTGAGAAAGCCTGAAGGAGAGCGTAAACCATTCTCAATCATCACAGCTTCACGTTTGGCCAATGAAAAGCACGTGGATTGGTTGGCTAAGGCTGTTGTTAAGGCTAAAGAAAGTCTGCCACAAGTGAACTTTGATATCTTTGGTACAGGTGCTGAAGAAGCCAAGCTTAAGGCAATCATCGAGGAAAATCAAGCTCAGGATTACATCCATCTCAAGGGTCACCAGGATTTAATAGAAGTCTACAAGGATTACGAACTTTACCTATCAGGTTCTAAGAGTGAAGGTTTTGGCTTGACACTTCTAGAAGCTGTTGGATCGGGCCTTGGTATGATTGGTTTTGATGTCCGTTATGGGAACCAAACTTTTATCAAGGATAATGAAAATGGTTACTTAATCCCTCGATTTGAAAAAGATGACGAGCTTGCTATTGTGGCTGCCTTGGCAGAGAAAATTGTAGCTTTCTTCAATCGTTCAGATTTAGATCATGTTCATCAAGTCTCTTATGATATCGCCAAAGGCTTTTTGACAGAGGAAATCGAGCAGAAGTGGCTTAACTTAGTAAAGGAGATGACTAATCATGATTAATTTATTTGAGAACTATAGTCAAGGTAGTTGGGATCTCCATTACTCGCTGATTGTCGCTGGCTATGTGAATACAACAGTTTGTCTTTCAGATGATGGCTTTCTGCCTAGTGATGTGACCTCACCTTACCTTTATTTCACTGGTTTTGACAAGGTTCAAGGTTCTGCACTTTACTTTAATCAGGTTCCTGTGCCTGATTACTGGGAAATTTTAGGAACAAATAGCAACGCGGAAATCTTCCGTTTTGATAAGAAACGTGGTCATATTCACTATGCGCATCCTGCTCATCAGCGTCTAGTTAAAGCTGTGGATTGGTATGATGAGTCAGGTCGCCTGCGTGTGACTGATCGCTACAATAATAAGGGGTATCGTTTCTCACAAACAACTTACAATGTTAAGCAAGAAGCGACCATTACTAGTTATTTCACTCCAGACAACAAGGAAGTTATCGTCATCAACCATTTGACTAAAGACGTTATCTTGAATTGGAAAGACAAGGTCTACATTTTCAAAAACAAATCGGAGTTTGTAGTCTTTTATCTTAAAGAAGCTGGTTATGATTTGCGACGTATCCTTTATAACTCCTTGTCAACACCTTTCTTGACAGCTATGAATCTTCCGAATTCTGGTCAAGATGTCCTCTTCTGGCAAGAGCCTATCACTGATTCAGTCCCTGGGAATATGCGCCTCCTTCTTGATAGCAATCACCGTCAAACTAAGATTGTAGTGCAAGAATACACAGCATATACGAATCTTCTAAAGTTGGTTAGTCCAGAGCAGTCTTCTCGTGTGGCTTTCCTTGGCTTCATGTATCCATTTGCCCGTCAGAACAACTTCCAAAATCAAGCGCTTATCTTGACCAATTCAGATCAGATTGAACATTTGGAAAGCATTGTCAGTGAAGTGCCTACCATGCACTACCATATTGGGGCAATCACTGAAATGTCAAGCCGCCTGATGGATTTAGCTAAATATAGTAATGTTAGCCTTTACCCTAATATTACGACAGAGCAAGTTAAGCGTCTCTATCAAGAGGCTGATTTCTATTTAGATATTAACCACCAAAATGAAATCCTGTCAGCGACACGTGCTGCCTTTGAAAATAACTTGCTTATCCTAGCTTTTACGAACACAAGCCATGGTCCAGATTATACTGCACCAAGCAATATTTTCTCAGCTATGAATGCTGGGCAATTTAAACAAACCCTTAAAGAAGCTTTGGGCAACCGTGACTTCCTTAGTCACTTGCTTGATCGTCAACGTGAGCATGCTCATGTGGCGACACCAGAAGATTATAAGAAGATTATTGGTTAGGGAAATGACATTAGAGGTTCGTAACATTTATCCTCTGACACCAACATTTAAGAAGGTCGCTTCGCTTTATGAAGCGGCTTTTCCTGTGGAGGAGAGACTCCCACTTTGGCAATTGTCTTGGAACAGTTTGAAAAATGGACAATCTTTCTTGGCTTATTTTGATCAGGGAGTTTTTATTGGTTTTACCTATGCAATCTGTACTGATAACCTGGTCTACCTACTCTTTCTCGCGGTTAAAGAAAGTAAACAGTCTCAGGGATATGGCAGTCAGATTTTGGCACAAGTTAAGAAAGAAGCAGGGGTACGACCGTGTGTGCTTACGATTGAACCCATGGATGAGGAGGATGCTTCTAACCGTAATCAGCGCTTAAAACGTTTAGCATTTTATGAGCGAAATGGCTATCAGCTATTGAATCACTTCTATTTCGAGGGGACTGAACGCTATCAAATTTTGACAACGGATAAGAGCCTTTCCTTAGTTGATCTGGAGCGGGCTTTAGCTAAGACTTTCTTAGGAAGATATGGAATAAGAGTTGATTAGGGTAATCGTTACTTTGATAAATTTCAATGAGCAGAATAAGAATAATCAAAATAACTTTTTCTCTTGTCATTAGAGGGAAAAAATGATAGAATTGTAACGTTGACTAAATGCACGTCCTGTGCAACCGCACGACTACTGTTTGCAAGTGGGTTCGTCCCCGCAGTACTAGGCGAGTCTTCACAGAGGGAAACCTCAGACACATTAATAATTTTAATAGGAGGTGCATCATGAGCACATACGCAATCATCAAAACTGGTGGAAAACAAGTTAAAGTTGAAGTAGGTCAAGCAATCTACGTTGAAAAAATCAACGCTGAAGCAGGATCAGAAGTAACTTTTAACGAAGTTGTTCTTGTCGGTGGTGATAAAACTGTAGTAGGTACTCCAGTTGTTGAGGGAGCTACTGTTGTCGGAACTATCGAAAAACAAGGTAAACAAAAGAAAGTTGTTACTTTCAAATACAAACCTAAAAAAGGTAGCCACCGTAAACAAGGTCACCGTCAACCTTATACAAAAGTTGTTATCAACGCTATCAACGCGTAAGTTAGCGACTAATCACTAAGAAAGGACACAATCTTATGTTGAAAACTCTTGAAAACTTGCAACTTTTCGCCCACAAAAAAGGTGGGGGTTCTACTTCCAATGGTCGTGATTCACAAGCTAAACGTCTTGGTGCTAAAGCAGCTGATGGACAAACTGTATCAGGTGGATCAATCCTTTACCGTCAACGCGGTACACACATCTACCCAGGTGTAAACGTAGGCCGTGGTGGTGACGATACACTCTTCGCTAAAGTTGAAGGTGTTGTACGTTTCGAACGTAAAGGTCGCGACAAAAAACAAGTATCTGTATACCCAGTTGCTAAATAATTAAGCTAAAGTCTGCACTTTTGTGTAGGCTTTTCTTTATGAAAAAAGGAGAATTCCATGCCTTTAAATCACTACCAACAAGAAGTGGGGCCAAGTCTAGCGGATGCTAGTCCAGGTAAGATGCCAGATGTTGCTCTATTAGAAGGTCGTTATTGTAGCGTTGAACATTTGACGGTGGCAGAGCATTATGAGGACATTTTAGACTTTTACTTTACTAATCAGATTCTTTCTGATTGGACCTATATGTATGCGGATCCTTTTGAATCTGAAGAAGCTGTACGTCAGTGTTTGGAGGATTATGAGCAATCCCAGAATCCTTATTTCTTTGCTATCAGGGATAAGGCTTCAGGTAAGGTTCTAGGAACCTTTTCACTTATGGCTATTACGCCGAAAAATCGAAGTGTTGAGATGGGGCGAGTGATTTTGGCACCTGCTTTACAAAAGACTCGAGCAGCCACAGAAGCTCAATATCTGCTTATGAAATATGTCTTTGAAGATCTTAACTATCGTCGTTATGAGTGGAAATGTGATAGTCTTAACCGTCCTTCTGCCAATGCAGCTATGCGTTTAGGGTTCACCTATGAGGGGCGTTTTCGTAACCATGCTATCTATAAGGGACGTAGCCGTGATACGGACTGGTTCTCGATTATTGATAGTGAGTGGCCAGTACTTAAGAAACGATTTGAGAATTGGCTAGCTCCTGAGAATTTTGATGAAAAGGGACAGCAGAAACATTCTTTAAGAGACTGTTAGCTGGCAATATAAGGGCTCTCTTCTGATGAAGGAGCCTTATTTTAGTAGTCTTAGTCCTAAATCAAAGCTCCTACTTTTCTAGTGATTATTATCGCTGTCAAAATCAGTCTAAATACTCATTTTTCTGTCAATAATATTCCCATAATAAAGCATATTTATGCTATAATAAAGAGTAATTGTATCAAGGAGAATATGACTAATGGATTTAATTCGCGAAAAAGTATTTGTTAACCGTTACCACTATGATGTTCGTAACCATGAGTGGGAAAAAGAGAATGGTGTTCCTAAAACAAATGTTGAAGTAACTTTCCAGTTGCACAATAAAGATGAAGAAGCTAACAATACGTCTGTTGTAGCTGTTTTGCAATTTATGATTGTCCGTGATGAGTTTGTTATCTCAGGGATTGTTTCTCAAATGGACCACATTCAAAACCGTATCGTCAATGAACCAAAAGACTTCTCACAAGAAGAAGCAGAAGCCTTGGCTGCACCGCTCTTGGATACGCTTCAACGTTTGACTTATGAAGTAACTGAAATTGCCTTGGATCGTCCAGGTATCAATTTGGAGTTCTAAGATGTCTCTTGCAGTTATTACGGATTCATCGGTTAATCTCCCTGCTGAAATTCAGGGCCATGCTGATGTTTATGTTTTAGATATTCCGGTCATCATTGAGGGGCAGCCTTTTGTTGAAGGAAAAAACTTGGATGTCAATCAGTTTTATGCGCAAATGGCAAACTCTGAGGAACTGCTCAAGACGTCGCAACCTAATCTAGCTGACTTGGATAACTTGCTTATGGAGTTTGAGGAGAAAGGTTATACCCATGTCATTGGGCTTTTCCTTTCTTCGGGGATTTCTGGTTTTTGGGCTAATAGTCAGTTTTTGATTGAGGACCATGCCAAGTTGAAGATTGCTTTTCCTGATACAAAAATCACAGCAGCTCCTATGGGAGCCATGGTGAGAAACGTTTTGCATTGGTCAGCCCAAGGGATGTCTTTTGAGAGCATTTTGAAGAAGCTTGAGGAGCAGGTTGACCAAACGACGGCTTATATTCTTGTGGATGATCTTAATCATCTGGTAAAAGGTGGTCGTTTGTCGAATGGTTCGGCGATTTTAGGAAATCTTTTGTCTATCAAACCTATTTTGAATTTTAATGACGAAGGAAAAATCGTTGTTTTTGAAAAGGTGCGTACAGAGAAGAAAGCTGTGAAACGTTTGGTTGCTCTAGCTGAGGAAAATCGTGAAATGGAACTTAGTATCCTTCACACGAATGCTCCTGAAAAAGCTGAAGATTTTAAAAAGCAGCTAGAAGCACAGGGAATTAGCGTTTCAACAGTGGTATCCTTATGTGCTGTAATTGCGACACACTTGGGTGAAGGAGCGCTAGTACTAGGTCTAACACCTAAATTTACCAAATAAGTACTATCCATCTGGGATGGGCTTGTCTATGATTAAGATCAATAGAGAGGAAAAATGACATGTCTATTAAAGTTATTGTTGCTGGATTTAAAGGAAGAATGGGTTCAACTGCGGTTGAAATGGTCAAGGGAGATGACGAATTGACTTTGGCTGCCTTGCTTGACCCATTTGCGACAGAAAAAGAAGTGGACGGTGTTCCTGTCTTCACAGATAAAGCGGATTTGGTTGGCTTTGACGCAGATGTCTGGGTGGATTTCACTATGCCAGCTGTTGCCTATGAAAATACTCGTTTTGCTTTGGAGAATGGTTTTGCACCAGTTGTGGGTACCACAGGATTTACTGAAGCACAAATTCAGGAATTGACAGACCTTTCTAAAGACAAGTCTATTGGTGGTTTGATTGCACCTAACTTTGCTATTGGTGCTATCCTTCTTATGAAGTTTGCGGCAGAAGCTAGCAAATATTTCCCAGATCTTGAAATCATTGAGCTTCACCATGACAAGAAAAAAGATGCGCCTTCAGGTACAGCAGTGAAAACAGCTGAACTTATTCGTGAGGTTCGCGAAACGAAACATCAAGGTGCTGAGGATGAGGTGGAAACACTTGCTGGAGCACGTGGTGCTGAGTTTGATGGTTTCCGTATTCACAGTGTGCGTTTGCCAGGACTTGTGGCTCACCAAGAGGTTATCTTTGGTGCCCAAGGAGAAGGATTGACCTTGCGTCATGATTCTTATGACCGTATTTCCTTTATGGGTGGGGTTAACCTTGGTATTAAAGAAGTGGTTAAACGTGATCAGCTTGTTTATGGTTTGGAACATTTACTATGAGATTAAGTTATTTGCCTTCTGAGTTTCAGAAGGCTTTACCAATATTAGAGAAGATTAAGTCAGCGGGTTTTGAGGCTTACTTTGTTGGTGGTTCGGTACGAGATGCCCTTCTTAACCGTCCCATTCATGATGTAGACATTGCTTCGTCTTCATATCCTGAGGAGACCAAGCAGATCTTCGAGCGTACGGTGGATATCGGTATTGAGCATGGGACCATTTTGGTCTTGGAAAATGGCGGTGAGTATGAGGTGACGACCTTCCGAACAGAGGACGTCTATGTAGATTATCGTCGTCCGTCTAGCGTGTCCTTTGTGCGTTCATTGGAAGAGGATCTTAAGCGTCGTGATTTTACAGTCAATGCTTTTGCTCTTAATGAAAATGCTGAGGTTATCGACAAGTTCAATGGTCTAGCTGATTTGGACAATCGTGTTTTGAGGGCTGTTGGTAAGGCTGAGGAACGCTTTAACGAGGATGCCCTTCGTATCATGCGAGGACTACGTTTTGCAGCGAGTTTAGACTTTGATATCGAAGAAAAGACTTTTCAGGCTATGACCAGCCATGCCCCACTTCTGGAAAAGATTTCGATTGAGCGAAGTTTCATCGAGTTCGATAAGTTGCTTTTGGCCCCACATTGGAAAAAGGGAATCAAGGCACTTCTAGCGACTAAGGCTTATCAGTACCTTCCGGATTTTCAAGAAACTGCTGAAGAATGGCAGTCTTTTGTGGCAGACTATGTGGAGGACTTTAGATTTACAAGTTCTGAACAGGCTTGGGCGGCAACTCTTTTGGCTCTCAAGCACGATAATCCACGCTCTTTTCTTAAAAAATGGAAGACATCTGTTAATTTCCAAAAGACAGTTCAGTCCCTGGTTGACATTTTCAATTTCCGTTTGGAGAGAGCTGTGACTAAGCAAGATGTTTATCAGTATGGTAAGGAACTCTTAGAGGAGGCTGAAACCTTGAGACGGGCTCAGGGCTTGGACGTCGATTATGAGCGTATTGCCGAGTTGGATGGTCAGTTGCTCATCCATGATAAGCACGAAATCGTTGTGAATGGTGGCACACTGATGAAGGAGCTAGGATTCAAACCTGGTCCGGACCTTGGACGTACACTTAAAGCCATTGAAAATGCCATCGTTGATGGGAAACTAGCTAATGACAAGGAAGCTATTATGGCCTTTGTTCAAGCGATGAAATAAGTCTACGGACGTTATAAAAATGACACACCGCTACAGAGCATGCGTAGGATCCGTAGCGGTGTTATTTGTAAGAAGGAAGTAAGATGTCAGATTTTATTGTTGAAAAATTAACCAAGTCCGTTGGAGACAAGACGATTTTTAAAGAGATTTCATTTATTATACATGATTTGGATCGTATTGGGATTATTGGTGTCAATGGGACAGGTAAGACAACCTTGCTAGATGTTGTATCTGAGCGTATTGGTTTTGATGGTGATGTGTCACCTTTCACCAAGGCTAATGGCTATAAGATTGCTTATTTGACTCAAGAGCCAGAATTTGATGATAACAAGACAGTGCTTGATACGGTCTTGTCATCAGACCTTCGTGAGATGGCTTTGATTCGTGAATATGAAACCCTTATGGCAGAATATTCTGAGGAGAATCAGGCTCGCTTGGAGAAGGTTATGGCTGAGATGGATAGTCTAGATGCTTGGTCCATTGAGAGCGAGGTCAAGACAGTCTTGTCTAAGTTGGGATTGTCAGACCTCTCGCAAAAGGTCGGGGACCTCTCAGGTGGTCTTCGTCGTCGTGTGCAGTTGGCTCAGGTTCTCTTGAATGATGCAGACCTCCTGCTCTTGGATGAGCCAACCAACCATTTGGATATTGATACTATTGCTTGGTTGACTAATTTTCTCAAGTCTTCTAAAAAAACGGTCCTCTTTATTACCCACGACCGTTATTTCTTGGACAATGTGGCCACACGTATCTTTGAGCTAGACCAGGCTAATCTGATTGAATACCAGGGAAATTATCAAGACTATGTGCGTCTAAAGGCTGAACAAGATGAACGAGATGCAGCAGCCCTTCACAAGAAAAAGCAACTCTATAAGCAGGAGTTGGCATGGATGCGAACGCAACCGCAGGCACGTGCAACCAAACAACAAGCTCGTATCAATCGCTTTAAGGATCTTAAGGGTGAGGTTCACCAAACGGTTAATAATGACGATCTTGAAATTAACTTTGAGACCAGCCGTATTGGTAAGAAGGTGGTTAACTTCGAGCATGTCGATTTTGCTTATGAAGATGGCAAGCAAATTCTCAGTGATTTCAATCTTATCATGCAAAATCGTGATCGTATCGGTATTGTTGGGGATAATGGTGTCGGGAAATCGACCTTGCTCAATCTGATTAATGGTGACCTTGTGCCTACAGCTGGTGTCCTAGATATTGGTGAGACGGTACGTATTGGTTATTTCTCACAGCAAATTAAGGACATGGATGAGAGCAAGCGTGTCATTAACTACTTGCAAGAAGTTGCAGATGAGGTTAAGACAACGGTTGGAACAACTAGTATCACAGAGCTCTTAGAGCAATTCCTCTTTCCTCGTTCTACCCATGGGACACAGATCGCTAAGCTCTCTGGTGGGGAAAAGAAACGTCTTTATCTACTTAAGATTTTGATTGAAAAGCCTAACGTTCTGCTCTTGGATGAGCCGACAAATGATTTGGACATTGCAACTTTGACGGTTTTGGAAAACTTCCTTAATGGTTTTGGCGGCCCTGTCGTTACCGTAAGTCACGACCGCTATTTCTTGGACAAGGTGGCTAACAAGATTCTAGCCTTTGAAGAGGGTGGTGTGCGAGAGTTCTTTGGTAACTACACTGACTACCTTGATGAAAAAGCCTTCTTCCAAGAGCAAGCAGCCCTCTTAGAGAAGGAAAAAGAGCAAGCTAGCGTTAAAGTTGAGAAAGTCAAAGAAGACAAAAAACGCATGAGCTACTTTGAAAAACAAGAGTGGGCGACCATCGAGGATGAGATTGCTGACCTTGAAGCCAAAATCGAAGAGATTGAAGCAGCCATGCTTGAAAATGCTAGTGATTATGGACAGCTAGCCACCCTCCAACGAGACTTGGATGCTGCTAACGAAACCTTGCTTGAAAAATACGAGCGTTATGAGTATTTGAGTGAGCTAGAGGGATAAACTCTTTAACATTCAAAGTATGCTAAAAGCCCTGCACATGCAAGGCTTTTTTATATTATTACCTAGTGTCTACCACAGGCGGAATGAAAAGGAGAGGACAGATACACCCGCAAAGATAATTAAGGAAGCTACCAAGCGACCAATAATAAAGGCTGAGAAAAATGGTGCGCTAAAGAGCAAAAGCCCAAATACTAGACAAATCAAGGCGATTGACAAAGCAGGTTGCCCTGAAAAACCGAACTGACGTTGACGATAAGCTTGGAAGCCTTGCGTAAATGCTGAGACAAGAAGCCACCAAGCGATAATGGTTACAGCTACGCCCGAGAGTACCCATGCTGATGTTGATAGCAGGATAATACCAAAAACGATGGAAATGATACTCTGAAGTAGTTGGAAGAAGGAGCGGTTTTCGTTATCTCGTT
>OLOI01001500.1_pt1 | contig 19486 bp, 10 predicted proteins | sample 1672131 | NCBI WGS metagenome assembly OLOI01 (sample SAMEA3136651, study PRJEB25190) | human gut metagenome
TTTCGAGTCGTGGATACGGATCGAGCCGCCGCCGATCTCGGTGCCGTTGCAGACGAAGTCGTAGGCGTTGGCCCGCACGCGACCGGGGTCGCTGTCCAGGTATTGTACGTCTTCGAGCTTGGGCGAGGTGAACGGATGGTGCACGGCGTAGTAACGCTGGGTCTCGTCGTCCCACTCGAACAGCGGGAAGTCGATGACCCACAGCGGAGCGAACTTCTTCGGGTCGCGCAGGCCCAGCTGCTGAGCGACCTCCAGACGCAGGGCGCAGAGCTGGGTGAGGGTCTTGAATTTCTTGCCGCAGAGGATTAGCACCAGGTCGCCGGCTTTTGCGCCCGCGCGTTCGGCCATCGCCCGCACCTGCTCGGGCGAGTAGAATTTATCGACGGACGACTTGACGTTGCCGTCCGCTTCGACGCGGATCCAGACGAGTCCCTTGGCACCGATCTGCTGGCGTTTGACGAACTCCGTGAGGGCGTCGATCTGTTTGCGGGTGTAGCCGGCGCAGCCCGTCGCGGCGAAGCCGGTGACGTACTCCGCGTCGTCGAAAACCGCGAAGCCGTGACCTTGGGCCAGGTCCGTCAGATCGGCGAACTCCATACCGAAGCGCAGGTCGGGTTTGTCCGAGCCGTATTTCTCCATCGCTTCGATCCAGGGCATGCGGCGCAGCGGCTCCGTAAGTTCGATGCCCATCACTTCGCGGAACATGTGCTTGGCCCAGCGCTCGAAGATTTCGAGCACGTCCTCCTGCTCGACGAACGACATTTCGCAGTCGATCTGCGTGAACTCGGGCTGGCGGTCGGCGCGCAGGTCCTCGTCGCGGAAGCAGCGCACGATCTGGAAATACTTGTCGTAGCCGGCGACCATCAGCAGCTGCTTGAGCGTCTGCGGCGATTGGGGCAGGGCGTAGAACTGGTTGGGCGACATGCGGCTCGGCACGACGAAGTCGCGCGCTCCTTCGGGCGTCGAACCCACCAGGCAGGGGGTTTCGATCTCGAGGAATCCCTCGTCGGAGAGGAAGCGGCGGATCTCCTGGGCCATCTTGTGGCGCAGAATCATGTTGCGTTGCAGGGGCGGACGCCGCAGGTCGAGGTAGCGGTACTTCATGCGCAGGTCGTCGCCGCCGTCCGAGACCTCTTCGATGGTGAAGGGGGGCACTTCGGCTTCGTGCAGGATGGCCACCTTCTCGGCCGTGACCTCGATGTCGCCCGTCGGCATTTTGGGGTTTTTCGACTGCCGCTCGACGACTTTGCCGACGACCTGGATGACCCATTCGCGGCCCACGCGGCAGACCGTTTCGCGCGCCTCGGCGGGGGAGTGTTCCTCGACGACGATCTGGGTGATGCCGTAGCGGTCCCTCAAGTCGATGAAGGTCATGGCGCCGAGGTTCCTCACTTTCTGCACCCATCCGGCCAGGGTGACGGTTTGGTTGACGTTGCAGGCCCGGAGGCAGCCGCAGGTATGGGTTCTGTACATGGCGATATGTTATGTTTAGTCGTTACGATCCGCAAAGTTAACTAAAATTCATAATTCATAATTCATAATTCATAATTAAATGACAGGATGCCTTGTTAAAACCTTTGTGTGTGAAGAACGCCGCCGCCGGAATTGCAGCGAGGCGGATGAAACGGCGGATATGCAGGGAAAAGAGCGAAAAGAGATGCGGAATCCCCGAAACGAACCTCCCGGGACCGGGCGTCGTTTCGGGGATTTGTTGGGCGGCCCGGATTTCGGACAGCCGTTTCTGACCGATAATTACTCCACCGCTTTGAGTTCGAGTACGCGGCTCGCATATTCCTTGCCCACCGTGAATTCGAGTCCGTTCTCCATCAGGAACGCGCCGCTGAAGGTCTTGCCGTCCTGCGGGACCGGCTTCCCGTCGACGTTCAGTTCGGTGATCCGGTAGCGTTTGCCGGGGTCGAGACCCGCCATGCGGAAGGCCGGCGACGGCATGTTGAGGAAGTGCTCCAGCTTGTAGACGAACCAGACGGCGCGGTCCTTTTCGGGTGCGACGTACATCAGCGATGCATAGCCTGTCTTGTCGTAGGGCGAGATCAGCCGGTAGAGGTCGCCCTGCTGCACGATGGGACGGATCTCCTTGTAGTCGGCGATCGCCCTGCGTGCGAACTCCTTCTCTTTGCCGGTCATCTTTGAGGGTTGCAGTTCCAGCCCCAGGCGTCCCGACATGGCCACGTCGAAGCGCAGTTTGAGCGGAACGTTGCGGCCCGTCTGGTGGTTGGGCGAGGCGCTCACGTGCGAGGCCATCGCCACGGCGGGATAGAAGTTCGACACGCCCCATTGCATGTAGATGCGTTGCAGGGCGTCGGTGTTGTCCGAGGTCCAGAATTCATCGTAGTAGGGCAGGACGCCATAGTTGACCCGGCCGCCGCCGCTGGCGCACGACTGCATCACCAGACGGGGATATTTCTCCTGGATGCGCCGCAGCACCTTGTCCATGCCGCGGTGGTACTCGATGTAGAGGTGCGATTGCCGGTCGGCCGGCAGGAAGGTCGAGCCGTAGTTGTAGAGCGTCATGTTGTCGTCCCACTTGATGTAGGCGATGTCGGGATGCGCGGTCATCAGACGGTCGACCACGCTGAAGACGAACTCCTGCACCGCGGGGTTCGACAGATCGAGCACCTGCTGCGTGCCGCCGCGGCCCTTGCGGTTTTCGCGGTAGGGCTGCTGGATCACCCAGTCGGGATGCTTCTCATAGAGTTCGCTCCGGGTGTTGGTCATCTCGGGTTCGATCCAGATGCCGAACTTCACGCCGTGTTTGCGGGCCGACTCGGTCAGACCCTCGATGCCCTGCGGCAGTTTCTCGCGGCAGACCGTCCAGTCTCCGAGGCTCGTCTCGCCGTTGTTGCGCGGGTATTTGTCGCCGAACCAGCCGTCGTCCATCACGAACAGTTCGCCGCCCAGGTCCGCCAGGTCGGCCATCATCCGGTCCATGCCTTCCTGGTTGACCTTGAAATAGACGCCCTCCCACGAGTTGAGCAGCACGTCGCGAAGCTCGGTTCCGTGGTTGAGCCGGTGGAGGCGCGCCCATCGGTGGATGTTGCGGCTCACGCCGCTCTTGCCCTCGTCGCTGAACGTGAAGGCGAATACCGGGGTCGTGAAGACCTCGCGGGGTTGCAGCGTGTATTGCGACTGCTCCTCGTTGATGCCCGCGAAGAGGTGCGTGGTGTGGGTGTTGTCGTTGTCCAGGGCGATGCGGTAGTTGCCGGCCCAGGCCAGCGTGCCGCCGATGACGCGGCCTGTCAACTCCCGGGGGCGTCCGTCGAGCGAGATCATCAGCGAGGGGTTGTCGCGCTGCGTGTTGCGTACGCCGTCCTTGTTCTTGAGCACCTTCATGCCGTCGGTCAGCGGTTCTTCGTGGAGGTAGCATTCCGCTCCCCATGTGCCGTGGAAATGCGTCAGCCACGTGTCGCCCCGGCGGACGGGCATGTAGGCCGATGCGAACCGGTAGAGCGTCACGGGTTTCTTCTCCGTGTGGCTGATCTCGGTCCACGTCTCGATCACCTCGCAGTCGTCGTAGGTCTTGTAGAAGAGCGTCACGAAAAACGGGTAGTGCTTGTCCTTCATGGCGATGGCGGTGGTTTCGGAGCCGTCCCTGCGGTCGCGCGACACCGACTCGACAGCCAGTTCGAGCGACATCGAACCGTCGCCGTGCGTCGCCTGAATGGCTACTTCGCGGTAACACTGGGCGCCGAACTGCGGGTAGGCCGCATCGCCGAACGCCGCTCCGCTGGCGAGGATGTCGTCGGGCGAGGCGACGCGCGCTCCGAAATACTGGAACAGAGGGGTTTTGCCTTTTTCTGCCGTCAGCAGCAGCGAGGAATTCCGGGTCGAGAGGAGGATGTTTTCCGCCCGGAGCATGCCGCCGGACAGCAACGCAGCGCCGGCCCATGCCAATACCAAAAGTTTCTTCATTGCAGGGTTGTCGTATAAGGTTGATTTCGGGTATAAAACTAATAAAAAAACGCGGATTCCGCAAAGAACGCAGGCCGGACGATTGTCCGGCCTGCGAATCCAGAAATCCGAAACGGAGCCTCCGCGGTTATTTCGGGGCCGTGACGAACGGTGTCTCCAGCAGTTTTTTCAGCGTGGCGGGGTTGTCGGTGGTGATGTAGTCGACACCCAGCGCGATGCAGGCCATCATGTCGGCCGTCGAATTGACCGTCCAGGCGTTGACCTCGATTCCGCCGGCGTGGGCTTCCGTCACCCACTCGGGTTTTTTCGAAAGCACGGTCGAATACTGGTAGTCGATGCCCGAGAGCTTGTCCGCCGCGACTTCGGCAGGAGCCTTGTCGCCGCCCAGATACTGTACGCCGGCCGCGGGCATGGCCGCCCGGAGCTGCTTGCAGACCTCGTAGTCGAAGGCGATGTAATCGACCCGCGTCTCCATCGACTTCGCCTTGACGGCGGCCACGACGGCGTTGACGGCCCGCGTGTTGCTTGCGGCCGAACTGTGGGTCTTGATTTCGCAGATCAGTTTCATCGAAGCGTCCTTGGCGCCCTGCTCCAGATAGGCGTCAAGCGTCGGCAGTTTTTCGCCGTTGGCCAGCGTGAGGTCCCTGATCTGTGCATAGGCGCTCTCTTCGATCCGCAGGTCGCTGCCTGCCACCGTCGCGTTGTGGTTGATCACCGGCACGTCGTCGTCGGTGATCCAGACGTCGAACTCGGCGCCGTGGATGCCCAGTTTCTGGGCGTTGGTCAGGGCAGCGATCGAATTCTCGGTCGAATTCTCCACGCCGTCCTGATGCTGGCCGCGGTGCGCGATGATCCGGGGCATCGAGACGGAGGGATTGTCGCAGACGGTGAATTCGACCGTGCCGATCGGGTATTGGCTGCCGTTGCGGACGAGCGTCATGAAATACCGGCTCGTTCCGGCGGGAATCCCTGCGGGGAGGGTCACTGCCAGCGACTGAAGGGTATTGTCGCCGGAGGCTTCGGTGAATGCGGCGTCGGCCGTGAACGCTGCGGTCACGTTGGCCGCCGAGGTGAACTTTACCTTGTCGCCGGCTGCGAAACCGTTGCCGTAGATCGTATAGGTGTAGCCTGCGCCGATCTCGCACCTGGTCAGGTAGGCGAGGTTCGAGAGTGCGAATTCTACGGGCGTCTGGCCGGCGAACGCCGCATCCTGGTAGAGCAGGGCGATCTGGTCCCCGGTCAGCGCGTCGTCGAAGACGCGGGCCAGAACCACTTCGCCGTTCCATGCGTTGCCCATCGAACCTACGGCCGAGTCGCCGCCCAGCGCGAACCACCGTGCGCCGTCCTTGGCGTGGATCAGTTCGCCCGGAGCGTCGGCCGTGCCCTTGAGTTGGCCGTCCACGTAGATATAGGCTTTCTCGGCGGTTTTGTCCCAGACGCCCACGACGTGGTAGTAACGGCCCGGTTCGGGCGTCACGTCGCTCTGCGCCCAGCGCCACGTGCTTTTGCCCGTGGTGCTCACATTGGGCAGGAACGTGATGCAGGCCGGATGGCCTCCCTGGCCCTCCTTGCAGATCAGGAAACCCGTGCCGCCGGCTTCATGCGCCGAGAAGGGCTTGTACTCCTTCGTGCCGTCGTTGCGGTTCGAACGCAGGACGACCTCCAGCGTGTGGCCGTCGTCCAGACCCTGCTTGAACGTCTCGTTCGTGTAGTAGTCCACCCGGTAATAGGAATCCTTGCGGGAACCCTGCCCCGGGGTGTGCGTGTAGTTGGTCACGATGCGCTTGTAGACGTCGTGGTAATAGCAGGTCAGCGCCGTGCCGGGGTAGGAGAGCACCTCGTTCTTGAGCGGCGATACGTCCTCGGCCGTGCCGTCGGCGTGGAAGACAACGTCGAGCAGGTCGGCTTTCGGCGCTTCGGGCGGCACGGGTCCGGGTTCCTGCGTGATAGTGAACTCCTCGACCAGCGTGGGGTCCGAGACCGAGATGAACCGGACTACGCCGGAGCGCTCCCTGCTCACGGTGTTTTCCGGAATCAGAATCGCCAGCGTCATGCCGTCGACGGTGGGGTGGGTGAACCAGTCGGTCTTGCTCTGGTCTATCGCATAGGTCCATTTGCCGTCGGTCGTTACGGTGAACACGACCGTGCTCCCTTCGTAGGGGATGGTCCCGTTTTCGGGGGCGAGGTTGGACGCTACCGAGAACGCGACGTTTTTCCATTCGGCCGTCTCGTCGTCTTTGCACGACGGGCAGAGCGCCAGGGCGAAAGCCGTGAACAGAAAAAACGATAAAAACCCTTTTTTCATATTAGGAAGGTTATGTGGTTAATTTTTCAGTTGATTGATCCGGCCGGGTCATTGGTCGTTTTCAGGCTTCTCCGTCGTGGGGCGGACCGGGAAGATCAGCACCGTGGCGGCCGCCGCGTTCACCTCCGTGTCGGGACTGCCGACCGAAACGGGCAGCACGCAGCGACTGTCCGCCGTGATCGCCGAGACGTCGATCCGAATGCCGATCTTCGCGGTGTGGGCGTTGTTGTCGAGCCGCACGGCGGCGGTCGGGAGGTTGTAGCAGGCTTCGGGCATCAGCACGTAAGCCGTACCGTTGGCCTTGTTGTAGGCGGCCAGCGCTTCGGCGTCGACCGAGAGTGCGGCCGTCGAACCGCCTTCGTTGTAGCCGCTCCGGTAGATCCACACCTCGTAGTCGACCGCTGCGGCATCGGCCGTCAGGGCGACCTGTTGCAGGCCGTTTTTCGGGATCAGCACTTTCGAGCCGATGTCGTATCCGATCTCTTCGTTGTCGGAGCACCCGGCCAGGCAGGCTGCCGCCGACAGCGCGAGCGCTAAAAATAGCTTTTTCATGGTCGTTTCTTTTCGCTAATGGTTAATAACCCGGATTCTGAACCAGCTGGCCGTTGATGTTGAGCTGCGAGTTGGGGATCGCCAGCCAGTAGTGTTTCGGCGTGGTGAAGATGCGCGTGTCGTTCTCCTTCATGTCGACCAGCTTGTAGAACTTCTCGGGCGTGTCGCCCTCGATGTTCCAGGCCTTCGGGATGGGGCGCAGGCACTCTTCGGCGATCTTCCAGCGGCGGATGTCGTGGAAACGGCGTCCCTCCATCAGGAACTCGATCGAACGCTCGCGGCGGATGATGTCGCGCAGCTTCTGGCCCGAGGGGATGCCGCCGGCCCTGCTCCACGACTCCTGGAACGTCGGAAGGCCGCAGCGCGAGCGGATCTTGTTCAGGCACTCGTAGCCGTAGTCGCTCAACGTGCCGTCGTACTCGAAGTCGGCTTCGGCGTAGCTTAAGTATAGCTCGGCGATGCGCATGTAGGGGAAGACGTAGCTCATGTAGGTGCTGACGGAGTAGTTTCCGCTTGAGTTGAGCGTCATCTTCGACTGTTCGTTGACCCATTTCTGGCAGAAATAACCGTTGTAGGACTGGTATTCGTTGTCGTAGCTGCCGGTGAAGCCCTGCGGCTCGCCCTTGTGCGCCTTGATGGTCATTTTGCCGCCGTTGAAGCGGTACGTGCCCCGGTCATAACCCACCGACGCATAGAAGCGCGGCTCCTTGTGGAGGTGCATCTCGACCGTCCCGGCCGCCTTGTTGTAGGCCAGCGGGTCGATGTCCTTCGTCTCGGGGTCGTCCTCCCACGGAAGTCCGTTCCGGGTGTAATACATCTGGACGGCCTCGAACGTCGGGCACAAATAGCCGCGGTAGGCGCCCGACACCTTCGTGTAGTTGTTGGCCAGGTGGCAGCCGAACTGCTTCTGCGTGTAGGTGATCGAGCCTGACTTGTTCAGGCTCATCAGGTACTCGTTCTGGTTCAAGAACTGTGTCGCGTTGCCGTCGCCGGTGAAGATGTAGGTGTAGTTGGCGCGCCCCAGTTCGAACGGGTCGGTCGTGCTGGTGCTTTTCGACACGGAGAGGCCCAGTTGGCGGTCGTCCATCGTGTAGGCTCCCGTTTCCTTCGAAGCCTCCACGCAGTCGATAGCCTCCTTGGCGGCGTCCATCGCGCGTTTCCACTTCTCGGCGTCGTAGGTCTGGTTGATCAGGTGCGTGCCGTCCTTGTTGACGAAATCGGCGTAGAATTCCGAATTGCCGTTCACCAGCGGCGATGCGGCGTAGAGCAGCAGGCGGGCGCGGTAGGCCAGCGCCGTGGCCTTGATGGCGCGGCCGTACGCGATGGGACCCCAGTAGTCGGGCAGCATGTCGGCGGCCTTGCGGAACTCCTCCTCGATGAAATTGACGCACTCGTCGTAGGTGCTGCGCGGCACGTTCACGCTGCTGGCCGGCGCATTCAGGTCGATCTCCTCCCGGACCAGTACGATCGGACCGTAGTACTCCAGCAGGATCTGGTGCAGGTGGGCGATCAGGAAGTGCGCCTCGCCCGACCAGTAGCGCAGGTTGGCCTCCGAGATGTCGGGAACAGAACCTATGTTGTTCAGGAAGTTGTAGGCATAACGGATGCCTTCGTAGATGTTGTACGAGTAGTTACCCGTCGGAAGTCCCGAGGTCGTTCCCCACATGTTGAAGTAGGTGTTCGTCGGGGACTCCTGCGAGGTGGCGTATACGAGGCTCTTCCACGAGAAATAACGCACCGATCCGTAGTAACTCGAAATCAGGTCGTCGCCGCCGCTCAGGTCGGGCATGGCCTGCGCATGGAACAGGTCGGGGCACTTGCCGTAGACCATGAAGAGCATCTTTTCGGCCTGGGCCTGGGTCTTGTAGATGTCGTCCTGCGTGGGACTGCCCTCGGGAACGACATCCAGGAAATCGCAGGATGCGGCCGCGAGAAGGAGGGCTAACGCCATTGCTATTTTTTTCATAACGGTATCTTCTTTTGGATTAGAATTGGTATTGAACGCCGATTTTCGCCGTCCGCTGCAACGGGTAGGACAGGCCGTGGCCGCCGCCCTTTTCGGGGTCCCAGTAGTCGAACGGGGAGATGACGAAGAGGTTGTTGCCCGACAGGTAGACGCGGAGTTTCTTGATGGTGTAGCCCAGCTCCACGGTTTTCAGGCGCAGGTATTTGGCGTCGTGGATGTAGAAGGTCGAACTCTGGGTGTTGTTGGAGCTTAACTGCGAGGTCAGGCGCGGATAGGCCGCGTCGGCGCGGTTGTTGTCCTCCGACCAGTGGTTGTCGGCGATGTACTGCGTGATGCCGTAGCCGAAGTGCGAGGCGTCGCAGAACGGGTGCATGTTGTACATCCGCAGCGATACGTTGGATGCGCCCTGGAACATGAACGAGAAGTCGAGCCTGCGCCACTTCACCGTCGCGCCGATGCCGTACTGGATTTCGGGAACGGTCGGGCTGCCGGCCGTCGTCACGTCGTTGCCGTCGACGATGCCGTCGCCGTTCAGGTCGCGGTACTTGATGTCGCCGACCGTGTAGTTGCCGAACTGCTGTTTGGGCGAGTTGTCGATCTCCTCCTGCGAGGTGAACAGCCCGTCGGCGACCAGCACGCCGGTGATGGCGTTGACCGGATGTCCCACGACCGACATGTAGTCGTACATCAGGTCGCCTTCATCCTTCTCGACCACTTCGTTGCGCGAGAAGGTGAACGTGCCGCGCAGGCTCAGCGACCAGTCCTTGTTGAACTGCTTGTTGTAGACGGCCGAAAGGTCGACGCCGTGCGATTTCACACGTCCGATATTGCCGTAGGGCGTAACGCCCAGCAGGCCCGTCGACGAAGGCAGCGAGGTGCGCCGCATGAAGATGCCCGTACGGTCTTCGGTGAAGTAGGCGGCTTCGATGTTCAGCGCGTTGAACAGTCCCAGTTCGAGACCGACGTCGAGTTTCTTGGCCTCCTCCCACGTCGCGTTGGGGTTGCCGTAGGTGGTGATCTTCGGGCCTTTGCCCTGGGAGTTCCAGTTGTAGTAGAATCCCGATTCCTCGCCCATGGCCACGATGGAGCGGTAGGGGAAGCGCTCGCCCAAGGCGTCGTTGCCCGCCAGACCGTACGATACGCGGATCTTCAGGTTGCTGACCGTCTTGCGGATGCCGTCCCAGAACGACTCGTTGGAGATCACCCAGCCGGCCGCCGCCGAGGGGAAGAAACCCCAGCGTTTGCCGGGAGCGAAGTTCTCCGAGCCGTTGTAGCCGAAGCTGGCCTCGAACAGGTAGCGGTTGTCGAATCCGTAGGTCACGCGGCCTGCCATGCCCTGCTCGCGGTAGGGCAGCAGGTTCTCCTCGCTCGTGCCGGCGATGTTGTTCTTCTTCTCGTTCATGCGGTAGACGAACATGGCTCCCACGTCGTGTTTGCCGAATTTGCGGGCGTAGTTCAGCGAGGCTTGCAGCGCGTAGCGGCGGTGGCCGCCGTTGCCGTCGGTGCTGGTCAGGTAGGTCGTGCCCGTGTCGCCGATCGAGTTGGTGATGAGATTGGCCGTGCCGTCGGGGTTGAGCGAACTGCCGTCCTCGACCTTGAAATAATAGGGGGTTGCCGTGCGGTAGGTCGCCGAATAGGTGTAGTTGTAGAATGACGCCGTGAGGTTGGCGCTCAAGCCCTTGGTGAAGAAATCCAGGTTCTGGTCCAGCGTGAAGGCCGTCGTCATGTAGGAGTAGTAGCGCTTGCCGTAGCCGCGGGACAGCTTGGCCAGCGGGTTGAGGTCGGTGGCGCCGGTGTCCCACGAGGCGTTGTTGCCGTAGCGCACGAACGTGTCGCCTTCCTCGGCCGGGAGCGTGGCCGGGAAACGCACCGGATTGGCGCGCATCGAGTAGTAGAACAGGTTGCCGATGTCCTCGATCGGGCGGGTGTTGTACTCCAGCTGGGCGTTGACCTTGATGCCGACGACCGTCGTCTTGGTGATGTTGGCGCTGACGTTGCTCTGGAAGATGTATTTCTGGTGGTTCATCTTCACGTCGTAGGGGTTCTGCTCGATGTCGGCGATGATGCCGTTTTCGTTCGAAACCGCTGCGTTGAGGAAGTAGCTGACCTTACGGCCGCCGCCGCGGATGTTGAGGTTGAGGTTCTGGTTGACCGAAAAATCCTTGAACATCAGGTCGTACCAGTCGTTGTTCGGATAGAGGTACTTGTTGAGCCCCGCCTTCGTGCCGTTGATCTTGTCGGCCGAGTAGAACGGCTGGTAGGCGTGGAGCGTTCCGGTCTCCTTGGCGGTGTTGAAGACGGCCTCGTTGTAGAGCTGCATGTAGGTCACGCCGTCGGCCACCTGCTGTACCATCGTGGGCATCGAGAAGGTGTTTTCCAGACGGACCGAGACGTTCATCTTCTCCGAGTTGCGGCCGTTTTTCGTGTTGATGAGGATGACGCCGTTGGCGCCGCGCGAACCGTAGACCGAGGTCGCCTGGGCGTCCTTGAGCACCGAGAACGACTCGATCGACTCGGGAGGCATGTTGTTGAGCATGTTGCTCAACACCTCCACGCCGTCGAGGATGATCAGCGGCGAGTTGCTCGACCCGAAGGTCGAAATGCCGCGGATGTAGAACGAGGCGCTGTCGTAGCCGGGTTCGCCCGAGGTCTGGCGCGAGATCATGCCGGCGATGTTGCCGGCGAACGCCGTGGTCAGCGAACTGGAGGTGATATTCAGGTCGGAGGGTTTTACGGAGGTGATCGAGGCGACCATCGACTCCTTTTTCTGCGTGCCGTAGCCGATGACCACGACTTCGTCGAGCGCGTTGCTCTGCTCGGCGAGCGATACGAGTTTGAACAGCTCGGTGTCCTCGACGTGGAGCTTCTTCGTGTCGAAACCGACGTACGAGAAGGTCACGTATTTCGATTTGGCGGGAATGGTGAAGGTGTACGAGCCGTCGCCGTTGGTGATCGTGCCGGCCGTCGTTCCTTCGACGTAGATCATCACGCCGGCCAGCGGGGAGTTGTCGGTGCCGGAGATCACCGTGCCGCTGACCGTTTGGGCGACGTCGCGCGAACCGCTGGCGGCCTGGTAGATGCGGACCTGCGTGCCGCCGACCGAATACTGAAGGCCGACGTCGGGCAGGATCTGGTCGAGAATCCGGTTTGCGCTTACGTTTTTCTCCCTGACCGTTACGACCTTGGTCAGGATCGGTTTTACTTCATCCGCATAGATGAACCGCAGATCGCTCTGCGCCTCGATGGATTCGAGGATCTCCCGGATGCTTGCATCGGCTGCATCTATCGTTACATAGATGCTCCGGATCTGTGCGAGGAGATTTCCCCCCCCCGCGAGGCATAGGGTTCCGGACAGCAGCAGCGCGGCGACGAATCGCAGGACTGCCGGAAAATGCCCGTTCCCGGGTGCTTTTTGGCGAGTTTCTTCCATAATGGTTTTAATTGGTTCTGGTTGGTAATTGGTTTGGTTTCGAAATACAGAGTGCATGGTTTGGGCCGTTTTTTGGCCGGATGTGTGTTTTTTTGTAGGAGCAAATTGAATTTAAGGGTTTTGTGGACTATTCCATTTGCAAATATAGGAATTATGCAATAAAATGCAAGCATTTCTTTGATTTTGATTTTTTCTTTTTGGAAGAAGGCGTGTTTTGAATCGAAATTGATGCGCCTGCGTCGCTTCCGGGTGGAGTTTGCCGGGCGCGGGGTGCGTTCTTCGGAAAAAATGGTTACTTTTGCCGAAAACAATCCGGCATGGAACAGCACGAAACCGACGAAAAATTCATGCGCCTGGCACTAAACGAGGCGCAAAAGGCGTTAAAACAACAGGAGGTGCCCATCGGTGCGGTCGTCGTGGCCGGCGGTGCGGTGATCGGGCGGGGGCACAACCTCGTCGAAACCCTGGCCGACCCCACGGCCCACGCCGAGATGCAGGCCCTGACGGCCGCTGCCGCGACGCTCGGGGGCAAGTATTTGCAGGAGTGCACGCTCTACGTCACGGTCGAGCCGTGCATCATGTGCGCCGGGGCGATCGGATGGGCGCAGGTGAGCCGCGTGGTGTGGGGCGCCGACGATCCCAAGAAGGGCTTCCGGCGTTATTCCGAGGCGGTGTTCCACCCCAGAACGACCGTGGCGCGGGGGGTGCTCCGGGAGGAGTGCGAGGAGTTGATGAGCGGTTTTTTCGCGGGTTTGCGTGGATAGATTTGGTAAAAAAGGAATTTTTTTTATACTTTTGCATCCAACGCGTTTCGGACAGGGGCGCATGAACTGAAAAACTTAATAAAATCGAATAGAAAAAGCAATGAAAAAGTTATTTGTATCGGTTGTCGCGCTGTTGGCGGCGGTGTCGCTCTCGGCGCAGGATGTTACTGCAATCTACAACGAAGCCGCAGCAGCTTTCGGCGCCAAGGATTTCGCAGGCGCGGCCGCGAAGTTCGAACAGGTGATCGAGCAGGGGCTGGACAGCGAGGAGGCCGCGTCGCTGGTGGCCACGGCCAAGACGACGCTTCCCAAATGCTACTTTATGATGGGCGGCGGAGCGATCCGGACCAAGAACTACGACGAGGCGCTGAAGAATTTCACCAAATCGGCGGAGCTGGCCGAACTCTACGGCGACATGAGCCAGATGGCCAAGGCCAACGGCTGGGTGGCCAAGATCTATCAGATCCAGGGCGGCGACGCTTTCAACAACAAGGACTATGCGACCGCCGCAGGCGTGTTCGAGAAGGGCTACAAGGCCGACCCGGACAATACCGCGATGGCGCTGAACCTCGCCATGAGCTACTGCGAGATGGGCGAGTACGAGAAGGGTATGGACATCTACGAGGCGGTGGCCGCCAAGACGCACCCCAAGTATGCCGATGACGCCGCCAAGGCCAAGGAGATGATCGCTCTCTACACCAATAACAAGGTGGCCACGCTTCAGGCTGCCAACGATTTCGACGGTATCATCGCGATGGCCGACGCGCTGCTGGCGAAGAACGCCGAAAACGCTCTGGCGCAGAAGGTCCGCTTGCAGGCTTATGCCAGCAAGAAGGATTACAACAAGGTGATCGAGCTGGGCGAGGCTGCCGCCAAGGTGCAGACCGATCCCGAGGATGTGAGCCTGATGTACCTGACGCTGGGCGCCGCCTACAACGCCAAGGAGATGAAGCCGCAGGCCATCGAGGCCTTCCGGAAGGTGACGGCGGGACCGGCTGTCGAGAGTGCGAAAGCCGCGTTGGCCGAACTGACCAAATAGCCTGCGGGCCGCAGGAGGAAGAGGGCGGCCTGCCGGGTTTTCCGAAGGGCCGCAGACAGTGAGCCTCCGGCCCCATGAAATAAACCGCAGAGCGGGTTCCGGAAATCCGGAACCCGCTTTTTCGTGCCGGAGCGGGGGGCTGGTTCAGCGTTCCGACGGCTCTTCGGGTGCGGCGTTTCGAAGGGCGTTTTCTCGGATGCGGGTCAGTCCGCTGCGTGTCAGCGGCGTGCGGCCGCAGAGGGCTTCGAACGCCGCTTCATCCATGCCGAGCCACGTCGCGGCGTCCATCGCCAGCGGGTCGAACACGGCATCGAACGCCGCGTTGCGGTGCTGCGGGGCGCGGCGGTTCCAGGGGCAGAGGCTCTGGCACGCGTCGCAGCCGAAGATCCAGCCGTGAAGGTCCGTTTGACCGGGCTGTTCCCGCTCGATGGTGCGGCACGAGATGCAGCGGCCCGTGTCGATGGTCCTGTCCGGGGCGACGGCTCCCGTGGGGCAGTTGTCGATGCAGCTGCGGCAGGTTCCGCAGCGCGACCCTTCGAACGGCGCGTCGTAGCGGTCGGTCTCTTCGGTGAGAATCAGCTCGCCCAGCACGACGTAGCTCCCGTATTGCGGCGTGACGAGCAGCGACTGCCGGCCGATCCACCCCAGCCCGGCCTCTACGGCCAGCTGCTTTTCGGCCAGCGGCGCGGTGTCGACGAAGGCGCGGCCTCCCAGACCGGGGTGCGCCGCGCGCAGGGCGTCGAGCATCCCGCCGAGCATCGTCCGGAGGGTGGCGTGGTAATCCGCCGCGCAGGCGTAGGAGGCCACCTTCGTCCGGTGCCCGGGCGGATAGCCCTCGCCGACGCGGTTTTTGTACGACACGGCGCAGACCACGGCCGTGCGTGCGCCTTCGACCAGCCGGCGCGCGTCGAAGCGTTTGTCGACGTTGCGTTCCAGATAGCCCAGCGACGATTGGCGGCCGCGGGCCAGCCATGCGCGGAACAGCGCCTCGTTTTCGGCCAGATGGCGGCACGGGGCGATGCCGCAGAGGTCGAACCCTGCGCCGGCGGCGAGCCGTTTGATGTACAGATGGTCGATCATCGTGATAATTAATGTCAAAAATAGTGTTTTTTAGCCGGAAATTAGTAATTTCGCCCCAAACTTTTGCGTTATCCGAACGTAGCTAAAAAAGAACACATGATGACTATCAATACACTGTACGAACTGGTCCGCAACAGCGTGGAGAAGTTCGCGTCGAAGGTCGCTTTCTCGATGTACGAGGGCGATGACGTGACTTATGCCGAGGTGGACCGTCGTATCGCCAGGGTGCAGGAAATCCTCACCGGAGCGGGGCTTCGCGCCGGGGACAAGGTGGCTCTCCTGAGCAGCAACATGCCCAACTGGGGCATCAGCTATTTCGCCGTCACGTCGGCGGGCATGGTGGCCGTGCCGATCCTGCCCGACTTCTCGGGCGAGGAGCTGGACATGATCATCGAGCATTCGGAGGCCAAGGCCCTGCTCGTGTCGGACAAACTTTTCACCAAGCTCTCGAAGCAGACCATCGAGCGGCTCAACGTGGCGGTCCGCACCAAGAACCTCGGCGTCATCTCGCAGCGCGTCCGCGGGGAAGGCTCGACGGGCGTTCCCCGGCCCGACGACCTGGCCGTGATCATCTACACGTCGGGAACCACTTCGAAGCCCAAGGGCGTGATGCTGACCCATGCGGCGCTCTGCGCGCAGGTCGACATCTCCGCCTCGATCTTCCCGGTCGACGGCGGCGACACGTTCCTTTCGGTGCTGCCCCTCTCGCACACCTACGAGTGCTCCATCGGCATGATCTATCCCTTCTCGATGGGCGCGCGGGTGGTCTACCTCGACCGTCCGCCCACGGCCTCGGTGCTGATGCCCGCCCTGCGTGCGATCCGCCCGACAGTCATGCTGATCGTGCCGCTGATCATCGAGAAAATCTACCGCCACCAGGTGCTCGCCAAGTTCAATTCCAACTCCTTCTGGCGCACGCTCTACCGCATCGGCTTCATGCGCCGCTACCTCCACCGCGTCGCGGGCGGGAAACTGATGAAACTCTTCGGCGGCCGTCTGCGCTTCCTGGGAATCGGGGGTGCGAAACTCGACGGCGGGGCCGAGAAATTCCTGCTCGAAGCCCGCGTCCCCTATGCCATCGGCTACGGGCTGACCGAGACCGCACCGCTGCTGGCCGGCGCGGCCCCTTCGATGGTGCGGCTGGGATCGACCGGTCCCCAGGCCCCGGGCGTCGAACTGCGGCTGGAGAACGTCAACCCCGAGACCCGTCAGGGCGAGATCGTGGCCCGCACGCCGAGTGCGATGGTGGGCTATTTCAAGAATCCCGAGGCTACGAAGGAGGCTTTCACGGCCGACGGATGGTTCCGCACGGGCGACCTCGGGGAGCTGGACAAGGACGGCTGGCTCTACATCAAGGGCCGTCTGAAGAACATGATCGTGGGTCCCGGCGGCGAGAACATCTATCCCGAGGACATCGAGACGGTGCTCAACTCGCACGTCTGCATCGCCGATTCGATCGTCACGGAGCAGGAGGGCCGCCTGATCGCCCTGGTGCACTTCAACCGCGAGGAGATCGAGTCGATGATCGACGACTGGCGCGAGGAGTGGGAGAGCAAGAAGGAGGCCTGGGAGGCCAAGACCGAACAGCTGAAGAAGGAGATCATGGATTTCGTCAACGCCAAGGTCAACCGTTTTTCGCGGATCTCGGAGGTCGTTGAGGAGAAGGAGGATTTCATCAAGACCCCCACGCATAAGATCAAGCGTTTCCTTTACAACAAGAACAAGAACGGCCAGACTCCGGACCAGCCTGCCGCCGGAAAATAAGCAAAGCCCCCGCTCCGAGAGCGGGGGCTTTTTCTTAATCCGGAGCAGCCGGAGCGTTTCCGCGGGGCGGTCGGCTTTCGGCGAGGGACCGGGGCGCTTTCGAGGAGCCGCCTCACTTGAGGTGGATGCCGTGGGCGGCGCACTCGGCGATCATCCGCTCGGGCCAGATGCTGACCTGGACTTCGCCGATATGGGCGCAGCGCAGGTAGAACATGCAGAGGCGCGACTGGCCGATGCCGCCGCCGATCGAGAGCGGCAGCCGTCCTTCGAGCAGCAGGCGGTGGAACTCCATTTCGCGCCGCTCGGGACATCCGCAGATCGCAAGCTGGCGTTCGAGGGCCTCGGCGTCGACGCGGATGCCCATGCTCGAAAGTTCGAAGGCGCTCTCCAGCACCGGGTTCCACACGATGATGTCGCCGTTGAGCCCTTTGTAACCGCCTTCGGTCGGGGTGCTCCAGTCGTCGTAGTCCGGGGCGCGTCCGTCGTGCCGCTGCCCGTCGGAAAGTTCGCCGCCGATGCCGATGAGGAACAGCGCGCCGTATTTGCGGGCCGCCGCCTGCTCGCGCTCCTTGGGCGTCAGCGCGGGGAACTCCTGCAACAACTCCTCGGCCTGCAGGAACGTGATTCGCTCGGGCAGTATGGGCGTGATGTGCGGATAGAGTTCGTAAACCTCCTCCTCGACGGCTTTCATCGCCTCGTAGATCGTTTCGACGGTCGCTTTCAGGAAGTTCAGGTTGCGCTCTTCGGGGCGCATCGTGCGTTCCCAGTCCCACTGGTCGACGTAGAGCGAGTGGATGTTGTCCAGCTCCTCGTCGGCGCGGATGGCGTTCATGTCGGTGTACAGCCCGTATCCCGGGGCGATCTTGTAGGTCCCCAGTTTCATGCGTTTCCATTTGGCCAGCGAGTGCACCACCTCGGCCCGGCGGTCGCCCAGATCGCGGATCGGGAACGACACGGCGCGCTCCACGCCGTTCAGGTCGTCGTTGATGCCCGTGCCCGAAAGGACGAACAACGGCGCCGTGACGCGGCGTAGGCGCAGGCGGCGGGCCAGCATGTCGGGAAAAATCTCCTTGAGATAGGTGATGGCCTGCTCCATCGTTTCGGGAGCGAGCTTGGCCGTATAGTCTTCCGGAATGAAAAGCGGCATAAGTTCAGGGTTTGGATTCGTGAAAAACGGTTTATTTTGCAAATATAGTGAAAGGTGAGGGCAATTGGGAGTGTTCAGGCTCAAAAAATGTCGGTTTTAACCGCGGAACCGGATTTTGGCCTGCCCGAAATCCGTTCCGGGTGGGCGGCCGCATAAAAATAACGCACGTAACAGAAGCGTTACGTGCGTTATTTCATTTCCGGTTCCGGTTATTTCGCGGCGGGCAGCAGCGCCGAGTCGGGCTGCTGGCGTTTGTCGCCCACGTCGATCAGGTTCTCCTCGGAGACCCCCAGCGAACGGTAGTAGTCGTTCAGTTCGGCCACCACCTCCTTGCGGTCGGCGTAGCTGGCCAGGTAGTAGATGTCGCCCAGCTGGTCGAGCTTCTCGTCGATAAGGCCCGAGACCATGTCGCCCTGCGCCCCTTCGAAACGGAGGTAGTGCTCGATGTATTCGATCAGCGTCTGGGCATACTCCCTCAAGAGGGCGTCGCCCTTCGCGGCGGCTTCCTTGTCGCCCATGGCCGAAGCGGCGTAATAGGCCTCCAGGAAGGGGTAGGTGTTGGTGTCGGTGAAGCGCACCTGCGAGGTCGGCATCCGCTCCAGCCCCAGGTCGAGCAGCTCGACGGCCTCTGCGACGCGGTTCTGCCGCAGCAGCTCCTTGGCCACGCGGGCGAAGGCGTCGCGGGCGTGCGAGGCCGAAAGGTTGTACTGGATGAAGTAGTCGGCGTAGACCCGCGGGTCTTTGAGGTTGCCGTAGCGGAACGTGTCGCGCAGCAGCGGCGCGGCGTAGTCGGCGTCGATGCGTCCGATCTCGTAGGGGTTCTGCGTCGGGGTGAGGATCGGCACCAGGCGGTAGGCGTAGCCGTCGAACTGGAGGTAGTCCATCAGCCCAAAGTCCTGGAGAATGTAGACCTGCGTCATGTAGATCGGGCGTTTCCAGTCGAAGTTGGCCAGCATGTCGAGGATCATCAGCTGGTTCTTGTCCAGCGAATTCTTCTTGATGTTGATGAACACCGTGTCGACCATCTTGTCGCGGTCCTTTTCGGCCACGATGCCCGACGCCAGGGCGTTCTCCTTGTTCACCGGCAGGGCGATGCGCTTGGCGGGGATGTAGTCGGCCAGCGTGCCGTCGGCGAGTTTGACCTTGCTGCGGGGGTCGTCGCTGCGCACGAAGTCGATCACCTCCTTGATCTCCACCGGGCGGTCGATGCTGTTGGTGACGTAGATCATGTCGTTGTTGAAGGTGTACTTGTGCTTGGGCAGCGAGAAGGGGACGCCGGGGGCGTCGTTGGCCTTGGTCTTCATCTCGTCGATGTACCACTCGCCGCCGAGGTAGGAGGTGTTCATAATCCGCACGTCGGGGCGCACGCCGTAGACCTCCTGATTGTTCCACAGCGGGAAGGTGTCGTTGTCGCCGTAGTTGAGGATGATCGAGTTGGGGAGCGTCGACTGGAGGTAGTTCCAGCCGATGTCGCGGGCCATCGTGCGGTGCGAACGGTCGTGGTCGTCC